>Ga0078972_1007759_pt1 | contig 23431 bp, 22 predicted proteins | sample YelNatPaOPGAMG01_FD_67568 | JGI IMG/M metagenome (GOLD analysis project Ga0078972, IMG submission 67568) | Hot spring thermophilic microbial communities from Obsidian Pool, Yellowstone National Park, USA - OP-RAMG-01 (SPADES assembly) (version 2) | ecosystem: Environmental > Aquatic > Thermal...
TCGGTTATATCTTTATTTTTCCCTAAAAAATGCGGCTCAAGCAGCATAAGATAAACTTTATATATTGGCTCAATGGAAACAGTAATTAATCTTATACCTAAATTATTAACTAACTCTTTCATATCTTCTTCGGATTCTTGGGAAGTATACCTTGAGGGCATAAATACCCCCACGACATTATCCTTTCCTAAAGCATCTTTTGCAATGGTTGCCACTAAAGAAGAATCAACTCCGCCACTTAAACCTACCACTACTTTTTCAAAGCCATTTTTAGCCACATAATCCTTAAGACCAACAAGCAAAGCCTGATAAACTTCTTCGGTCATTGCTAATTGATGAGGTTTTTTAGATAAAATCATCTGGTTTTTAGAAATTATTCTTTTAGGAATATAAATTATGTCTTTAAATTTTTCTTCACATATTGGAATGGCTAAATCTATACTTAAAAACTCCTCTTTGAAGGCACTGCAACCCGCAATAATTTTTCCCTGATTATCCACTACTCTACTTTGACCATCAAAAACTAATTCATCCTGGCCACCCACTAAGTTTACATAAACTATAAAACAATTATTTTCCTTTGCCTGTTTCTTAATAATTTTTTCTCTTTCTTTTATCTTACCTAAATGATAGGGTGAAGCGTTAATGTTAAAAATTATTTTTGCTCCTCTTTGGGAGGCTTCTTTTGTAGGCCCTTCAAGATACCAGATATCTTCACAGATATTTACAGAAAAAATAATTTTATCCATTTTAAAAATTAAAACCCTATTACCAGCAGTAAAATAGCGTTTTTCATCAAATACACCGTAATTGGGTAAAAATATTTTATGGTATACCCCATATATTTTTTGATTATAGATTACTGCTAATGCATTATATAAATTTTCTTTTTGCTTATCCACAAATCCCAAAATTACTACTGTGTTATAAACTTGACTGGATATCTCTTTTAATTTCTCTAAATTATCTTTAATAAACTTTTCTTTAAGTAAAAGGTCTTCCGGAGGATATCCTGTAAGCGCTAATTCCGGAAAAACAATCAGATCCGTATCATTACTTTCTGCCTTCTTAATGTACTCAATTATCTTTTGGGCATTTGCCTTTAAACCACCTACGGTTAGATTAATCTGAGCAATACCCACTCTTAAAATTTGCTTCATTTTTATCTCCAAAATAAAAAGGCGTCCTTTCAACATCGTTGTTCTTTGATGCCAAAAGGACGCCTTAGTCCTTAAAAATAAAAGGCGTTCACTTTTTAAAGTGAACGCCTTTGTTCTTTTACTTCCTTGTAATTTGCATTTTCAATATAACATATTTTAAAATATTTGTCAAGAAAAAATTTTTTGTTGTAAGAAGAATACAGGCACATGGTATCCACCTTAGGAGATTAGTTTATTTAAGCAAAGAGGAGTTTAAGTTTTTAAAGTTTTTAATTTTTTTAAAGTTATTTGGAAATTTGTATTTTTAAATTTAATCTACACTTTTAAATCAATACATAGACCCAGCAATATTTTTAAAATATTGTTGCTATCACAAAGTCAGGTGCAAAAATATTTATACATAGAGAAGTAACGTGTCCCGGTATCAGGAAAAATAACTACTACCCTTTTATTTTTTCCAAGTTCTTTTGCTACTTTTAATGCAGAAAAAGCAGCCGCACCGCTAGATATACCTACAAAAAGTCCTTCTTCTTTTGCTAATCTTTCGCTCATATTAAAAGCATCATCATCAGAAACAGCAATTATTTGGTCAATTATATTTCTATTTAAAACTTCAGGGATAAATCCTGCGCCAATTCCTTGAATTTTATGAGGCCCGGCAGGTTTTCCGGATAAAACAGCAGAATTTTTGGGTTCAACCGCTATAATTTTAATTTTTGGATTATGTTTTTTTAAAACTTCACCAACACCCGTAATTGTCCCGCCTGTGCCTACTCCTGCGACAAAAGCGTCTAATTTACCACCTGTGGCATTAAGTATTTCCTTAGCAGTAGTTTTTCTATGTATTTGTGGATTTGCCGGATTTTTAAATTGCTGTGGCATAAAGCTATTTGGTGTTTTTTTAAGCAGTTCTTCTGCTTTTTTAATCGCTCCTTTCATTCCTTCTTCTCCGGGAGTTAAAACTACTTCTGCACCATAAGATTTTAAAATATAGATTCTTTCTAAACTCATAGTTTCCGGCATCGTAAGGATACAGCGGTATCCCTTTACTGCAGAAATCATCGCAAGACCAATTCCTGTATTTCCACTCGTCGGTTCAATAATTGTTCCACCGGGTTTAAGTAAACCTTTATTTTCTGCATCCTCAATCATTGAAAGACAAATCCTATCTTTAACGCTTCCTCCCGGGTTAAAACTCTCTAATTTTGCTAATATTTCTGCAGAATTAGAATCCACAATCTTATTTAACCTTACTAAAGGAGTGTTTCCGATTAGTTTTAAAACATTTTTCACTATTTTATTGGAAATAGATTTTTTATCTTTCATTTTAGAATTTTAAATATTAATAATCATTGTTTATCTCTAAATTTTATTATCTCTAAATTTTAATTATATCATTTATAATAACTTAAACAATAATTTTTGTTTATGTAGCGTTTTTTTAACTGTGCCTATTTTAAGGCAATTTTAACCCAATCTAAAGCTGCTGTTGAGACGCCGGCTATTTGCAAGGGCGATTTTCCATTTTTATATTTGTTATGCTCTCTGCAATCTGTATAGGGCTTAAAACAATGGCATATACCCATAAGGTTAAGATAGCCGTTGATGGCTTTGAGGTCGCTACCAAAGCCCTCTATTGTTTTAAGGCGTCGTTCGTATTGTCTTATCAAATTCTCTAAAAGATTATTCGTGTAAGGCATAAATTTATGCTTAAGATGGCAAAAAATGTTGTCTTTATATTCAATAAGAGAATTGATGAAAGTTTTTATTTTTTTTTGATCGGAAAATTTAACCGCCATTTTTCTAAGCAATGCTATTCTATAATTAACTTTATACGGATTATCGCTTAAAACGTATATGCGCAATCTTCGTCTTAATGATAGGGCTGTTTTATATCTTGATTTCGTTTCCTTGATGCGAAATTTTATATTACGCAATTCCCGATACAGTTGTTTAGTTTTATGTTCATACGGATACACAAATACTGATTGTAGGCTTCGCAGTCGCCTTATCAGCTTAACCATTTGGGTATAATAATGCCTGTAGCCAGTTATCTCGTCTATATTGCGCAAGATATGCGTAAGGCAGAATTGATGAGGAATTCCAAGCATTTTATCGTGTATGGCTGCTATGATGTTTTCTTGCATATCCGAAATTATTCCCTTGAAGGGATAATTAAGCTTTGTCTGGATTTGCTCTAAGAATTCTTCTATGGCTTTGCGGTTTTCGCCTTCCATAATGGTTTGATGTATGGGCAGGCCGTTTGAGTCTTGTGCAATAAACAAAACAAATTGATGCCCATGCTGGCCTTTAAGTTTTATATACTTGCCGTCTAAATGTAGGAAGCCAGTTAAGGAAGGATCTAATCTCTTTAAGATATCTATTAATCGCAGGGAATTCAACGAAGCTATTTTTACATAGTTAAATATTGTGTAAGTTGATATAAAAGAGTGTGTTGTTTCTTGCAGGCGTTTAGCTATCACGCGATAGCTAAAGCGATCCTCAATATGCCGTTTTACGATTTCAAAGAACAAATCTCCGGAGTATTTAGCACGTTTGCGTTTTCTTAACACAAATGTCCGTTTACAGTCATGACAATAAAAACGCTGAGTAATTTTCTTGAGATTCGCTCTCAAGAAAAATTCTACTCGATTAATTTTGCCTTTCTTTTTCGTACGGAATGAGCCGCATAAAACACATTTAACCCTTCGCTTTTTTGTGGTATATACCTCCTTAGCGTAGATAAACTTTACTAAGTATTATAACACCATACAATATAAAGAGTTAAGTGCACTTTCGGGCACAGTTAAAAAAACGCTCCCAAAAGTGTAAGACATGAAAAAATTCGGAACATTTCTATTTTCCAAAAATTAGAACCGTCCCTTCCCTTTTATTTTCTGAAATGAAAAAAGAAATAAAAAATATTCCTCTTCTGATGAAAAGTGAACCATGATTATTAATATAGCAAAAAGAAAAGATTTCTCAAGTAGAAAATTCCAACTGAAGTTTATCATTAGTTTTTATGGTTTCTAAAAATTTAGTCAAATTGCTTAATGTATGGGTATTATCTATTCTTCTTTTTGCTATTTCAAAATACGAATTATCAATTTCTATGCCTATAAAGTTTCTATTAAAACGTTTTGCTACCACTCCGGTTGTACCCGAGCCCATAAATGGATCAAGAACTGTATCGCCTTCTTTGCTACCAATTAATATTACCCTCTCCAAAAGTTTCTCTGGTTTTTCTGTAGGATGAGAAGTTTTATGTTTCTCAGCAGGCACTTCCCATAAATTCCGCATTTGCTTTCCGTTGCTCAATCTTTTTGCCATTTCGTAATTAAAATAATATCTTTTAGACTTAGCGGCTACCCATATAAGCTCCGTTGACGGAACAAAGCGGTTTTTCTGAATTAAAGGTGGGGCATTTGGTTTAAACCATATAATATCGTTTATTATCCAAAGATTCAATTTTTTCAGTATCACACCAATAGAAGGATGATTATGCAAAGTACCGGAAATCCATATCGTTCCGTTATCCTTTAAAACCCTAACACATTCTTCAACCCATTTTCTATTGAATTCATGGATATTTTCTATTTGGTCCCATGGACCTTTATTACAAACTGCAACTTTTCCACTTTTACAAGTAAGATAATTTTCATTAGAAAGATTATAGGGTGGATCGGCAAAAATCAAATCTATGCTCTTAGATTCTATATCTTTTAATAATTGTAATGCATCGCCCTTAAGTAACTTGATATTAATCATTTTTTATTTACTTTTTTACCAAAAATTCTTTGATAGGCAGCCTTAAAATAATTTTTATTTATTTCTATACCAATCCATTTTCTTTTTAATCTAGATGCTACAACACCAGTAGTTCCTGTTCCAAAAAATGGATCTAAAACAATATCTCCTTCATCTGAAGAAGCTGTTATTATTATCTCTAATAACACTTCAGGTTTCTGGGTAGGATGCAATGCTCTCCCATTAGAACCTTTAAGTCTTTCTTTGCCCTGGACAATAGGGAGCTCTATAAAATCTAAAAAATCTCTTAATTGTTTAGGAGCCCCTTCTTTTGTTCTGTGGGGATTTAGATATTTAAGTTTTTCATAATTAAATTTCCATTTGCTCCCTTTTACAAACCAACACACATATTCTGTAGAATGAGTAAAAGTTCTTTTTGTTATATTTGGCATGGCATTAGGTTTATACCACGTGATTATATTGTTCAATTTAAAACCAATTTTCTTCGCTACAAATATTATCTCACCAATATTATGATAAGTGCAAGAAATATATAAACTCCCACTAAGCTTAAGCGCATCAAAGCATTTTTTTATCCATTTTTCTGTAAATTCAACATATTTGTCATATTCCCATACATCCCAATCTTCATTCATTTTATAAAAAGGTCCACCTGTTATATTTTTGATTAAGATAAGAGGCTTACCTGATAAATTATAGGGTGGGTCAGCATATATCAAATCTATACTATTTTCTTTTATCTCTTTATTCATTATTTCTATACAATTACCTAAATATATATGATTAATCCTCATAGTAAAATTGATTTTTGAGACCACTCTTTTATAACATTCTGAATACAATTAGCCCAATCAGAAAAACTATTTAATTTTTTTGTTATATTTATTATTTGGGTATATAAATCATACAACTCTTTATGAGAAAATCTCTTGCCTTGTTTTATAAGCTGTAACAAAACGTCTAGAAGTAAGGCAAACTGTTTTGTTGTCATTGGAATTATTTTCTGTGGCAATCCATCATACTCATATTTTACAGAAATCCAAAATTGTGAATATGTATCGTTATGAATTTGTGGAGCAATAAATATACAAAATACCTCTTTGCCTTTATGTTGAATTTCAAAATCCCTTAAATGTCGCATAACAGGTTGACCTTCTTGAATCCACTGGAATCTTGAAGTATTCAAAGTTACTTCACATATTGCCTTGAAGGTTTTATAGTAGCATTCTATATCCGGTCTATTGCCTGGAGAGTAACTGATTGGCTCACCTTCATCATCAACAGGATAATTTGGCTTGATTAAAATCTCATCATTAATTATCTTCAAAGCCTCTGTTATTAATTTTTCGAAATGTTCAGGTTCATACTTCTTTAATTTTTTAATATCACAAAGTATATTTATCACGTCTTTTATTTTTTCAATATCACTTACTATCCGAATTTTTCTTAATTTTTCTCTGACTTCTAAATTAAGTTTTCTAAGTTCAGAAATATACTCTTCTAATTGTTTTTTCTCAAATTCTGCAATATTTGTATTCAAAAATTCTTTTTCATTATCAAAGATTGCAATATCTTCTCTTTTTATCAAATCAATAATCGTATTTCTTAATGAAAGTGCTATCTTCTTTAAATTCTCAATTTCTTCCCAAGGTAATGTAGGTTTCGTAATATCTGAAAGATAGTTTAAATATTCATTTGCATCTTTAAATTCAATAGCTTTGCCATCATACATATTTAAAAGTAACTCTATCTCAACCTTCCTCGAGGGTTCTAAATCTACTCTCCAATAATGTCCAAAAGGATCCATTGTAACTTTAAAATATCTAGTAAGTCTAAAATACCTCATTATATTATCTCCGTAGTCAAACAGATTCTTAATCTTTTTATCTGGCACTTTTTGAACGCCATAGAATTTTTTGGCAAAATTAGAAATATATTTCTTTTTATCTTTTTCTTTTCTGAATTCTAATATCTTCTCAATTTGTTCATTAATCTCATCAACATTTATTAGAGTTGGAATAAAAAGACTAAACTCTGTTTTATCTAATCCTTTATTTGATGATTTTTTGTTAAGTCTATAAATAAGATGCATTGTTGCAATAAAAGGCATTATATTGAAACCTCTTTGATAAGAAAAATCCTCGCTCCAAGGATTGGGAAACTGAAGCTTTAGCAAACTTTTAAAGAATATGAAGCCTATATCATAATCACCAGCTAAAAATCTATTTCCTAATTCAGTAATTCTTATAGGTCCAGAACCTTCCCGCGCTATTGAAAAACCAAGTTTATTTAATGGATTTACGGATTGCCTTCCTCTCATTGGTGGGTCTTTATAGTTCTGAGTATAAAAAATTTCTTTAGCTACTTTAAAAGGTATTTGCATATTTGGTTTTTCGTAATACTTTCTAAACTTTAATGGTATATTGAGTGGTCTATAGAGGCGTTCCTGAATTAATAGTATTTGATAGTTTATCTGATTATTTGCATCAAAACTTTGACCCTCTAATCTTTTTAATACACTTAAGAAATCTCTCAGTCTTTCAGGATTTCTTACAGTTGTTGAAATTGACCAAGGTATCTTCATTTTCATTAACTATTTTCTTCTACTTTTAAGAAAACTTTTTGCCTTAATAATTTTTCTACTTCTCTAATATCTTAAACACGCCTGTGCCACAGTCAGGACACTTGCCTTTTATTGCCTTTCTACCGTTTTTCAAAGTTATTTGCTGTTTACCTTTCATTTCTTGGTTCTTTTTCCCACTTAAATTTTAATATCATTTATTATATCTCTGATTTCATTTACTATTGCATTTTTTCTTAATTCCATAAATTTATTTAAATCATCTTTTAACAAATACTCCAAGGCACCGGGCGGTATTAAATGCGATTGTAGTATTTCTATTATTCTTTCTTCGCCAAGTTCCTCTACCCTTTCTTTGAAATATCTTGATGGCCTCTTATCAATTTTTGATTGATTTGTTGAAATTAAGGTTCTATTCAGAATTCTATCTTCATTAAAAATAGATTGTGGAAAGATATGATCGTCTTGCACTTTATTTTTTTCAAATTGGGGTGGTTGTCCTGTCTTAAAGTCATATGCACCTTTACGAACAATTAGATTTATTACTCCCCTATAGATGGCTGAGTTCTGTTTATCTATATCAAAATCAATTTCATTAGGATTGAATTTTTGAGTGAACTCAGGCTCTATATTTTGTTCAATCCATTCCTCCATTGCTTTGAGATCATTAAAACTAGTGGTATCCACAGATTGGTCATATCTATTAGAAAAAACTGAAGCCCAATACCATTTGTCTATTTTATCATAGTTTGATTTATTCTCTACATTCTTATTTTTATTTTTAATATAATGAATCATCGCTGCAAGTGGCACAATCATTGTAGAATAAGGAGCCCATTTCTTGAAATCTAAAATACCATACCCATTTCTGATATCTAAAAATCTTTTGTATGCATAATCTAATACTTTACAAGCGATTTCCCAATCATTTTCAAAATTTTCTGATTCTAATTCTAAAATATTCTTTCTCTTAGGTTCTTTTTTTCTTATTAATGCTATAACTTTTAAAATAAATTCTGGGTGTATATCCTCTATAAATGAATATTGATTCTTAGAATCATTTAAAATATCTCTTAATTTTACCTCATATTTATAAAGTCTTGCGGTCAAAAGCTCAAAAATTGATAACGGTTCGCCAGTTCTATTTATTCTTTCAAAAGTTTCAACTATTTTATTTGAATCTGTATAGCTAGAAAGATTAACTATGTGGATTTCCCGATTTAAAAAATTATTAGCGATGTCTATAATATTTCCATATCTTGGATGATCCCTAAATTTTTTACTAAGCTCTACTATATTTTTAAAAAGCGATAGGGGAATAATATTAGGATTATTTTTAATCTCTCCTAATTTTCTTTTGTCTTTTATACTCACCGCAATAACCGCGTCATCCCATTTGTCATTTAGTGCTTGTTCTAAATCAATGAAAAACCTGTAAGGACTTTTCCTTCCTTTTAATGGTATATCTATTTCGTGTAAAGCATAAAATAAAGCTGTTGTACGTTGTTGGCCATCAAGCAATATTTTAACAAGAGATTGTATTTCCGCTTCTTTATTTATTTTTTCGACACCTTCAATTAATCTCAAAGCAAATGGAGACTCATCTCTAACTGAATCCATTGTGAGCATAGAGCCAATAAAATAATCTCCCAAAATAGAAACTACCAATTCTCTTACATCTTCTGGTTCCCAAATGAAACTTCTTTGAAAATCTGGTAAAACAATTTCGCCGTTACAAACTTTATCTAAAATTTGTCTAACATTCATTTTTCACGCCTCCTTACCTTTACAAACTCCTCCACCAAAATCAATATATTATTATATCATCTTCCTTTATTTTCAAAATTCTCTTTTAAAATTCTCTCCCCTACCCACTACTCTCTCCAAATCAAAAACCGGGCTTTTATATGGCATAAAATTTGTTTTCTTATGATTAATTTTGTTCTTCATAAAATCTTTTATATTATACCACATTTTTTCGTTATTTTTGTTATTTTTTTTATAGGAGGGTATAGCCTTTTTTGTTTATTTTGTCAAGATTTTACACACAATATTTTACAGTGCAAATTTTATATTTATTGCAAAAATCTAAAACTTTTATTTTTATTTAATCTTTTATTTTTAAATAACCTAAAATCTCTGTATGAGGTGTTTTTGGAAAAAAATCAAAAGGTTCAACAAAGTTAATATTATATTTTAAAGATAGGTCTTTTATATCTCTAAAAAATGTGGTTGGATTGCAGGATGAATATATAATTACTTTTGGATTTAGCCTTAAAATAGCCCTTTTTATTTTATTTGAAATTCCAGCCCTTGGAGGGTTTACTACAAGAAGACTTATATCTTTATAATTAAATTCTAAATTTAAAAATTTTCTCACATCAGAGTTATAAAAAGAGATATTTTTAATATTATTTATCTTGGCATTTTCAATTGCATTTGAAATCGCATCTTTATTTAATTCAACTCCAAAAACAAATTGTGCATCCTCTGAAAGAAAAATTCCTATCCCCCCTATTCCGCAGAAAAGATCAAGCACATTTTCTTTTTTTAAAGAAGCATATTTTTTTATCTTTTTATAAAAATCCAAAGCGCCTTCTGAATTTGCCTGAAAAAAAGAATTTATACCTATAATAAATTTAAATTTATCTAAATCTTCAAAAATAAATTCATCTTTATATATCAATTCCTTTTTATCGAAAATTACAGCATCAGACAATGAATTATTAGTTATAAGATATATTGATTTTAAATTACTGGATAATTTTAAAGAACTAAAAGTTTTTACAAATCCAACCTTGTCAAAATCGCAATGCGATGTTGTAACTATTCCTATCATAAGTTCTTTTGAAAATTTCGTTTCTCTTACAATAAAATTTCTTAAAAAACCTTTCCTTGAAAATTTATTGTATGGAATATAGGATCTTTCTTTTACAAATTCTTTTAAGGTTTTTAAAATAACAGGTAAATCCAAAGAAAATATCAAACACTCCTCTATATCTACAACTAAAGAGTTATTGCCTTTTGCGTATAAACCGCAGACTATATCGTTATTGTATGAAAAACTAAATTCCATTTTGTTTCTATAAAACCACTCATTGTAATAATTTATTGGTCTTAAAAGAGTAGTTGGTATTTGATAAAACTCCATTAATTTTTTTATGTTTTCCTCCTTAATTTTTAATTCTTCTTTATAATCTATATCCTGAAAAGAACACCCACCGCATTTTCCAAAATGTTTGCAAATTCTCATATCTTCGGTTATTAACTTATTTATATAATTTTATATCCCACTTTCTCCTATCCAATGATGGACTAAAAGATTATCTTTAAGGATATTTTTTGTTTTCACAAAAGTTGAGTACATCTTATTAGACTATTAGTAGGTCCTTTATTTCTTTTCTTTTTGGACCTTTTGGGAAAATGGCAGGCTTACCTATTGCTATTATTGCTTCTAACTCTAAATCTTTTTCTATATTTAATTCTTTTTTAACCTCTTCTCTTCTATTTAAAATTTCTCCAAGCCAGCAGGCACCCAAATTTATAGAATGAATATAAATTAGCATATTTTGAATACAGGCTCCTATTGCCAATAGGTCTTTTTCCAAATTATAAGAGGATTTTTTATCCAAGAATACCAATATAAGTTTATTTGCATTTTTTATAATATCAGAATAATGAGTATAAATAGCGATTTTATCTTTCCTTTCTTTTTCTAAAATCATAAATCTCCAAGGTTGATTGTTTAATCCGCTTGGTGCCCATTTGCCTGCTTCTAAAATTTTTAGAATAATCTCTTCTGGGATATCTTCTTTTTTAAATTTTCTAATTGAACGTCTTGTCTTTATCAGATTTAATATATCCATAATTTTTAAATATTATAAAAGAAAATATTTGTTCTACAAGTATTTTGTGGTAAAATTAAAAATATGCAGATAAAAAATTGGAAGATAAACAAACTTACAGAAAAGGCATTTGTTTTAGCCAAATCTTATAATATCTTGCCCATTACCGCACAGATTTTATTAAATAGAGATATTAATGAGTCTGATTTTTATTCTTTTCTTAACCCGTCTCTTTCTATGCTCTATAGTGCAAAATTGCTTCCGGATATAGATAAAGCCGTAGAAAGGATTAAATACGCGATTTCTAATAATCAAAAAATATTTGTTCTCGGAGATTATGATGTAGATGGCATAACTTCTTTAGCCATTTTTTATAATTTTATAAAAGATTATAAAAATTTTTGTTTTTATATACCAGACAGGATAAAAGATGGTTATGGGTTGAGTAAAAAAGTTGTAGAAAAAGCAAAAGAATTAAATGCAGATTTATTAATATGTTTTGATTGCGGAACTAATTCAAATAGTGAGATAGAACTTGCAAAAAAATACAACATAGACACTATAGTAGTTGATCACCACTGTATTAAAAATAACATAAACGCTTTTAGTTTTATTAATCCTAAAAGAAAAGATTCAAACTATCCTTTTTGTCATTTAAGCAGTGCGGCTCTTTCTTTTAAATTATTACAAGAATTAAAAAATAACCCTTGCTATGATGTATTAGATTTAGTTTCTTTATCATTAGTATGTGATGTGGTTCCGATATGTGGTGAGAATAGAATACTTCTAAAAGAAGGTTTAAATAAATTAAAGAAAACTCCAAGCCCTTGGTTAAATGCATTATGTGATGTTAGCAAAATAAAAAAAGAAAATATAGATGTATTTCATTTAGGCTATATTTTAGGACCACGGATTAACGCCGCAGGAAGGGTTGCCTATGCAAAAGATTCTTTAGATATTTTTTTAACAGATAAAAAAGAAATCGCTCTAAATTTAGCCTCAAAATTACAGGAATATAATCAGGTAAGAAAATCAATAGAATTAAAAATTTTACAGGAGGCAGAAAGTATAATAGAGAGAGAATTAATAAATGATTATGCCTTTATTGTTTATGGAGACAACTGGCATCCGGGAGTTTTAGGAATAGTTGCGTCCAAATTAGTTGAAAAATATTATAGACCATCTTTTGTCTTTTCTTTTAAAGATAATATATTAAAAGGTTCAGCCAGATCAATAGAATCTATACACTTAATAGATGTTTTAGATAAATGTTCTGAACTTTTAAATCTTTATGGTGGACACAAAAAGGCTGCTGGTTTGGAAATAGATAAAGAAAATTTAGATAAATTCAGGGAAAAATTAAATTTTATTATATCCAATTATGCAAAAGATATTAGTTTTTCTCCAACCTTAGAGATAGACCTAAATCTTTCATTTAAAGATATATCTTTAAGGTTATTAGAAGAAATTAAAAAATTAGAACCATTTGGGGAGGAAAATCCAAAACCTCTCTTTGCAACCTTTGGGGTTTTAAAAAGATCTGATATAAAAAAAATAAATAATCACTACTCTTTATGGTTAACAAATAACAATATAACTCTTGAAGGTATTTTTTATGATAAAGAATTAATAGATACTGTTTTATTTTCAGATAAAATTGATATAGTTTATGAATTAGATTATAATAACTATTACAATGCGATTAGATTAATTATTAAAGATATAAGAATAAACAAAGATGCTTAATAAGATAAGAGAAAAACATAAAAGAAGAATACTTATACTGTTAGCCTTAATTATTGTGCCTTCTTTTGTTTTATTTGGTTCAATTGCTTATTTAAGAGAAAAAAGAACCGATACTTTTATATATATAGGAAATAAAAGAATTTCTATTTCTGAATTTAGAGACTATTACATTCCTATGGTTTGGGCTATTTATATCTCAGGGCTTGAAGATTTTAATATAAAAGATAAGGATAAGGAAGATAAAGAACTTTTTTTAAATATTTTATATAATAAAGCCTTTGAATATATCTTACTTCTATGGAAAGCAGAAAAAGAAAAAATCACTGTTTTAGATAGCGAAATATTAGAGCAGATAAAAAATTTAAAAATATTTTCTTCTGAACAATTTGAGAAAAATAAATATTTAAGATTTTTAAGAAGCATAAAAATTGAACCAAGAATTTTTGAAGAGTATTTAGCCAATTACATAAAGATAAAAAAGTTATTAAATAAATATATAAAATTTGATATAAAAGACAAGGAAATAATAGATGAATACTTAAAAGATACACAAAAAGTAAAAATATCTTATATTTATTTACCTTATGAAAAATTTAAAGAGGAGATTAAAATTTTAGATAAAGAGGTAGAAGATTTTTACAAAGAAAATCAATATCTATTTAAAGAAGAACCAAAAGCAAAAATTCAATATGTTATAGTAAATAATGACAAAAAGGATATTATAAAAGAAATAAAAAAATTTAAAGATTTTTCAGAAAAATTTAATTTAGAAGTTAAAGATATAGAGATATCGCTAAAAGATCCAATACCAAATATTGGCTGGAATGAAAATATAAATAAATATATATTTTCTGAGAAGGAAAATGTAATAAGTAAACCAATAGAAGTAGGCGATGGCTATTTTATTTTTGAAAAAAAAGAACAAAAAAAAGAATTCATTCCTCCATTTGAAAAGATTAAAGATAAGGTTTATGAAAAATTAAAAGAAGAAAAGGCAAAAAAGAAAACAGAAGAGTTAGCAAAAAATCTTTTAGAAGAGATATCTAAAAATAATATACAGGACTTAGAAAGTTTTTCTAAAGACAAAAATTTAGATTTTAAATCAACAGATTATTTTAAATATTACGATTATATAGAAGGTATTGGTTTAAATGAAGAAGTAAATAAAAAGATTTTTTCACTTAAGAAAAACGAGATTTTAAATACTCCATTAATATTGGAAAAAGGTATATATTTAGTTCAACTAAAAGATATTTCGGATTTTAACCAAGAGGAATTTAATAAAGTAAAAGAAAAATATACAGATTACGTAAAAAAACAAAAAGAAAATTTTGAAAAGTTTAAATTTCTTTTAAAAATACAAGAAGAGTCAAATTTTAAAATAATCAATCCTCAACAGTAATGGCATTTACAGGACACTGAGAGGCTATTTCGTGTAAATCACAATTAGAACATTCATTTGATTTAACCTTTGCTATTCCGTCAGAAGACATCTCAAAACATTCCGGACAACTACTTACGCATAAACCACAACCAACGCAGGCGCTTTCATCAATTGTTATTTTAGGCATATCTCCTCCCTTTAATTGGTTTTAGATAATAAATTATAATATTCTATATTTTTATCGGCTATTTTTTGCAATTCTTCTAAGGCTTGATTATCAGAAAGTAAATGTTTAAATCTACTTTGTAATTTTAAGTATTCAATAACCGGCTTTTTTTGAGGTATTTTAAATACTCCGGTTAATTTTCCATATTCATATTCTACTAAAGGATATAGACCTGTTAAAACAGCCAATTTAGCAACCTCTATTGTAAGAGATGCTTGGTGTCCCCAACCTAATGGACAAGGAACATGTATGTGTAAATATTTAGGACCTCTAATTGAAATGGCTTTTTTTACCTTTTTTTGTAAATCTGAATAAAACCCAACAGAAGTAGAAGCAGAATACGGTATGCCATGCGCTGCGCATATCTCAACCATTGGTTTTTTAAGTCTTATATTACCTTTTAAAACTTTTCCTGAGGGCGATGTTGTTGTGTTTGCATATAGTGGAGTTAAACCGCTTCTTTGAATGCCTGTATTCATATATGCTTCATTATCATAACATACATAGAGTATGTCGTGTCCTCTCTCTAACATTCCACTTAAAGCCTGAAGTCCAATATCAGCCGTTCCTCCATCTCCACCTTGCGCTATTACTCTTATGTTATCTATTTTACCTAAATATCGTAAAGCTGCCTCAACCCCGCTTGCAATAGCTGCAGAATTTTCAAATAAGGAATGTATCCAAGGATTTTGCCAACTTGTAGTTGGAGATTTTGTTGAGAATACCTCTAAACAACCTGTTGCATTTGTAATTATAGCATTTTTTCCAACAGTATCGCTTACAATTTTAGCAGCCAAAGCCTGCCCGCAACCGCCGCAGGCAGTATGCCCGGATACAAATTGATGTTCTTCTTGATGTTCTTCTAATTCAGAATACATAAAATTCCTTTCTTAATAAATCTTCTTTTAGATCCAAAAATTCGCACCTTACTTCTTTCTCTTTTGATACATCTATTAATTTTTTTATTGTATTTTTTGTTATATCCCTTCCTCCTAAACCAGCCACAAAGCCATTTACTTTTTTGTCGGAGCCAAATAAAGACTTAATTTCTGTATAAAGACAACCTTCATTACCTAAAGAGATTGACTTATCCAAGACTGCTATTGTTTTTACATTTTTTAAGGAATTAAATATAGCCTCTTTTGGAAATGGTCTATATGTGATTAAACGCAAAAGCCCAATCTTTAAATTTTTATTCTCATCTATAAATTCTTTTATAGTTCCGCAAACAGAACCCATAGCAACAATTGCAATATTTGCATTTTCTAAATTATATTCTTCAATTAATCTTATTCCGTTTCTTTTAAAAATAGAAGAAAATTCATTCCCAATTTTTGGAATAATATCCAATGTCTCCTCTAATGTTTTATGCAAAGCATACCTTGTTTCAAGATATATTGACGGATCTGCCAATAACCCCATACTTACAGGGTTATCAACATCTAATTTATATGGTGGATTATAAGGTGGTAAAAATTTATCAACTAAATCTTGTTCCGGTATATCAACTATCTCCATACCGTGAGTTAAAATAAAACCATCCATATTCACCAATACAGGCAGCATAATAAGAGGATTTTCTCCTAATTTATAAGCCTGCAAGACAAAATCCAAAGCCTCCTGATTATCTTCTGCATATAATTGAATCCAACCCGTATCCCTCTGGCTAATAGCATCTTGTTGGTCGTTCCATATATTTATTGGAGCCGAAACTGCCCTGTTTGCACAAACCATAATAACAGGAAGTCTCATACCGGCAATATTAAATAAAACCTCGCTCATATATAAAAGACCTTGTGAACTCGTTGCACTAAATGCCCTTACCCCTGTTGCAACAGCACCCAAAACAACAGATGCGGCAGAATGTTCGCTCTCAACATTTATAAATTCAGCTTTTAATTCTCCACTTGCAACAAATTCAGCCAATCTTTCAACTATATGCGTTTGCGGCGTAATTGGGTATGCTGATATAACTCCCGGTTTAGCTAATTTAGCCGCCTCTGCTACACTATGAGAGCCTTCTAAAAATTGTTTCAAATCTACCTCCTACTCTTCTACCATCTCAATATCTTTTTTGGGACATATATAAGCGCAAAGTCCGCAGCCTTTACAATATAGATAATTACTATTATATGTATTTTTTTCTTTACCTGTAATACAGGATTCAGGACATATCAATTTACATAATCCGCAGGCAATACAATTTTTTTGTAAAAATTTCGGTTTTTTAAATGTCCTCCAAGAGCCTGTTTTATTTTCTTTGGAGGAACCCGGTTTTGCTATTAATGGTGCAAACATATTTTTTTATATTGAATCGTATCCTTTTTTTACAGCCTCTATGTTTTTATTTAAAACCTCTTGTTTCTGGGAAAAACGTTTTTGTATAGCCTTTAAAATTGAATCTAATTTTATTTCTCCTGTGGCTTTAGCAAATGCTCCCAAAAGAACAGTATTGCTAAAAGGTCTTCCAATCACCTGAAGTGCTATTTTTTCAGCCTCTAATGTATAAACTTTTACATTTTTAGGTGCTTCTATATCTATAGGTTCTCTTATAGACACTATGGCAATACCATCTTCTTTTATATTAGAAAAACAATCTTCGGATTTAATTAAAGTTGGATCAATCACCAATACATAGTCTGGATTATAAATTTGAGACCTTAACCTTATTGGTTTTGTATCAAAACGCAAAAAAGCATTCATTGGAGCGCCAACTCTTGCAGCACCAAAATGAGGAAAAGCGTAAGAATAAATATTTTCATAAAAGAACGCTTCTCCTAATATTGCTGCTGTAGTTATTGCTCCTTGACCTGCTCTTGCGAAAATCTTTACTTCTTTCATAAGAATAAAAATTATATCACATAAAAATAAAAATCAAATATTTTTTTAAAATTTATTTTAACCCCCAATCCCACCCGACGGGTGGGATTGGAAAAACCCAATAAAATAAACCCTTTTCCCACCCGACGGGTGGGATTGGGGAAAGTTCATTCTAAGATAAGACTTTTTATCTTTGCTAAATCTCGTTGATAAGAAATTCTATCTTCAACAAATTCTTTGTAAGATTTAGGATTAATATCTAAAACATCCTTAAAATTACAAATCTTCTCTTCGTGCTCTTCTTCTAAAAATTCCTTATAGGAAGAAAATCTCCAATCATAAGGGTTTTTCGTTAAAAATGCTGTGGTAGGATTAAGATGAATATAACGGGATAAATGCAATAGTTGTTCATCGCTTGAGACTAATACATTTTGAAATTCTCTCTCCCATAAAGGACCCTTTCTTTTATATTTTAAATTAAAATATTTAGCATAACTATTGGAAATAAGCGACATAAAAATAGATATACCTTTACTCTTTAATTGTTTCAAAATTAGATGAATATGGGTAGGCATAATACAGTAAGCAATGATATCTACAATTCTACTATTATTATCTTCTGTTATTAACTTGTTGTTAAATGAGTTTTGTTCTTTCATATTTTTCCATTTGAAAATTTTATCTTATTTTCTTCCCATTGGTAATAAAAAAGAAGTCTTTTCATTCTTACAAAATCACCCTCTTTATTAAATATTTTATATTCTGCTATGCTTTTATTGAAGATGTGGTAAAACTCACCTGTTACTAAAGGAAATTTTCTAATAGTTGCCATTTTACCCTCCTTTCCTACTTTTGCTACTTCGTTTACCCACTTTCCCACCCGACGGGTGGGATTGGAAAAACCCAATAAAATAAACCCTTTTCCCACCCGACGGGTGGGAAAAGGGTTCTTATTAAATCTCTCTTAAAATTTCTTTTAAAAAAGATAGGTTAAGTGGTTTTGGCAAGAATTTATATATATTTAATTTTTCTATTTGATTTACTCTATCATCTGTTTTATCCAGGCCGGATATAACTATAACTTTTATGTCTTTGTTAAATTCTCTTATAATAGAAAGCGTCTCTATTCCGTCTAATCCTGGTTTTGGAAGTCTTATATCAAGAAGAATTATATCAAAATTTTCACTCTTTACCATTTCTATTGCTTCTTCTCCTGTTGGAACACATATAACATCATAACCTTCAAGTTTTAGGCTTGTAGCAATTATTTCTGTAAGAACTATTTCATCATCAACTATAAGTATTCTTTTCATATCATTTTAATTCTTTATCAATATTATTAATTTTTTCCAAAACAGTCTTGTAATGATTTCTTAAGCCATCCAAAACATTTAATTCATTGTGTAAAATCTTGCATACCCCATCAATTACAGCATGTAGAATTGCTTCTTTGCTAAAAGGTTTCATTAAAAATGCATCTACTTTAAATTTTTCTGCCTTTTTCTTTACATCCTCATCATCGTAAGCTGTAATTACTATAAAGACAGGCTTATAACCATAACCTTCTTTTTCTATCCAGTTATAATAATCACTAATTAAATCCATCCCGGAAGTAGGTCCTAATCTTACATCTACAACAACAATATCGGGTCTTTGCTCTTTTAATAGACTCAAGCCTTCATTTGCTGAAGTTGCGCTTAAGACTAAGTATCCTTTAAGCAGATTATTAAAAGTCTTTCCTAAAGAACGCAAAATTTCTAAATCATCATCTACAATTAAAATTTTAATTAACATCTCTCCTCCATTTTTAACTTGTTTCCATCAACTTCTAAACCCTAAACATTATCTTTAACTTTGATAAACTGGTAGTCTTATTATAAATTTTGTTCCTTCATTTAATTTTGATTCAACGTTTATTGAGCCTCCAAATTTTTCAATTATTGCCTTTGCCTGATTTAAACCTATACCTGAACCTAATTTGCCTTTGGTGCTAAAACCCATTGTAAATAATTTAGAAAGTACCTCACCAGACATACCCGGTCCTGTATCTTTAAATTCAATTATAATATTTTTTTTATCAATATCATCAAGTCTTGCTATTATCTCTATTAATTTATTTTTAGTATTTAACATTGCTTCACATGCATTCTTATATAGATTTATAAATACCTGTTTTAAAAGTATGGCATTCCCTTTTATTGGTGGCAAGTTTTTTTCTATATCTTGGTTTATAGATACATTTTCCTGTATTTTTGGATCCACTTCTATGGATAGGAGTGGTATTACATCTTTAAAGAATGATTTTATATCTATTAAAGACATTGTTTGACTATCTCCTTTTTGCATATCGTTTAATGTTTTAATAATTAAATGTATATGGTTTGCATTTTCTTTTAATGATTTTGTAGTCTCTTTTAGTTCTAATATTGTATTTTTGAATTTTATTTTATCTTCCTCTTTTAGGTTGTTTATGTTTTGTTCGTATAGTTCGTATATCTTTAGTAAGCCTTCTGTTTCTAAATCGTCTATTCTATGCATAAGTGGTGTTAGGGGGTTAAGTATTTCATGGGCTAAACCTTTTACTAATACAGATACAAATTTTAGATTTTCCTGTCTTAATAATTGCAATTGGGTGTTTCTTAATTCTTCCAAGTGGTAGGCATTCTGTAGGGCAAGGGAGACTTGTGAAGATAAAATATCAAAAACAAGAAAGTCAGAGTTTGTATACATCATTTTATTTTTTTTCTGCCCGATGACTATAAATCCAACAAGTTGATTTTCATTAAAAAATGGCACAACTAATGTTTCAAAAGGAAAATTTAAAAAACCTACATTTTCTGCTAATATTGGTCTTTTAATTTTAGAGAGCATTATAATTAATTGTGAATCTGAAGAAATTTTTTTATCAAAAAGATAATCTTCAGGAAAATAATCTTTACTTAAAACATAAGAATTTTCTAAATTAGAAAAAATATAAAACCCAATAAATTGTGGTTGTATAACATTATAAATTTCGTTAACAACTTCATGAAAAATTTTATCTACTTCCCTTATAGAGGTCATTCTTTTAGCCATTTCTCTTATTGCTATTTGATAACGCTGTTGTTCGTGAAACAATATATTTTCAATCCGCTGACGCAAATAACTGTATACAAATATCCCAATCGGAGAAAGAATTCCCATCAATACTATAGATATAATCCATAGTTTAGTTGTAATGCCTAAGATTATGGGAATAAATAACACAAGAGAATAAACAAAGATAAATATACCTGCACGAGTAAGAATTATTCGAATATCCATTAAGCGATACTTAATAATCGTATAAGTAAGAATGAAATTAGATATTAATATAAAAATAAATCCAAATGGATAAAATCCAAATCCATATTTTTGTAGAAAATCAATATTACTTAAGCTTGCAATTGTATAAGCAATAATTGCATAATATAAACGGTTTTTTTCTGTGCTTGAGAGTTTACTCTTATTTTTAATCCTATAAAATATTAAAAGAAAGAAGCTGATTGAAAGAATAGAAAAATGTAACACTAAATAATATGGGTGCAATGGTCCTGCTTTAGAATAATATCCCCAAGAATATAGGTAAGGTTCATTTAAAAAGTATTTCGTAAATATAAACAATAAAGATAAAATTATTAGTAAGAAGTATAAAAATATATATAATTTTTTGAATTTGGTTAGTTTTAAATAATTTATTGTAAAATGGAAAAAAGTAGGTGCAGTAAAAATTACAGCTGTGCAAGCAGCTTTAGTAAAAAAAAATGCTATTTTTGCATTGTTAATAGAATAAGTAACACTGTAAGAAAATAACCAAATAAAAACACTTAAATTAAACAAGAAAAAAGAAAAATGAAGAGATGATTTTGTTTTTCTCAAAAAAACAATTATTCCTAAGATAAGTGTTATTAAAGCAGCTATTAAAGGCGGAAAACTATAAATATTCATTTTTCTCCCGTTTTAATATTAATCTTGCTACTTTTTTACTAACATCAGCTACCATAGAAACCCCACCTTGACTTACAAAAGAAGTTAACCAATGTCCTGTAATAAATAGATTTTTAAATTCCATTGTAAATTTTATTAATTTACTATTCAAATTTCTTGATGTAGGCGACCATCCTCTTATTGCCCCATTTTTATTTAAAGTATAATAATATAAATTATAGGGTGTAATAATATCTTTTATTTCAATAAATGAATCAATAGTTGGTAATAATTCTTTAAACTTTTTTATAATCCTCTCTCCAAAAACAAATTTATTTGATTTTTTAAATAAAGAAAAAAAAGATAACGTGATTAACAAAGTTACAGAAGTACAATTTTTAGGTGCTAAATTTTCATCTATTATAGAAGGAAACATACAAAAAATTGCTTTGTCAAAAAATATTTTTTGACTTTTTTCCCAATAAATATCACTATCAACTATAGGAAAATACCATAAACCACAACATTTATCAATATATTTTCTTAAATCTTTTTTTATACCTAAAAATACTAAAAATGCAGAAATAGATGGTTGTAGTTTTTTTAGATTTTGAATAAACTTTTTATTACAATACTCCTCCCCTATTAATTCTAAAAATGTTTGTGTTACATCGCAGGCTGAAACTATATATTTTGCTTTTATAAAATTATTTTTATCTGTAATGACACCTTCTAAATTTTTTTTGTTTACTTTTATTTTTATTACTTTGGTAGAAAGTGATACCTCTCCTCCACTTTCTATAAATTTATCTTTTAGAGCATCTGGAAGTTTTTGCATACCACCTAAAGGATAATAGCCGCCATCAAAAAGATGTTCTCTATATAATGCTATAGCAGCTAAGGCTGAAACTTTATAAGAAGGTAATCCCAAATTCCCTAATAGCACACTTAAGATTGATCTTAATTTTTTATCTTTAAAATATAAATCTAATACATCTTTAAAAGTATTATTTTTAAATTGCAAAAAAGAAGTCTGATATGGAGCTTTTTCAATAAATTTAAAAAAATTCTCTATATTTTTTGCTTCTTTTGGAAATTTATCTTGTAAATCATTAATTGTTTCATTAATATTATTTCTTATAGCTACTTTGTAACCTGCGTTAATAATTATATCTGAAGTGTCAACTCTAATTAGTTTTAATTTATCTTTTAAATTTAATTCATTTATTATCCTGCCTAACATTCCATCATCGCGGCAACTTACTAAAGTATGTATTCCTGTGTCAAATACAAAACCGTCTCTTTCAAATGATTGTACATACCCTCCAACTTTATTGTTTTTTTCAATTATTAATACCTTTAAACCCGCCTTTGCTAAATAACAACCACATACCAAACCTCCAATACCAGCACCTATTATAATTACATCGTATTGGTCTTTTTTTAGTCCTTTGGGATTTGTTATTTTATTTATGTATATGGTTTTTTCTTGCATTTTATTTGTTTTTTATATGTTCCTCTATAAAACTATATACAGCATTTAGATTTGTTATTTTAGGGATTTCTTCTTCTGGGATGATTATTTTGTATTTCTTTTCTATGGATGCGATTATTTCTAAAGCCTTCATACTATCTATACCTAAATCTTTAAAGAAGTCTTTGGTTTCATCTATTTGTTCTTGGGGGATTTCAGATATAGTTGATATGAGGGATTTTATCTCTTGTTTTATTACTTTGAATTCCTTATCTTCCATTTTGTTTAATTATATAAAAAATTTATTGTATATTCAAGGATTTTTTGGGATTTTGTAGTCTCTTTTAGTTCTAATATTGTGTTTTTGAATTTTATTTTATCTTCCTCTTTTAGGTTGTTTATGTTTTGTTCGTATAGTTCGTATATCTTTAGTAAGCCTTCTGTTTCTAAATCGTCTATTCTATGCATAAGTGGTGTTAGGG
>Ga0078972_1007760_pt1 | contig 23430 bp, 21 predicted proteins | sample YelNatPaOPGAMG01_FD_67568 | JGI IMG/M metagenome (GOLD analysis project Ga0078972, IMG submission 67568) | Hot spring thermophilic microbial communities from Obsidian Pool, Yellowstone National Park, USA - OP-RAMG-01 (SPADES assembly) (version 2) | ecosystem: Environmental > Aquatic > Thermal...
CACCAATGAAGATGGAAGATTATTACTTCTAGAATGGCCGTTGGTTTGTTGTCAATTGCCCTTTTAGGCTCCAACCTCAAATCGTCCAATCCCACCGTGGAAGCAGGGCAGTTTTTATAAGCCACCACTCGGTGAATGACACCTCCGTTGATATAGCCTATATTTAGGACCACCTGTTGCGTCCATATTCGCCTTTAATCCGAAGTAAAGGCATTTGAAGAGCCTTCATTTTGTGGTTGTATATTCAGAGTGGCAGAACGGGCATTCGCTTGAGGTTCTTATCCGCTTTTTTCTCCGGCTTAGTCACCTTCCTCCCTTTCGTGGTGAGATAATGGAACCTGCAGGAAGGTCTTTTCGAGCTCATCGTATGAGGAGGGGGAAGTAGGCGGCGTGACCTTCCGTGAGCGGGATAGAGAAAAGCCCCCTTGAGGACTTCGGCGAGGAGCTGCCGAGCGGCAGGGTGAGGTGCAGGTACCGCGGCTGCAGGAGGGTCTGCACCTCGTGGAACGGGCTGGTGATCCATTTAAGGAAGACTCACGGTGTTTCCTGGAGGGACCGGGGGGTCTGAGGGTGGGCTGGAGGGAGTGCGAGGGCGTCCTGGAGCTGGCGCTGGTCAAGATGAAGGGGTGCGCCACGGCGGAGGAGTGCAGGCGCGCGGTTGAGGAGGTCCTGGCGCTCGTGAAGGAAAGGAAGCTGGAGCAGCTGAGGGAGGAGCTGGGAGTGCTGAAGTGAATAAATGAATTTATTTTTATGGTGAGAAAATAGTATAGGGGTTATAGTGTTTCAAACCAAAATGAAATTGGAGGAGGCGGAGTATTTCCTACAAAAAATGTCAGAAAGTATTTCCGATTCGCGGGTTTTCCAGTTCAACCTTAGTGCTTTTTTGTCTGCTTTTAGGAGCGTTACCTTCATAATGCAAAAAGAATATCAGCACATTAATGGTTTTGATTCTTGGTATAACAAAGTACAAACTAAATTAAAGTCTGATAAAGAAATGAAGTTTTTAACTTATGCAAGGAACATGGTTTTAAAAGAAAAATACCCTAATGGACGAATTGAAATTACCGTTGTTGACATATTTACTATTAGAGACAGTGTATTAATCACGAAAATTGATAAAAATGGCAATATTGTAGAAAACTTGTCCTCGCCACCATTACCAGCTGTTCCTACAGAGCCAGCAAGGTCTGAGACTAAATGGTATTTCCAAGATTTTCCGGAAAAAGATGCAATAACTTTATGCAGGGATTGCTTAGAAAAAATGCGCACTATTGTAGAGGAGTGCGAAAGAAAGTTTCCGTTGAAAGAAAAGGTAGATACGTCGCAAAATTAGTATGGTGGTGCGGCTGTCCTTGAAGAAATACCTTCGAATAGTAAAGGATGGCGATATTTACAAAAAATGTGAGATTAGGAAAAACTTACGATACGGACGCGGGAAAAAGTGCACTCCTGATGAGGCCCAACAAATTATTTCTTCTGGCGCTTCTTTGATTGCAAGGATAGCAATTGGAAAGTGGGTTTATGAAACCTACGAGTTTGAAGAGCAAATGTCCCTTTGAGTATAACTATTTCTTCTAATATATGGAATATTTTAAATATATATAAAATACCTATTAAATTCCGTGGTAATGCTTGGGTAGAACAACAGGGATCCCTTCAGCAGAAGAAATAATTGATGAAGTACTAAAATCAGATCCAGACGTCGATGTAAATACCCTGCATGCCAAGACTTTTGAACTTATGATTAAGTATAGAGCCATGTACTACGAAAGAAGGGTAAATGAAATACTAGATGAGCTTAACCTTCCAATGGACATCTATAATAAAGTGAAGAATAAACTTCTTGAACCTGTCATTGTAAATGGTCGGGAATACAGCAATTTTATGGAAGAGGTTTCAAGGAGGGTTAGCCAGGCGTTTCAACCAATTTCAGGGAATATTGCTGAGCTTTGCGTTGAGAGAGAGTTGATTAAGGCAGGCTTAATAAAAAATATACATTTTACTAAAAGAAAAGATAGAACGGATTTTATCATTTACCATCCTAACATAAATTCTTGCAAAGTTAAGCATAGAGTTGAGGTAAAGAATGTAAGTTTGCGAGAGAGAGCAACAAGGGGTCTAGCTTTTGACGGCGATAGCTTATTTGGATTTTTTAATCAACCTAATGAATTTACGGAATCAAACATAAAAGTTATTGAAGATCTTTGTTTAAAAACTGGAGGGTATTGTTACATCCCCCCATCAACCCTACATAAAATACCTTACAAAAGAACGCGGATTTTGCCAAACACAATCTTTGGTGCAGATATGGCATATTTTGTGAAATTCGGAAAGCTCCCCTAGGGAGGCTTCCAGAAATCTAAAATATACTCGAATGTTGTTCCAAGGGTGATATAATTACTTGGCCAGCCAAAAATGCCTACTTTATTGACCAGATCGCGCCTATCCCAAATAATTATATTTCTCAATTCGTACCCTACTTTTTCAAGCTCTTCAATGACATAGATATGGACGGGTATTCTTTTTCCGTATTTTCCTTCCTTCCACCATAAGTCTGTAACGTTAATTATGGAATGTGCCTTAGGCTTTAATAATGGTAAAATTCCTTTATAGATTTCACCTAATGATTGAGCATACTTCTTTGGTTCCATCGTACCTAGGTCTCTCGGGTCGTTCGAATATTGTTGAACCTTTAAGAAGTGCTCATTTTCTCTCAAGTCCCCTCGTATACTTTTGTTTAGCCTCGGGCGGTTCAACATGTTGGCATAAGGTGGGGATGTTACAGCTAAGGCGACAGTTTCTGGTTCTAAATATTCTGGTATATTGCGAGCATCATCACAGATAGCTATCTGTTGAGTCTCTGGCTTACCTGTCCATGTATCTAATTTACATTGTGCAACCCGTTTGTTCGAAAAATCAACATACTCTTTTTTAAGGTCAAACCCAACAGCATTGCGATTTAGATCGAAGGCTGCTAAAAGTGTAGTACCTATGCCGACGAATGGATCTAGTACCAACTCGCCCTGGTGGGTAAATAATTCGATGCATTTTTTTGGTAACCCTATCGGAAAAACGGCTGGATGAATGTTCTTGTCTCTTATATCTCTCTTTTCATAATAAAACTCCCAGATGGCAACCTGACTTTGGACCCATTCTTTTGGCGTCATACAATTAATATGGTTCGGTGGGCAATTGCACGTCCTTTGATACCCTATTTTTAGGGGCTTTGTGATAGCGCTAATCATCGTTTTTCTCACACTACTATATTATTGCAAGATATTTAAGTTTGCATGTTCTTATCAAATTAAAACTTTGGGTTGAAGACAATATCTTAGAATAGCCGAACAATCGTTATGGTATCAGACTCGGAAACGAGAAGAGTGAGCATGAGAGTCGCTCATTCGTGTAGATTATTAAAAATAAACGGCATATATTTCTGACTTTTGTAACATACTTGTTAACACAATATAAAAATAGTAGTAAAGATTTCAATCTACAATAGATAACAATGTCCATCGATTGGGTCTTATCAATAATAATAGGTGCTATTGTTGGTGCAGTGCTTACAATCGTTGTCCAAGAAATATTACATCCTCCATTAAAATATAAGATTAACAAGACAATAAAATCGATTACAAAACGAATTCGAGATCCAACAGTTCCAACGAGATATTATCTCAAATCTGAAGAACTAATAGGCACACATATATCTGAAGAGGATTTTATTACAAAAGTGAAGAGCCTGCTTTATGAAAAAGGTTATCTACCAGAAGTTATTGGTGGAAATCTTAAAATTAAAAATTTTAGGTATGAAAATACCAACGCAGAAGTTACAATCACCTTAGGCTTCGGAACACTCAGATTGAATAAGGAACCAGAAGTTAGGTATATCGGAATTGAAGTTTATGGTCATCCGCATTATAATACCTTTTATGAAGAAGTACTTGCCTTTTCACAAATAGGCAATCTAATAAAAGATATTATTGGGAAGGCAGTGGGAATTCCTATTTCGATAATTCCCTCAATCACTTGCGAGATTAACCATCTGGATAATATTACTGCAGTTCTATCTGATATGAAAATGACATATGTGGCTTTACGGGATGGTTACAACATAGAGCTTGGAAAGAAGACTGCAACAATATATAGAATGGTTGGCCCTGAAGGCATCAGATCTCTCAAGACATTAATACAGTTATATCATTAATCTAATCATTACAAGAACTTCTCAGTGACAAAGTCTGCCAACTGACGGAATTCTAAGTTTTTCCAGCATACGACCTCCCCATATCGTGTAATTCCAATTGTCCATCCATTTTCAGATAAGGTCCATATAATGTAACCTTCGCCATCAGTTGAGTGCTCTCTAATGAAATTCACCATTTCTTGAGATCTGGTTAAGTCATCACCATAAATAGTAAGCGAGTCCCATCCTGGCAGATCTATTCCTTTATAGTGCCCGGTTTTTATAGTTCCAGGGTTTTTGACCATTATCTCATCTATTCTATGTTTTGGGATGATGTATTTGTAAATTTCAGGGCGAGTTGTTTCTGTTTCAAGTGCATATCTAAGATATTTTACGGTTTTCTCAGCATGTTTTGAAGGATTGATTAGTACAAAAGTTTTAGATTTTACTCTGAAATCAAGATTTGCTTCATATGTATTTATAATTGGTTTTAGCTTCATATCAATATCATAGCTATTTATAAGGTCCTGAAAACGCAATTTACATACAAGTCTACCTTGAGATAAAGTAACCTCAAAAAACTTCACAGTTAGCTCATATGAAACGCCGTCAATTAATTGTGTTCTTGATTTAAGGATTCTATTATTTAATCTATCGTATATTATGTTCAAGTCATTAGGGGAGTTGACATAGAAAATCTTACATGAAATAGGCATTCTAACCACTCAACTCCTCTTCAATTTCTTCCAGCTTCTCGGCCACCTTCCTCCCCTTCTCGGTGAGTGATATCAGTCGCCTGCGGGGGAAGGTCTCTTCGAGTTCCTCCTGGATTAAACCCATTTCTAATAAGCGTTTAACATTGTTGTAAACGGTTTGATTGCTCAGGTCTGATTTCTCACGAAGTTCTAAAAGCGATAATCGCCCATACTTGAGAAGAGTGATCATTAAAACACCTGCTTCATCTATTATGATCTTCCTTTGCATTGCTTTCACTACTTATTGATATGCAGATATTAGATTTTAAAATAGATGATTGCTATCTACATTACAGATAGCAGAAATGTTTATATACTGTCATCTAATATTTAGATAGCAGAAGGTGAATAAAATGTCTAAAGTGGGAAGACCTGGATTCTCAGGTCAGAGAGTTATCGTAAAAGTTCCCAAAGAGCTCTTGGCAGAGGTCGACGAGCTCTGGCCCAAGGCGCAGTGCACAAGCCGGAACGACTTCATCCGCCGGGCTCTCTGGGAAAAAGTCCAGAGGGTCAAGCTGTTGATGGAAAAGGAGGCTGCGCTGCCGTGTTCCTGAAGCTGACCAAGACGGACGGCGAGGTCACCAGGTGCGAGCTGAGGAAGCACCTGCGGTACGGGCGGGGCAGGACGATCCTCTACGAGGAGGCCCTGCGGCTCACGAAGAACCTCAAGCCCATCCTGGCGGTCAGGATCGGCGGCTTCGAGACCTACACGTGGGAGATGTTGGCATGAACGAAATCGTCGAGCGCTAAGGGAAGCCACAGGTTTGCCATGCGAAACTTGAAATTTTTCCCGCTGTGCCGTACGCATTTCGCTTTCATGTAAAAAAGTCTTCTCTTGGTGAAGGTTCCTTTTTCCGAGAAAATAAGGTTCGATGGTGGGGCCGTCGGGATTTGAACCCGAGATCACAAGCGCCCCAGGCTTGCATCCTAGTCCAAGCTAGACTACGGCCCCCTTCAGATCTTCCGTAGCGACTCTTCCATATATCTACTATCTTCCTAAATATTTTCCTCATGTTAGTGAGATATAATGAATTATTTTACAATCCAATAGAAATTAGAATAATAGTTTATGTGACCTCTCTATACGATCGTGGTCGGTAGCTTCCCACTCCACAGCATAGGCTTGCCAAACTCTTAGGGAAAGCGATTTTAGAGGGTTGTGAGCAAATGGCTTATCTCCATCAACCCATCTGGAGTATAGCCAAGCCTCAACATGCAGACCTTTGCTAGGTTCAGACCAAGTAAATTGGAGCTGCGATAGGACATATGTGCTTCGTATCCGGTTGATCAAAGGGAATACATTTTTGCACTTGCGGTAAGACCTGGGTGGTTACCCACAGATTCACTGTGAGGAAAAATCTGTCCAGATGATCAAACTTTAGCTGATTTAGCGTTGTAGGAAGCGGTACTTTTGGACCGGGCTTTGGTAACCTTGGCATCCAATAAGAGCAGTTCTTGAACGCCACATATGGTCTTGTGGTCACATTCTGAACTATTAGGTGGCATAGGCTACCCAATCTTGTGCATAAATGCACTTCTCAGTATATAATTCAACTGTCAAAAATTAGAGGAAAAGAATTACAGAGGTAGGGGACGAGGAAATTTCTGGTTGTTTTCCTACGAACTCCTGATAGGTAGCAGAGAGACACTCTTTCAGAAAGAGCGACCACTTGTTTCCAAATTCGTGGGTAAGCAATATTCCCTTCTTACCAGTGGTTGTTTCTTCATATTGGGCCCATCGGTAAAATTCACACATGTAGTTTTTTACGACATTGCAAAAAGATTGCAAATTAATTGACCAACCTCGCATAAGAGCGACATCTTTTAGAACCACAGCGACAGTGTCTCTAGCTATCATAACAAGGGAGTCTTCTGGGATTTTGTTTAGAAATTCTTTGAAGGTAACCTTAGAAAAACCCACAAATCCATAATAATCCGCATAGAACAATAATTTACAATACCTTTCAAGTATGTTATTAAGTAGCCTATTAGCACTTATATTTTTTTTAGCAGCAAATTTTTCTAATTCCTCTAACAAGTTCTTGCTGATCCTGAATGAGCGGATGACCATATCTTGGGGCAGTGTTGAATCCTCATATCTTTCCGACATATTCAATTCTTCCATCAAAGTCTATTATTTAAAACTCTTATAAAGATAATCGTTTGATCAGGATATGCCTTGTGCAGGTATTTAGTTCCAAAAATGAAAATGACTTAACTTTAAAATAAAAAAATTATTATAAATAAAAAAAATAAGAAATTATGACGGTACTAGGTAGGATGGAATTTGAAGACCTTTTTCTTTATAATATTTGTATGCGCCAGGATGGAGAGGAATCGACATTCCATCAAATGGTGAAAGGTAGGTGTAGGGACCTTTAGGAGTCAAAAGTTCGTCTTTATGTTCCATTACAGCTTTTGTAATATTGTATACAAGACTTTCTGGAAGATTTTTGTTTACAAAATACACACTAGGCTGAGTCAGTGTGGTAACGGTATAATTGACCCCCTTGTATGAGTTTGCAGGGATTTCCCCCTTGAGGAAGAATGGGTACTTAGAAGTTATTTTGTTGATGGCATCATCAGGCAGACTTATTATTTTTATTTCTCTCACTTGCGATAGGTCCACAATCCACTGAACTGGCACCCCACTACCTCCTACAATCGATGCCTGAATTCGACCTTCCTTGAGAGCATCTGCAATGTCAGCCTGTCTTAGCCCGACCACGCTCACTTTGTCCCACAGACCCAATTCTTGAAGGACAATTTGTGCAATCATTTGTGATGCAGACCCTGGAGGACCAATGTCGATTGTTTTCCCAGCCAAGTCGTAAACACTATTTATGTCTGAAGACTTCAGTGTAACAATGTGGAAGTAGTTTATCTCGCACACGAAAATTCCGCGAATATTTTTATAGGTCTGATTGAACCACGGGCTTGTACCATTCCAAGCAAAAGCAGTAGTTATCGCTGTGGCTGAGCCTAGCTCCGACAAACCTTGATCAACCAGCTGGATGATTGCGATCCCCCCTGCGGTTGCCTCAGGCACTACAGTAACCCCGTTAACGTACTTATTGATCACAATGGAAAGTACGCCGTCCTTGTAGTACATCGTTCCACCAATCGCACCCGTAGCTATAGATAGTTTTGTAGGACCTGTCTGAACAGGAGTTGTTGTGGTAGGTGTGGATAAATAGTATGCTGCTACTGCAACAATAGCAATGATAACAACTGCTGTTACCACTAGAATGGTCTTGGAATTTCCTTTTTTGCCTTCTTGTTTGGAGTTTTCCAAATTTTTCCCCCATTAAGTGATAAGTGAATAAATCCTAAAAAGATTGTTATTATTAATTGTTATTATATATTATAATGTAACATTTAAAAAAAATTAAATAAATTTATTGGTAGATGTAGAAATTTTCTTGCTAAAATTAACAAAAAAAGAACATTATATAAAAAATTCTTTCAATATTGATTAATTGTTGATTTTTCTTTTTAAAAATTTGAGTAATATGCCAGAAGCGAACAAGGCTGCAAACACCAGTAATCCAGCGATTGTTAGCTCGAAGCTTGGATGCAATAACAGCAGAACACCACCGATCAGCGCAATTGCTCTCTCTATAATACTTAGTTTTTTGGTGAGGATCCCCTTCAGTGAAGAAACTATAAGCAGAGTACCTATTGTTGCTAGAACAAATCCTGTAAGGATCTGAACTGGTGTGCCAATCAATAATAAAGCAGGGTCAAAAATAAATGCGTATGGCAATAAAAACACCGGAAATGCTAACTTACACCCCTCTATTGCGACCTTCAAGTAATTGTCGCCTGTCATTGCTGCTGTCACAACAGGGGTTGCGCAGACTGGCGGTGTTAATGCGCCCATGACTGCATAGTATAGGATAAACATATTTGCCACAAATGGATCAATATTTAGTGTTACTAGGGCGGGACCTACAACAAGCGCAGTCAATATGTACGCTGAAGATGTATTGAGTCCCATGCCCAAAATTATGCAAATAACCATCGCAAGTGTCAGTAAGATCAAAGCCGAGCCCCGCGATAGGATTATCAGGGTGTTGTAAAGCATAACTAGCTGACCTGAAAGAGCCAAACAACCAACAATTACACCAGCGGTAGCTAACAGAGCGATTATAGGTATACTGCTCAGAGCACCCCTCTCTAATATTTCTATTAAAGCCTTAAGGTTTTGGCGCCATTGCTTAGGTCTTAGCAGGAAAAATATAGCTATGTTTACTATAAGCGCATAAAAAGCAGACGCTTGAACAGAATAGGAGGCAATTATTAAAAGATATACTAAAACTGCCAACGGAATTATAAATGGCCATCCTTTCCTAAGAACTTCTCTGATTTTGGGAGCTGCATCAGAAGATATGCCTTTGAGGTTGTGCAATCTGGCCTCAGCATCGATGACAAAGGTCATTGTCAAGAAGTAAAGGAATGCAGGTATGAATGCTGCAAGAGCAACCCTAGCATATGGAACACCAACTATCTGAGCCATGATAAAAGCAACAGCGCCCATGATAGGAGGGGTAAGTTGGGACGCCGTGGCAGCAGCGGAAACAATGGCTGCAGCAAACCTAGAGTTATATCCAGAGCTTTTCATCACAGGTATTGTCAATGTGCCCACGGTGGCAGCAACTACATTGCTGCTTCCTTGAACCATGCCAAAAAGGAGAGAGGCCAAGTTAGCAGTTTGTGCAGGACCACCCCTTATACGACCAACTGACCCCTTAGCCAAGTCTATTATGAAGTCGCCAGCGCCTGTTACCTCCAGTGCGGCGCCCAAAATCATGTAAATAACGAGCATTACAGTACCTAAATCAAACAATGAGCCGAAGATCCCCTCTGCTTCCGTTAATGTTAGGTAGGTTGCAACTCTCTGAAGTGAAAAAGCCTTGAGTGTGAAAGGTTCTGGTAAAAGCTGACCAATAAAAAGGACATATAGTAACGAGAACAGCGCAATCAACGGTAGGATCGGCCCTTGTGTTCTGCGGGTCACTTCCAAGGTCAAAGCAATTAAAGCGACACCAACAATTGTATCCATCAGGGTTGGAGAGGCAACTCTGTAGTAACAGAAGGGCAAATATTCCAACATCACGTAAACACAAGCATATACCGCCAATAATATAAGGGCAAGATCTAAGATTGTAGTGAAATAGTTTCGATGGATCTTCTTGGCAACTGGATACCTTATAAAGGCAAGAACCATCACTAACAGAAGGCATAATGGACGCTGTATCCAAGATGCCAAAGTGCCAAAACCAGAGGTGTAAATGTGAAAGATAGAAAAGAATACTGCTACAACAAGAACAAACATCTCCGCTAACTTCAAAAACGGCTTCTTTTGTTGGAAGTTTTTTTCAGCAGTCATAAAGGTCAAAGCTCACTCACTCCTAAAAAATCTAAAGACATCTGACACATCTTCAATTGTATTCAAATTATCTAAAATCGAAATTATTTCATCAATGCGTTCTTCTGGTATTGATGGTAAGGAAAATTTTAAACAGCTTTTAAATTTCTGGACGACTTCCAAATCTGTCATTGGTGACAGAGCCTTCTTCTCCTTTCTGCAAACCATACCGTCCATGGTAGCCACTTCCATTTCTAGCTCTTCGCCCTTCAAAGATTCATCAGGTGTGACTTCGATTTTTTCGAAAAGCCCAATAACTTGTTGGTCCTTGAGGACGTTTTCATCTATTTCGTAGACCGAAAAACGCTTTTTCGCAAAAGCTAATGCAACCGCAAACCGCTCGTTCCACAAAATTTCTGAGGGAAAGGAAGGTTTGCCTCGCCCATGGACCAGCTGATGATAATTCAACTCGCTTACTTTTATTCTCACTTTTGAAATCTCCTCCGGTCTTATGCCTTCGCTCACAATTTCCAGTGCTGTGGTTACGGCATTTTGTAATCCGCCACATCCAGGGTATCTTTTGATTATTGGCATTAGATGATCATAGTCCTTGCCCAATCCATCTAACAGGAGTGAAGGGTCGTATTCTCCGTTTCCGTACATATTATAAAGACCCCATTTGCCCTCAATTATGTCCTCTTTTGAGGCCGTGAAGCCCCTATCAGCCAGCATTACGCTTAGAACCCCGGCCTTAGTTCCCAAACCTTGACTAACTTGCGCCAGGTACGAACCCCCCTCCCCCACAACCGCTCCGTAATTTCCGAAGCATTGGTTGTAGGCAATGCCCATCGCGTTGCGAATCTTATCCCTATTAAACCCAAGGAGTTTTCCCCCCAAAGCGGCTATCGCCAGAGGAGCAAAAGTTTCAGCTAACCAACCTCCTCCCATGGCGGTGGCCGAGCCTCCAGCTACGCGCAATCTAAAGTTTAGATCCAAACCCAATGCAATAGATGTGAGAAAGTTCTCACCATTGATAGGATTCCCTTTTTTATGTTTACTGTACTCTGAGAAGGCAAGAGCCGCAGGTATAATGCTAGCAGGGGCATGGGTCGCACCTTTTGGCATGATGCTCTCAAGGTCGTATCCACGAGCCATTGTTGAGTTTATCCAAGCAGCGTTTATCAGGGGTACTTTTTTATTATAAACTAAGATAGTCCCTTCAGGGTTACCTCCCCATTCGATGAGAAGTTGTAGTAATCGGGCAGAGACATCGGCTTTACATCCTGCCACGATGGCACCCAAAGTGTCCAGAACGTGAATTTTCAAAAAATTTATTGTTTTTTGTGGTAGGCGGCAGTACTCGAGTCCTAATGCATAATCAATTATGTGGTCCGTGGGGCTTTGAGTTCCCAAGCGCATCCCCATTCTCATTTCTGAGGCAATACTCCTTTGAGTGTGTTTGTCTCCTCTAAGGTTTTAATTACTCTGCAATAATAATCATTCTCTCTTTCCCAGTACCTCTTTTTCCTTGGTTTGCTGAGGAGTTTCTCACGGTATTTTTGCCATATGTAATTATTTATATCGAGATTTTCTAATTCAGCTTCGCTAAGCTTAAATGGATCTAGGTCATCAGTCATTTTCTTTCCCTCCATGTTACACACCTTCCCACACGCTTGGAGACATTATTCCATCAGGGTCGAGCAAGCTCTTCATTTTTCTCGCAAGATCCATGTAGGTTGGTATAAGTCCTACCTCACATGGGCGAGCAATGCCGTATTTAGCGTCTAATCTTAAACCGAGCTTAACTAGAGCTTTGAAGTATTTTGGACCGAAACGAGGGGCAACTTCTCTGACCAGCCGAGGGTCTGTTGGATGACCTGCCATCATTAATTCAAACATTGCATAATGGCTATTTTGTTCTGGATAAACGATGGCACCTCTCTTCCACTTTACGTCCAGCTCATCGGGATCTCCAAGCAAGGGATCATCCAGATAAAGCATCGATAGAAGTTTGAAGTATTTTGGATACATATGCAATGGAGCGATTACCATGCCAGCTGGGGCACCGATTGTCCCAGGATAAGCCCAGTATTTTATAGTGTGCTCAGAGAAGAGGGAGGCAGATTGATTGAGCTGCGCATCCTCGAACATTTGGTAAAATGGAAGCTTATCAGTGATTATTATTCCGCCGTGCTTTTGTGTGATTTCCCTTACTTTTTTCTCCTCATATTCGATCCATCTCTTAGTCCCTTGCAAGGAGAGCATCAGCATCCAGTCAGGGTTTACCCTATCAAGCCTGTCCGCAGATTCAGGAGTGTCGGCAAAGTACTGAGCGTACTTAAATCCGGTGTACATGGCGGTTCCTGTGCAGATCTCCGACTTTGCAACTTCGTCCAGAGCGGCTGTCGCCTTATCGACATCATTGAAAGCAGGCTGGAAGACCTTCACTTCCTCGTCAAGTGGGTGGGTTCTCACGGCAACCTTTGTGACAATCCCCAAAGTACCCTGTGCCATTCTCGGGAGATGGCCGAGATTCGGTCCTGGGCCGTGCGGCCAGATCGCTCTTGGATTTGCGTAGTTGGCCATGCTGCCCGTTCTCAGCACTCTTCCGTCTCCTAAAACCATTTCATATCCAACTATCTGACGGTTCACATAGCCCAGTCTTGCATTCGCTTTATTTGTAATACCATGCGTGAAGTGCGACCCAATAAGAAATGTGGAGCAGGCCCCAGGCTGATGTATGAACATCCGCTTCTTCAGGAGTTCAACTTGCAGTTTGAAAATGGGGCATCCAGCCTCTACTATCGCGACCATGTTGTCCTCATCGATCTGTAAAATTTCATCCATCCTGGATAGGTCCACCAGTATTCCGCCAACCCGTGGGATGCCCCAGCTGAATTGGCTACCAAAAGACCCCACAGGAACTACAGGTATACGATACTGTCTAGCAACCTTTACTATGGCTTTAACTTCTTCTAGAGTTTTGGGTAAAACAACAATTTGTGGACACATACTCTTCCAATTGAACTTTAGGTATGAGGCGTAGTCACGCGAATATGCAATTAATATAGCAGGATCGTCAGAAACCCACTCAGCACCAACTATATCACTTAAAGTTTGTTTTATTGTCCTATTTTTTTCATTCTCTGCCATCTTGGTCACGCTCCTATTGCACTTTGAATCAATATGAGAATATTTTCAACTGATAATCCGAACTCATTACTCATTGGACCTAAACTGCCTTCGCAAGAAGGACAAGAAACCACCAGTTCTTTTACGCCAGTACTTGCAGCTTCTGCCAACCTGGCTTTAGCAGTCACTTTAGTAACGTTGGGATACCCAAAGGTAACAGCGCCGCCAGCGCCACAGCAATATGTATTGAGTCGGTTTCTAGGCATTTCGACCACCTCTATCCCCAATAATTTCAGTATTTCTCGTGGTTGCTCTGAAATCGAGAATGGCATTATGTGTCTAACGAGTTGGCATGGATCATGGTATGTTACTTTTTTGTTTAGGGGTTTGATCTTGTTTTTGTTTTCCTTGATCAGAGGAGCCAGAAACTCAAGTATATGATAAATTTCGAAATCTGGGCTAAGATCACATTCAGGTCCATCAACTTTGAATGTTCGGTAGTCATGAGGGCTTAACACAATTACTTTTTTGGCGCCAGCTTTCTTTAACGCCTCAAAGTTATGGTTAAGCAATGCCTTACCTTTTTCACGGAATCCACCTCGGAAAGGCAGATATCCACTGTGCCATTCATCCTCATATAATAACCCAAAGTTGATCCCAAGTTTTTGCAATATGTTGACTGTGGCCGTTGCCAGCTTACTGTTCTTATATGCAACATCATCGCCTACGAAAAGCATCACGTCGGCACTTTTGGGAGGTTTTTGGTTGTCTAGCCAAGCAAACCGCATTTCATGAGGGGCGCCATACGGGTTGTGAGTTGCATCGATATTGGTCATTATTGTTTTATAATGTTGTGGAGCAGTTACTTCCTTGACGTAGGTTTCTTTCATGATCTCCATAATTGTTAGTGGATGAGTGCGCATAGCCACATTGCACCAGAATTGGCAGTGACCACAATCAGTACATGTGTAAAGTATATGCTCCACAGTACTGCTCCACGCCAATTTCTTCTCGATTATGCCCCTAGCAATTTCCAGTGTACCGCTCGCATAGTATGAGAGATGCTTGAAGACATTGCCCCTTGGGCATTGTGAAACAAATCGAGCGTCCTTAGCATCTGGTGCGAATATGAATTTACAGTAGCCACATTTGTTGCATAATATCGTCAAGTCGTAAAAGTCGTCCAAAACTCTCCTCCGTACAGCAGGAAAGATCCATAATTTTTCGACGTCTTGTGCCTTAGTACCTTGACCTATTTTCTCAGCCATTATGCATCGCCTCCTAAACGCAGTCTTCTTGGATTCATTATGTTGTTTGGATCAATCGTACGTTTTACCCCCAACAAAATCTCGTAATATGTTTGGGACTCTCTGTAGATTAGGTCGGACAAGATACCATACGGCCTGCTATAAAACGCGCCCAAATTCAACAAAGCTTTCGCAGACTCTGCATAAACCTTCTTGACTAAATCTGTGTTTAGAGAAGATTTTGGATCCCGGGCAAAGCTAAAGGAACACCCAACCACACCTATCCTATCTGTAGGGATTATGGTAACACCAAGATCCTCCTTGGGATATCCAAATTTTTCAGAGATCTTTAAGACTTCGCTGTACATTTCAGGGATGTTTTTGATCGAGGAGATGAATGGGATTATGTTTCTTGCACCTTTATATTTGCGCCATTTTAAAAACCCTGCGGGGTTAGTAATTTCTTCTAACACTTTCTTGGATGAAATTCCGCAAAGCTCGTCCATCAATTTTAAAGAGTTTGCACCTGCAACGTCCCCCAGATCTTTTTCCATTACTTCAACGGCGTCTGCTTTCCCTCGCAAAGTAAACATTATGACCCATTCAGGCAGTGATTCTTTCATGTCACCAACGCGTTCTGAATAATTGGGAGATTCTTCTGCGAACATTAAGGCAAGATCTTGTTTATTTAGGATGGCCATATCGCGAGGATATCGCAACCACATAACCTTGCGCAGTATCTTGGGAAGATCCTCGGCACTGTTCACAGGTATGAAAAAGGCTTTTTCTACATCGCCCTTTGGTTTTAGCTTGACCCACCCTTGTACAACTATGCCTAACGATCCCTGAGATTGATACCAAAGGTAATTCATTAGACCGGCATAGGGCGATGCGTGCGAATGCATGTAAGGATAACGTATTTCTGGAAATGCGGCTTGACCCGTCTTTAACAAATCCCCGCTTGGTAGAACCACAGTCATAGTTGTGAGGTTCTCTTCTCCGTAGTAGACCCATCCATAGAGCGGCGCTAGGTCTAAGTACGTAGAAAGCACAGAAGTTGATGCAGGGTTCTCAGAAGGAGTCAACACCCTTAAGTCATGTTTATTGGAGATTCTCTGAAGTTGAGAGAATGTCACTCCAGGTTCGATTAAGGCCATCCATGATTTGAGGTCAACATCCAAAACACGGTCCATCTTTCTTAAATCTATAATAAGACCGTTTGGAGAAGGAATTGTCCCCCCCAAGTTGTTTGGCTCACCTGAGATGGGAGTGACGGAGATTTTATACTGATCAGCTAGTTTTATAATTTCTTGAACTTCTTCAATTGTGTTAGGTCTAACGGCGCAGAAAGGAGTGGCAGGAGTTACAAAACTATCATCACTTGAGTAAATTTTCAGCATTTCTGCGTCTAAGATTACATTTTTACTTCCTACAATTTTGGAAAGCGATTCAATTAAAAGGTCTTTCGTTACCTGAGTGCCCAACATTGTTATAGACCTCCTTCGATTAATTGCCAGAGTTCAGGGTCTGATTCAATTAGTTCCTGAAGGACGCTAATTACCTCAAATATGGTAATCCAGTCACTGAAGGCGATTCCATCTTTATAGGAGACAGAATTTTGCGGGTTTGCCAATGAATATACCACTCTCTCTTTGCCCAAAACCATGTCCTTGAAGAGTTTGGGGGGCATCTCCACTGATAAAACAGGATCCATTCCATTTCTAGATTCAATATTGAACATGCCGTTTCCATCAAGGCTTATAGTGAAAGTGAAGGAGCCCTTAATTTTAAAGGTGATGAGGTCCTTCCCTAGCAAAATACTCTTAGGATAGCCTTTTGCCTTGGTCCAGCCGGTTGGGTCCATTGCCACATTGGGTGGCGGGTACGGCCCAGCGCCTGGGTATGGAGCCGGACCTCCACAAAAAGTGCTGTAGGGGGTCAGCCTCCTCTTAAGTTCAGGGTCATCGTTAAGAAATGCCTGGTATTTCCTAATCAATTGAGAGAGTATTTCTGGGTCTGACATTTTTGGCCCACTTTTTGATTTTTGCTAAAAAGAATTCTACTGTTTAATATATAGCTTATTATTATTATATAATAATATTTGTTATAATATGTTATTAATAGCATTATTTAGAATATTAGTGAGATTTTCGAAAAACCTGCCTATAACCTTTCCCAAAAGGAGCGCAGCACTTAAAGATCATGGGCACAACAGTTATCCTCATGCCCTCTTTCGAGTGTTACGTCTTCAACGAGTACTACGAGGTACCTGAAGGACAACGACAGATTGGCGAAAGCAACCTCCCTGATAGACTGGGAGGGGTTCCGCTCCATAATAGCCTCATCCTACAACAACCTGAACGAGAACGGAGGGAGGCCAAACATCGATCCAATCGTCATGCTGAAGCTCCTGGTATTACAGCAGTGGTACGGTTTGTCTGATCCGGAGCTGGAGCGCCAGGTAGCTAGGGACGTGATCTTCCAGCACTTCCTCGGCTTCCCCGGAGTGATCCCGGACTACACAACGGTCTGGTTATTCAGGGAGAGGCTGATAAGGGACGGGAAGTGCGACAAGGTGTGGAGCGAGCTACAGAGGCAGATGGAGAGGAGAGGGCTCAAAGTCGAGAGGAGGGGGTCGGTAGGGCTGCCCAGGACGCCACCTTCATAACTGCGGATCCTGGGCATGCTCCAGCAGAGGAGCCTAGGGGCGTACAGGCATTGACGCGCAGGTCAAGGGACGGTTCTTGGACAAAGAAGGGCAGACATTCATACTTCGGATACAAGCTGCACCTGAAGGCTGATCTCAAGTACGGGCTGATAAGGGCTTTCAAGGCAACAACAGCCTCTGTGCACGACTCGCAGGTGGACCTCTCCGAGAGGGGGGAGGTCGTGTACAGGGACAGGGGATACTTCGGCGTTGCGGCAAAGGGTTACGGCGCCACAATGTAGCGCGGTACCAGGGCAGGTCCCATCTCTGCCTTCGAAAGGTTGCGCAACCTGCGGATATCGAGGAGGAGGGCGCCGATCGAGAGGGTATTTGCGGTGCTCAAGAGGTCCTTCAGGGCAGGGCACGTTATGGTCACGACCGTTCCGAGGGTGAAGGTGAAGATGATGTTCTCCTGCATCTGCTTCAACCTGATGCAGGTGCTTACCCTTAGGAGGCAGGTACAAGCGTAGGATCTCGAAGAAGGTAGAAAATGATGGAAAAAGGGAAAACAAAGTAAAGTGAAGAGAAGATGGAAAATAACGATGCCTAGCATAGGGACTCCTCAAAAAGGGAGAGAGAGCGAAGGGGCATCAGCAAAGGTTAAGTTTTTCGAAATCCTCTAGTATAAAACCGTACCTGAGGGGGCGCTATTTAAAAAATAGCACTAGTTTTCTTAAGATAATCTAAGATGAACTTCAATGCCATTCGCTTTAATAAACGGTATTGCCCCAATATTGGTTTAAACTCGGTTATTTAGATAAAAAAATAAAATAAAAAAAGTTAATTGGTAGACGTCTGTACGGTTGTTTCAACAGTCGGCTTTTGGGCTTTACTTTTAACTAAGAAAGCACCGATAAGTAAAACTATTAGGGATGCTAAAATGCCATAGTATGTATATGAGACTGATGTTATTTTATCAATTCCTACCACATACCCAATCCATGCAACAACGAAACCGGCGAGTATTGCAGAAACTCCAACTGAAGGGTTTAACTTGAATCCTTTAGTATGCAGTGCCGCGCCCAGATAAATTGGAACAAGCAATGCGGCCGATGCAAATCCGAACGCCGTTAATACAAAGTCCATTGCAATGGGTAACTGAGTTGCTAAACCTGCTATGAAGAAAACCATAACAACCGTAAGTATGCGGGTGGCATTGACGATCTTGTTGTCAGTAGCCTTAGGGTTGACTACATCAACATAAATGTTCTTTACAAGAATTGAGACCAGTGGTTGCAGAGATCCTATCAAAGTGCTCATTATTACAGTGAATTCAAGTGCAATGAATAGAGCAAACAGCCATGGAGGAACTTGAGTGGTTATAAACCAGCCTAAGGATTGCTCTCTTGTTTTCACAGTGAAGCCTGCGGGATTAATGGCCCTTATTGCGAGCCCAACTATGACGGCGTAAGTGCATCCGACCAAGAGGTGTAGGATTGCCGTTAAGAATGTGCTTCTCCTAGCAACTTTAAGATCTTTTGCTGCGAAGACATTTTGCATGAAAGCTTGGTTAGTCAAAGTCCCGAGACCGACCGAAGCAAACCAACCCATTACAGCGACCCACCCTACATTTACCAAACCGTCAGGGATAGCAATGATGCTTGATGGAACATTTGACACGATGCTACCGAACCCACCCGCAACGCCCAAGGCGTAAATTGCTACGGTGAACGCCACCGGTATAATAAAGAGGCTCATTAGGACGTTAGCCCATGCCACAGTTCTAAGCCCTGCCGGAATTACATAAAGCGCTGTTAGAATAGCAAAAATAATGATTAGTATCTTCACATCCACCCCAGTATAGGGCGTGGTAAGATTTGCAAAGGAGATAAGACCCGAGCCTATGCCACCCAAAGGCGGGATTATTGCCATAAGCGCAACCAGAGAGGTTAATGCTTTGTTCTGTCCATAGATTTGTCTGAAAATATCACCCATTGCTGTAAAACCGTGTCGCCGCATCCAAGGCGCCGCCATCGAAAGAAGAGTTAAACCAATGAATTGGCACAAATTGTAAGTTATTGCAGCCAGACCCCATATATAAGCCATCCCTACTCGCGCTACAAGGGCGCCGCCACCAAAAGCAGTTCCAAATGCCAATAATGTGGCGACCCCTAAACTTAAGGATCGCCCTGCCACTAGCCAGTTCTCGGAACCTTTGAATTTTCTAGTTATGTAGAGCGGTAGTATCAGAGTGAAGATGCCTGTGATGACCATTGCAGCGATTGCCAGCGTAACTAACTCAGAATTCATATTTTTGCACCTTTTTTGTAGTTAGAAAAATCTGTATAAATATTTTATTAATATTTTATATTATTTTATGTAAAATGTAGTATAATTTCTGTTATTAGATGTTATATTATATCGGTATTAAAAAATTAATGTTTATGAGCTTTAATTAAAAATATACATTATATATGTTTATTGTTCGATGTTCCAGACGGGATAAGATAAGATTTCAAATCATGTTATAACATAAAATGTTAAAAGTTTATTAATTTATAATATATTTTAATTAATAAACTATATATAATAAAATGATTACATATTAAGAAGAGGAAAACTAATGAAAAATTGCAAGATTTAACAGGCAGAAGAGATGACGCAGAAATACAATATTAATGTACTTACGGGAGGTGTTTGTCATGAATGAAAAAGATGTCGTGTTGCTTGGAGTCGGAGACATTGCAGTAATGACATATTCGCCTAAATGGGAAAACTTAGTTCGAAGTATTAGAGGTAAAGAGTCGATTTTCGCAAAAGTATCTGACACGTTGAACGAAGCGGATGTAACATTCTGCCAACTTGAGATCCCCCTCTCTGACAAATCTCCTTCCAGTTTACCCCAGGCAAGACGCGCAGATTATGCCCGAACGGAAACGGCCTATGAACTCAAAAGGGCGGGTTTTGATGTAGTTTCTTTTGCAAGTAATCATTGCATGGACTGGGGTCTTGAAACTTTCTTTGATACTATAAATGCGCTAGAAATGGCAGGTCTGAAAGTAGTAGGGGTAGGCAAAAATTTGGAAGAGGCAAGAAAACCAGTTTTTGTAGAATGTAAAGGGGTCAAAATAGCATTTCTGGCATACAATACAATTTTGCCCATGGGTTATTGGGCAACGGATAGCAGACCTGGATGCGCTCCACTTAGAGCTTTTACCTTGTATGAGCAGATTGAGCATGACCAGCCCGGCACACCATGTCGCATTCATACATTTCCTCATAGGCAAGATTTACAGGCAATGATAAGCGACATAAAAAATGCAAAATCTAAGGCAGATATAGTGATACTCTCGTTACATTGGGGGATACACTTTATTCCAGCAATCATAGCAGACTATCAAAGAGAGGTCGCGCACGTCGCAATTGATTCAGGAGCAGACTTGATATTGGGGCATCATGCGCATATTCTCAAACCAATAGAAGTTTATAAAGGCAAAGTAATCTTCTACAGTCTTTGCAATTTTGCCGCAGACCTACCCTTCACCAAAGAGATGTTACAGGAAAAGGGCTTCAAAGAGATACAGAAACTTAATCCAAAGTGGATACCAGATCCAGAATGTCTTTACAACTTACCCCCGGATACAGAAAAAACCATAATTGCAAAATGTGAAATTTCCGACAGGTCAATTAAGAAAGTTTCATTTTTGCCAGTACATATAGACAGAAAAACGGCGATGCCTGAAATTTTGAAGAGTGGAGACAAACGGTTCAAAGAGGTGGTGAGATATCTGAAAGAGATCACGCAGTCACAGGACATTGATACTAAATTTACAGTTATCGGAGATGAGGTCGTACTGGTATGACTGAAAATGTTGACCTAACTCTTGCCAACTTTATTGTCAACACTGATTATTCAATGATCCCACAAAGAGTGGTAGAGATCGCCAAAAAAAGTCTGCTTGATACTCTAGGTGTGATGTTGGCAGGGAGCACCCTAGGAGAGGGGTGCAAAGAATTTGCAAAACTGGCAGGAGAGTGGGGTAAAGGGGATTGCACAGTGGTGGGGTTTGGTATAAAAACCTCACCACCTCTGGCAGCATTTGCAAATGGGTCAATGGCGCATGCCCTTGATTATGAAGAGGCTCACGATGGAGCATTGGTTCATCCAAGTGCACAGTCCCTTCCGACACTCTTTGCTATTTCTGAGGCAGTCGGGGGAATAAGCGGTGAGGATTTTATAGCAGCGCTTATTTTGGGTAATGAGTTAACGGTAAGACTAGGGCTTGCTCTGGCTTGTAACCCGCTGGAGTTAGGGTGGTATCCTCCACCCATCCTTGGGGGGATTGGTGCTACCGCAGCAGGATGTAAGATCTTGGAGCTTAGTGAAAGAGAGGTACTCTCCGCACTTTCATTGGCACTTTGTCAGACAAGCTGCAGTGCTGAGATAATTCACAGTCCTAAATCTATTATTAGAGCTGTCCGTGATGCGTTTCCTGCTATGGCAGGGGTAACTTCTGTGATGTTGGCTAATAATGGGATTACAGGATTTGAGCGACCGATAACTGGAAATGGAGGGTTTTTCAAGATGTATGCGGACGGTAATTATCAACCGGCGGTGTTAACAAAAGATTTGGGAAAAACCTTTGAGTATGCAGATGTGAGCCTTAAGGCTTGGCCGAGTTGCAGAGGGACGCACTCCCTAATACAAGCGGCAATAGCGTTGGTTGAGGAAAACCCTCTCAAAGGTGAGGAGATAGAGAACGTTCACCTTGTTGTTGGACCCGTAAACAGAATGTTGTGTGAACCTCTGGAAAGTAAAAGAGAGCCAAAAACCAACATAGACGCAAAATTCAGTTTGCCATTTACAGTAGCTACAGCCTTAGTAAATAAGAGGGTTGGTCTAGATAGCTTCTTTGAGGAAAAATTAATCGATGAAGAGATACTCGATCTGGCAAGGAGGGTGACATATGAGATCAAGGCGAGTTATAAGCCAACAGAAGGGCTTATAGCAATTAAGACAAAAAACGGAAAGGTTTACTCAAAGAGGGTGAATAGTAATGAACTTTATGGTAGCCCGTCTAACCCTTTAACTGAAGAGTGCTTGATAAACAAGTTCATTGAATGCTCAAAATATTCGGCCTTGAGGATTAATGAGGACGCGCTCAAGGAAGTTATTGAGCTTGTATTAAATATTGAAAAAGTCGAGGATGTGAGAGCAATAACCTCGAATCTGCAAGCAGTAAAAATGCCATAAGGAGCATTAAACGTTTTTCGTAATTCTGGCTTTTCATATTAATAGCATTAAGTAATAGATAATTCCATAGCAAGTATAGCCGCTCAACTGCTTAGCTCTAGATGAAGTTAAGTCAGGCTGATCAGTACAAAATCCCGTCACTCCCATCTATTGAGGAAGTTGCAATAATAGGTAAAAATAGAAAAATAAAATTTAAATATTTAAGAGGTGAACGAATGTTCTGTTCTTTTTATGACTTCATCTTGAATTGATTTTGATAATTCTACAAAGTAAGCGCTGTAGCCAGCGACCCTGACGATGAGGTCGCGGTAGTTCTCGGGGTGCTTCTGGGCTTCTATGAGCGTCTCCCTGCTCACGACGTTGAACTGGACATGCTTACCGCCGAGGTTGAAGTAGGTCTTGATGAGAAATGCCAGCTTCCTTAGATCCTCGGTGCTGCTCAGGGCTGACGGGTGGAACTTCATGTTCATTAGCACAGATTGGAAGCGGGATTGATTTATCTTGGAGGCGCTCTTTATAACGGCTGTCGGACCATTGACATCCCTGCCGCGCATGGGTGAAGAGCCGCCGTCTGCCAAGACCTCCCCAGCCAGTCTGCCATCGGGAGTTGCGCCCGTTATGGCACCGCCAGCCCACTGGGATGTTATTGATATTGCAGCAGGAATAAAAGGGGCGCCTCGAATCGTGAAGTAACTTTGGACTTCATCGGCGTAGAAGTTGTACAGGTCGACGGCAATGGAGTCGACATAGTCGTCGTCGTTTCCGTATTTTGGAGCCTCGAGGCACATTTTCCTGATGTCCTCGTAGCCCTGCCAGTTGGCTGCAAGTGCTTCCTTGA
>Ga0078972_1007761_pt1 | contig 23423 bp, 25 predicted proteins | sample YelNatPaOPGAMG01_FD_67568 | JGI IMG/M metagenome (GOLD analysis project Ga0078972, IMG submission 67568) | Hot spring thermophilic microbial communities from Obsidian Pool, Yellowstone National Park, USA - OP-RAMG-01 (SPADES assembly) (version 2) | ecosystem: Environmental > Aquatic > Thermal...
CAATCGCCCTTGCGAATGCTGTCAGCTGTGCCTCACCCCCTGAAATCTTTCTGGCATTCTTTTCCAGAATCCCGCTTATACCAAGCATTTCCGCAACCCGCCTCACCCTACTCTCTATCTCCACGCCTCCCATACCCCTGACCCTCAGCGGCAGGGCAATGTTATCATACACCGTGCCAGAGAGCATCACCGCATGCTGTCCCACATATCCGAGTTTCCTGCGTACCTGCATCCTTGTTTCCTCATTCCTTAACTCATTTCCAGCGAACAACAGAGTCCCTGCATCTGGCATTTCAAGCGTGGCTAGAATCCTGAGAAGCGTTGTTTTTCCCGCACCACTTGGCCCGATAATTGAGAGAATCTCGCCTCTTTTAACTGCCAGCGAAACCTGAGAAAGCACGGTTTTTCCATCGAATTTCTTTGTGATTGCACTAGCTACAATTACCTCATTCATCTCCAGCATCCTCCAGGCGAGCAAGGACAAAGTAGATAGCAAAGCAGAGTGCCAGCAGGATTAGAGCAAGAACTATGGCATACTCAAAGTTTCCCATTCTGGTATGCACCATTATGTCCGTGGTAAGCACATTTGTCTCCCCCACAATTCCCCCGCCAACCATCATTGCAGCACCCACCTCACTGATTGCACTCCCGAAACCCACCATCACACCTGCAAGAATCCCGTTTTTCGCCTCCCGCAGGTAGAGCATAACCTCCTGCCGTCTGCTCACACCCAGCACACGAATTGCGTCCCTCACCTCCGTTCTTATCGAACTCACGCTCATCATCGTGATGCCCAGCACGAGCGGAAATGCAAGCAGGAATTCTGCGAGAATCATGGCAGGTAGTGTGAAGAGGAGATGCATGAACCCGAACGGGCCAGAAGAGGAGAGCAGGAGATAGATGAGCAATCCTGCTACAACCGGCGGAAATCCGTAAAATGTGTATATTAGTGATTTCAGGAATCTCCTGCCATGCATTTTCCTCATTCCGAGGTATGTGCCCAGCGGAATGCCCAGGAGTGCAGCAAGGAGTGTGGCAATTGCTGAAACCGCAAGTGAACGCAGTGTGGCACCGAGAATTGCATCAAGCATGGAAATCACCAGTACACATTATAGACCCTCTCTGAGTTTATGGTGTAGTTCTCAATCATGCTCCGTGTTAGTGCACTGCACATCCAGTTCCAGAATGCATCAGTTTCCGATGGTTTTTCAACACTCCCTGTTTTTGTGATTATCAGTGAATAGTCATTTCTTATCTCTGGCGTTACTGCAATCTGCATCTGCATGAGGTTTGTGAGTTTTTGCCTCCAGCGGAGATATGTGGCGATGTCGCTCAGCGTATACCCGTTTCGCTCATTTGCCACCTGCAGTGTCGTGCCCATACCCGCACTTGCATTCACATACCATGTCCTTTCCTTGAGTTCCTCCTTATCTATCCCGCACACAGCCCATATTTCCATTTCTTTTACATGTGTGCCAGACAGGTCGCCCCGCGATACAAACACTGCACCTGCATTCCAGATTTTGAGGAATGCCTGTGTTATATTGTCGGTCCCGTTTATACCCGCAGGATTCGTTTTCGGGCCAATGAGCACAAATGTGTTCCAGAAGAGCGTGATACGCCTGATTCCATAGCCGTTTTGCATAAACACATTCTCGAGTGCTGGCGCATGCACCAGGAGGCAGTGTGCGTCCCCGCGCTTCCCATACTCCAGTGCCTGCCCCGTGCCCAGAGCCACAACATGCACGGAAATTCCATTTCTGGTTTCAAAGTCGGGGAGTATTGCATCAAGTAATCCACTGTCCTGTACACTTGTTGTTGTGGCGAGCAGGATGGATTGTCTTGCATGCTCTTGCCACACATATATTCCGCTTGCAACGAGTGCACTGATTGCAATTACTGCCAGAATTACATATATACGCTTCATGCTGTTGTCTCCGCTGTTCTGGACATGGAAGGAAAACGATATGAATATATAAACATAACGAGTGCATGCAAACTGTGCACAATCCAAAAGGTTTATAATCATCATGAATGTTATTATTATAGCGAATTCCTGTCAAGAAACAAAAGGTGGACATGATGAACGAAATAAATCAAGGGAAATGCAGGGTGGATGTTTTCATACCAGATATAAAATACATTAAAAACAAAAAAGGTGCTGAAGGCATAACCAAACTGAACAATAAGTTAAGTGAAATGACCGCAGGTTTCAAAATTTCAGATATCGAGAAGCTGAAACATACGGAGATGGTGCCGGTTTTATTCAGAGCAAAATTTTTAGATGCGTGTTTGTCGGTTCTTGATAATGATGCGACAAAAATCAGGGCAATGGGCAGAGAACACCCAAAAAACTCTCTGATTGCCAGGCATTTTCTAGGATATTTAATAAACCCAATAAAAATCATCAGTCATGCCCCATCATACTGGAAGGAACACTACACGGTTGGAGAGCTTGAGGTTCTACAAATGGACGAAAATTATGTCAGGTTTTGTATAAAAAATTTCAAACTCAGTAAACTATTCTGCATCCACATGGTGGGATACATAGAAGGACTGTGTGATATTGCAAAGGTCAAGAACTTTTCATGTAAGGAGATAAAGTGTATACACGAGGGCGCCGAGCACTGTGAGTATGAAATTGTGATGAAGTAGTCATCTGCTCAACTCTCAATTTCTCATAGTCAAACCCAAAATTATATATCTCGCAGGAGTAATGCAGTGGAGGCGAGAACATGCTTGGAGCAAGGAACAACGGGCATGGAGCAGTGAAAGGGAAAAAAATTGTGCTGACTGCATCAGCCATTGAAATGAGTGATTTTAATTTAGACGCCTTCATTGCCTTCACGGGCGGTTTCCCATCTAAAATCATTCCAAAGGACATACTCCGAAAGTACTGGTATCCACCAACACCCTTCAACCCAGACGGAACTGCAAAATTTGCACCCTACGGGCTGAGAAAGGTTGAGGCACTGCTTGCGGAGGAATTTGGCGCAGAAAATGTTGTTACGGTATATCCTACGATGCTGGAGCATTTTGTAGGCACTGATACGAAAGTGGTGGGCATCACATCAATGGACCCGCTGGGCATCGGATTTGTGAGCAGAACATACACGGGTCTTGTTGCCATAAGCGGTAAATCCATGTCCGCTGCAGAGTTTGAGGACCTGCTAGCGCATCCCGTGTTCTCAAAATATAAGGTGAAAAAGATACTCGGCGGGAGTGGTGCCTGGCAGGTGCATAAGGCAGGTTTGCAGCAAAAGCTTGGCATTGATACCATTGTGATGGGCGAGGCGGAGGCAGAAGTTGTGGACATATTTAAAAAGGCAATCAACGGCGAGGAATTGCCAGCAGTTATCACATGCAAGAAACCAGACCCGTCAATTATTCCCACAATAAAAAAGCCAGCACTCTACGGCTTCGTGGAAATCATGCGTGGCTGCGGGCGTGGCTGTGCATTCTGCTCCCCGACCATGCGCCAGCGTCATTCATTTCCGCTTGAGCATATCATGAAAGAGGTGGAACTAAATGCAAGGAATGGAACAAAGATGATTTCACTCCAGACAGACGATGTGTTCCTCTATCACGCAAAGCCAGGTTTCATTCCAAACCGTGAAGCAATTGTGAAGTTGATAAAGGCAGTGCATGATACACCTGGCGTGGAATACATACAGATTGCACATGCCTCACTTGCTCCCGTGGTGTATGACCCCAAGATGCTTGAAGAAATATGCCCGCTGCTTGTGGAAAAGTCCAGATGGAAGTACATTGATGGCTCACGCTACTGCACTGTGGAAGTGGGTATCGAGACAGGAAGCTCACGGCTCATGGAAAAATACATGCGGGGCAAGATGCTGCCATACAAGCCAGAGCAGTGGCAGGAGGTTGTGGTCCAGGCAATAAAAATCATGAATGAAAACCGTATGTATCCGCTTGCCACGCTCATAACAGGAATGCCTGGTGAGACACCAGAGGACACCATAAAGACACTTGAACTCCTGGACAAACTCAAGGATGCAAAAATATTCTATGTCCCCCTGCTCTTCACCTCCGAAGAGGACTGCCTGCTACACCGTGAAAAACATGCGGACTTGAGCGACCTGGATGAACTTGCATGGGAATTTATTGCGAAGTGCTGGGAGCACAATGTGAAGTGCTGGGTAGAACCAAATAAGAAACCACTGATGATGATTGGTAGTTTGATTGCATATCTTGCATATTATCGCTGGGTGCATGGAAAGAAGGCATTCAAGCCCATTATGAAATTTTCTGGCTGGGAGATGTATCTCAGAAAGCCGTCTACACAGTGTACGCCAGCATACTGCAATCCCTCACAAAACATGCGGAAGTGAATGGCATGCTAAAAATAAATCGTGCATTAATAAGTGTGTCTGACAAACAGGGAATTGTTGAATTCGCAAAAGGACTGGAACAACTCGGCGTGGAAATTGTGAGCACCGGCGGAACTGCAAAAACCCTCTCTGCTGCGGGTGTAAAGGTGAAAGAGGTCTCACAGCTCACAAATTTTCCTGAGATGCTTGATGGGCGTGTTAAAACACTGCATCCAGCAATATTTGCAGGTGTACTTGCCACCAGCGAGCAATCACATCTTGCTCAGATTTCTAAACAGGGCATCGAACGCATCCAGATGGTCTGCGTCAATCTCTACCCATTTGAACGCACCATTCGTGGTGAGCATACACTTGAGGAGGCAATTGAGAATATTGATATCGGTGGGCCTTCGCTTATCCGTGCTGGTGCAAAGAATTACCGTTACACTGCAGTAGTCACTTCGCAAGACCAGTATGTGCCTGTGCTCGAGGAAATGCGGAAAAATGGCGGGCTGAGCGAGAAAACGCTGGAACAGCTGGCATTGGAGGCATTCAGAACAACTGCCAGATATGATGCAATGGTCTATTCATATTTTCACAAAAAATTTGGAGAGAGTAAATTTCCAAAAACATTTATTCCAGTTTACGATGCGGTGCTTCAATTGAGGTACGGTGAAAATCCACATCAAAGCGCTGCATTTTACGCAGAGCCAGACATAAATTTTCCATCGGTGGTGAATGCACGAAAAATTCAGGGTAAGGAACTTTCTTACAACAACATCCTTGACCTGGATGCTGCCTGGAACATCGTGTGTGAATTTTCTCAACCTGCCTGCTGTATTGTGAAACATACAAACCCCTCAAGCGTAGCACTGGGTGAGCGTGCAGGCGACGCATTTGAGCGGTGCATTGCAGGTGATGCACTTTCTGCCTATGGTGGCATCGTGGCACTGAATACAAAGGTTGATGGCACATGTGCGAAAAAGATGAAAAAATATTTTCTGGATGCATTGATTGCACCTGACTATGATGAAGAGGCACTGGAAATTTTAAGCAAAAAGCGCACCATGGTGCTCAAGACCGGTGGTGTGCCAGCATCATTAACGGGCTATGAAACAAAGAAGGTTTTAGGCGGTTTGCTGGTGCAGGAACGCGATACACGGATTCTCGAAGAACATGAACTCAAATGTGCATCCAGACGCTTGCCCACAAATGCAGAAATTGAAGCAATGCTCTTCGCATGGAAAGTGGTTAAGCATGTGGCAAGTAATGGCATTGTGCTTGCAACTGAGAAGGAAACGGTTGGGATAGGGCCTGGGCAGACGAGTAGAGTAATGGCTGTGAAAATTGCGGTTGAGAAAGCGGGAGAGCGGGCAAAAGGTGCGGTAATGGCTTCTGATGGATTTTTCCCATTCCGTGATGGAATTGATGTAGCAGCAAAGGCGGGAGTGAGTGCTGTAATTCAACCAGGCGGTTCAATAAGGGACGGAGAGGTAATTGATGCGGTAAATGAGTACGGAATGGCAATGGTTTTTACTGGCTGGCGGGTATTCAGGCATTGAACATGAACGGGAGATATGTTGGGCTGGACCTCGGGAGTACATACACAAAGCTCGTTGAACTCGAGGAACACAGGATTGTGGATTCTCGCATTGTGAAGAGTGCAAAGAAGGAGGAACTCGTCCCAGACATAAGAACGAATCTGTGCACTACCGGGTATTTCAGAAAAAAAGTAAAGGCAGAAGCAAGTATTACTGAGATTACTGCCGCAGTTTTAGGAGCAAAACACTATTTTCCAGAATGTGATGTGATTGTGGACATCGGCGGACAGGACATAAAGGTCACGGATGTGCGGGATAATCGCTTTTACATCAACGATAAATGCAGTGCTGGCACGGGTGCTTTTTTCGAGTTCATTCTGAGCTACCTGGATCTGAACTACGAAGCATTTGCAAATCTTGAGGAAAGCAGTGAGATTTTTTACCTTAACAACACATGCACGGTGTTTGCACTCTCGGAAATTATATCACATATGGCGAATGGTGCGGATGTGAACGCAGTCCTCACAAGTTTGAATTATTCCTTTGCAAAAAAAATCTCGGAGATTGTGCCTGCTTGCAGGAAGCTTGTGCTCATTGGAGGCGTTGCAAAAAATGCAGGATTTGTGAAGGCATTCAGAAACACAATTAATGCAGAGGTGCTTATCCCTGATGAGCCACAAACGGTAAATGCACTCGGTGCTGCACTGTATATACAGGGGAAGAAGGGAAAAATGTAGACCAAAATATATATTCTACTATACCCTATATCCATAAATGCCTCACAAGGTGTGCATTCTGCATGACTTCTTCTTCAGTGCTGGTGGCGGCGAGAAATTAGTGCTTACGCTGGCAAGGGGTTTGGGAGCAGATGTGTACACAACGCACATTGAAAAGGATGTGATTAAAAATCTGGGGTTTGAGGATGTGAAAATAAAATCCATCGGAGATGTGCCAAAAAATCAGTTTCTCGCTGCAGAAATTGCCACACTGTGGTACTCACTTCGACATCTCCCGGAGGAATATGATGTTTACATTCTTTCCGGTAACTGGGCACATGCTGCTTCCCTGCATCTGCACCCCAGCATCTTCTACTGCCACACACCTGTACGATATTTTTACGATTCTAAGGAGCGGTTTTTAAGTTCGTTCCCGCCTTTCATGAGAAGTTTTCTCCGCACCGCTATCAGGGTTCATGCATGGTACGACGCATACACAGTTAAGCATGTAGATGCGATTGTTGCCAACAGCCAGAATGTACAGAACAGAATACAGCGTTATTACCATCGTGCGTCTGAGATTGTAAATCCGCCCGTAGATACGAGTAAATACAAGTTCGAGGAAATAGGCGACTACTGGCTCTCAGTAAATCGCATTACACCAGATAAAAGAATTGAACTTCAGTGTGAGATTTTCAGAAAGCTGGAAAAGGAGCATCTTGTAGTTGCTGGAAAACTTGAGAGAAATGCGAGGCAATATTTTGTTTCTCTGAATCCACCGCCGAATGTGAAGTTCATTGGGGAGGTATCTGAAAGCGCGTTAATATCCCTGTATGCACATTGCAAGGGTTTGATTACAACTGCAATTGACGAGGACTTTGGAATGACTCCACTTGAGGCAATGGCATCCGGCAAAACTGTGCTTGCAGTTGATGAGGGCGGGTATCGTGAGACCGTTGTCCATGGGGTTACTGGCTGGTTGCTACCTGCCCGTGCAGAGGCATTCGTGAGCATGATACAGGCATTACACAAGGATGACCTCGCAGCAAGGAAACCTGCATGTATTGAGCAGGCGAAGAAATTTGATGTCAGGGTATTTGTTGAGAAAATGCGGAGGATTGTTGAGAGAACGCTCCAATAATACAGATTGCCTTCTCGTCCGTAAAAACCAGATTCCATCTTCCGTAGTGTTCATTGTATGAAAATATACCATAGATGCTCACAATCTTTCCCTTGCTCAATGCGTGCCCATCTGCATCATAATACACACCCACATTATACGCAATGCAGGATAGTACATAGCCCGCATCACTGATTTCAATTTCCGTACCTGCCAGTTTTCCTGTGGTTGCGTTTTTAATATATGTGATTGAGGAGATGCTTCCCTGGGTGCTCAAATACATTCCAGAAAACCTCTCTGGATTTGAAAGGAGTGTGGATATACTGATGTTGATGTTCGGATTCTCCAGTATCTGGATGCAATCTCGCTGCTGGAGATAAATTTCCAGTTCGGTGTTGTACTCCCTGAGTTCGCCCGTGATGCGTAATTTCGAGCCAGGCAGAGGATTAAGGGCATTGAAACATGCAAGAGCATCACCCACTCCATAAAATGTGAGGTTTGCATCCGTGTTTATGTCTTGAATCCTGCCCTGGACATATGTGTCCTTAACCCAGTAATTCCCAAGGTATCCCTCAGTGGTGATAACCTTTCCCACATGTTGTTTCCCTATATTTGAAAGTGAGATAAATTCAGGTCGAATTGAAATACTGTAGATAAATAGTGCAAGCGTGGATATGACTGCAATTATTGCAACAAGTATCACAAATGATTTTGAGTGCCACATTTACACATCTCCCTCGAACATCATAAATGGCTCTTTTTTTTCTGCAAGATAGTATACAAGTTTTGCAGTGAGATATGAAATCAAAACAAGTGGTACAAGAAACACGATGTAGAGCAGAAGTGCAGCTGCAATTGAACTGAGTAAACTCGCCACATCGGTATAATTGTAAATTGTGAAGACACCTGGAAGGACATATACTGAAAGCATGATGAGCATTCCATTTATGAGACAGCCAGTATAGAATTGTGCACGGTAGCGCATGCCCGTGTAAAACAGCGTAATGGTTGTGAGTACTGTGCAAATAATAATGCTTACTACCAGGTTTATAAATGCAAGTGGAATGAAAATAATTAAGAGCGGCATTGCCCTGCTCAGGACTTTACTTAAATCAATCTTCAGCCAGTCAAGTTCAATGAGAAAATAGAAATACTTTTTAGCAAATGCTGCAAGTGCAGTGCGCACATTTTTGAAATTCACCCATTGTCTCCCAGTGTCTGTTCTGCTCTTCAAATAACTCGCCCAGATGAGCAACTCGTCAGTAAGGATGGAAAGAAGGAACATTATGAGAACTACCAAAATCGCAAAAATCAGTGAGGACACAAGGTCAAGAATAAATATTCCGATGTGCGGATTGTAATTTACGAGTGCTAGAATAAATTCGTCTGGAAGCACAGACCAGAACGGTGAGGAATATGCCACAATGTTTCCATTGTATGTACCTGGCTTTGTAGTAGAATACGCAAAGAACCTTACACTGATGTTTTTGTGTTCTCCTGGATTTACCATCACCGTCTTCTGTTCCACATATCCTACCTCTCCTGCCTGCCCGTCCATGAATATTACGCATTTCATTGGAAGAAAACCATCGTTCATCACGGTTATGTCCCTGCTGGTTGAGTTATTCTGAGAAATTCCCACCTCAAGATTCGCTGGCTCCGTCTTCTGCCCCACGCCAACTGAAACAGAAACTACGGAATAGGCAAAGAACACAGTGGCAAGCATGAGCACAAGAAACACGATAAAGGTGTACATGAAAACCCGTCTCACACGCATTTTTTCTGGACCGAGAATCAGATTTATTTTTTTATATTTTTTCGCACTCTCATCCTCCCAGAATATCAGGAGGAGTACAAATGCAATGGCAGGAATGGCGAGCGGTACTGCTGCAAACGGTGTTCCTGCAGACGAGATACTTTTTGAGACGAAATCGCCTGCAGACCCGAGCGCAATAAACACATGCCCTAAAAACGGAATTTTGAGTGGAACACCACCAATACCCACTACCTTGCCAACCAGATGGTTCTCACGAATATATGGCTCAACAACATGCGGTCCTGACTGGTCAGTATACTCATTCGCATCTCCCTTTGTCACAAGCAGGGTTTCTCCATTCTCCTCCCGTATCTCAACCACACGATGTAGCACATATACATCCTTTTGAATGTAACTTTTGTACACGATGATATCTCCAGGGCTTATATCCGCAATCCTGCACGGTGCCCAGAATACTACATCCCCCTTTGAAAGTGTTGGTTCCATGCTACCGCTGAGCACCACACTCACTGGCATGGGTTTAACTTCGGTGATGGAGATAAATCTGGCGAGTAATATGAGCACAACTGCAATGAACACCACATCTGACACATGCCTTCTAAGATTTAGCCGCATTCCAATTGTAATTGTATTCTAATATTTTAAACTTTCAGGGTGTGCATTGTTCCGACACCGCAGCTCGTTGCATTATTTATAGAAACTCTTTATTTTTTCAACCACGGTAAGAATTTGTGCTTCTGTGAGTTGCGGAAAGATTGGGAGTGAGAGGCACCTTGAGCGTACATATTCTGCATTTACGCATTTCCTCCTGAACCTCTTCAGATGCGGATATTCGTACAGCAGTTTGGGATAATATATTCCCGTGCCTATCTCGTTTCTGGTAAGATGCTCTCGCAGTTCATCCCTGCGTTCTCCGAGAATTGTATACTGATGATACGCATGCGTATATCCCTGCGGGCACACCGGTGTTTTCACCACATCCTTGAGAGTTTCCGTGTACATTCTTGCGATTTCCTGTCTGCGTTCATTGAACTGCGCAAGCTTACCCATCTGCACAATTCCAATTGCAGCTGCAATATCAGTCATCCTGTAATTGTATCCCAGCATCGAATACTCATATCTTGCAATCTGTCCCTGGTTTCTGAGGATGCGCACCTTCTCCGCAATGCTCTCATCATTAGTTGTGACCATACCTCCTTCCCCGGTGGTCATGTTCTTCGTGGGATAGAAACTGAATGTGCCCACATCCCCGATACTGCCCACAAACCTTTCATTTACCCTTGCACCATGTGCCTGGCATGCATCTTCAATCACGATTAAATCCTTCTCTGCAGCAATTTCCATAATTTCGTTCATGTTTGCAGGTAACCCATAAAGATGTACTGGCAGGATTGCCTTTGTTTTTTTAGAAATACATTTCCGTATCGAATCCACTGAGATATTGAATGTGTCAATGTCAATATCTGCATAAACTGGTTTTGCACCTGCCATGCATATTGCATTTGTTGTTGCCACAAATGTGAATGGCGTCGTTATAACCTCGTCTCCCTTTTTTATGCCTGCGCCCATCATTGCAAGCTCAAGTGCACATGTGCCATTTGCCACTGCAATTGCGTGCTTTACTCCCAGAAAATTTGCAAATGCCTTTTCCAGTCCCTCAACTTTCTTTCCCTGAGCGAGCATACCACTTTTAAGTACCTCTGTGACTGCAGATACTTCTTCATCACCAATTGCTGGTTTTGCCTGGGGTATCATAACCTCACCAGTTTAGTAACTACCTGTGGTAAATATATTTTTTGTATGTGTCACTTGATGAACTCGCTGGTTGGCATGTCCGAATGTGATTTTCGACATTAACTATCGTGAGCGATTTTCTGAAATAACTCACATGCCTTACAGATTGCTGATATTGAGGGTTCACCGCACACCCTGCACTTTCTGAGTTTCTTCTGCGGATAAATTTTTGACAGCACTGGCAAGAGTTCGTCATAGCTCTTGAGAATTGAGAACTTCACACTCGGGTTCGTTTTATCAAGTGCATCTACAAGCGCTCTATACTCATTCCGCAGTGCAAAATTTGCGTAAGGACAGACCGCGTGGGAAAACGGTATTTTTTTCAGGAGTGCATAAAGATAGACCTCACGCTCGGGCACGCTTCGTAATGGCATTATTCTGGGCACGAGCCCTTGCTGGATTTTTCGATGCGGGCCCATCCTCGCAAGCTTCTCTAAATCACCCCGTGTGAAATTCATAAGTATGGATTGCACGGTATCGTCAAGATTCAAACCTGTGGCAAGCACGGTGCAACCAGCATCCTTTGCTCCAGTGTTCAGCGCCTTTCTCCGCAGCACACCGCAGAATGTGCACGCCATGCTTTCACGCCCTTTTAGAATTTCGTCCAGCGTGGTATGAAATATATCTTCAAATCGATACACACGATGCTCCACATCAAGCATCTTGCAGAGTTGAGAAGCGGATTTTAAGGTTTTATTACGATAGCCAGCTATGCCCTCATCAATGGTAATAGCCACAATCGACACATTCCTGTGCCTTGAGAAGATTTTATGAATTAAGTACAGCGCAGTGGAGGAATCCTTACCTCCTGACAGCCCCACACCAATTGTAGCTTTCTTTCTTATGCGAATCTGGCTTGCAATCTCTCGCTTCACACGCCGCTCAAAAAACTCAGAGAAATGTCTTTCGCAGAGATGTGCACCACTGTATCTTACATATTCGACTGATTCCCTGCCACATAAATCACATTTAATGCTCATATTCTATCGGATCCTCATAACCCGCTTCCTCAAATCCCTTCAGCCGGAGTTTACATGCGTCACATTTACCACACGCTTTTCTTCCACCGACATAGCATGACCAGGTATACTGATAGGGAACACCAATTTCCATGCCTTTCTTCACAATTTCTGCCTTGCTCATATGCAGTAATGGTGCCAGTACCTTTATTCTTCTCCCCTCCACTCCTGCCTTTGTCCCTGTTGCAAGTGCCTCCTCAAACGCAGTGAGAAACGCCTCCCTGCAATCCGGGTATCCACTGAAGTCCACCTCATTTGCACCGATAAATATTGCTTCCGCACCAACTACCTCTGCATATGCCCCAGCAATGCTGAGAAATATGAGATTCCTCGCAGGCACATAGGTTACCGGGATTTCTTCTCCTGCCCTGTTCTGAGGCACGGTGATGCGTGTGTCCGTAAGGGCTGAACCACCTATCACATCCAGGCTTACCTCCATAATTCGATGTTCTTTTGCATTATAATACGCAGTCAGTTTCTTCGCACATTTTATTTCTTTATGATGTCTCTGGCCATACTTGAAAGAGAGCGCATATATTTCGTATCCTGAGGCATGGGCAATGCCCAGCACGGTTGCAGAATCCATACCACCGGAAACAAGCACAACACACTTCATTTCTTTTCACGCTCCATTTGCCAGATTTCCGCAGAGGTTCTTACAATAAATGCAATTGCAAGTCCAAGTGCAGTACCTCCAATCAATCCAGTCACAAGACGCAACGGATTGGTGCTTTCGTAGTGAAGAAAAGTAAGTATGTCCTGGGCAATGCCATCAACGCCCATGGGCACAAGAAGTGCGAAAATAAGCCATATTTTGATATCCATAGACACAAACGCAAGAACTATCGAACTCAGTGCCAGTCCAAAAAATATACCAGTACATCTTGAACAAAATGGCATCTGGTTACCGTTGAGAAAATATGAGCGGGACGCATGCTGGTGGCACATTATATCCCCAAAGGCGTAAATCTCACGAGCCACGGGTGGCATTGCATCGGTCACACTCTTAAAATCAACAATATTTACCTTTCCAGTTTCCCCGAGATTCAACGAGTCAGGTGGTAACATATATGGTGTAATAACCAGAAGAAGTGCAAAACACAGAAAAACAATTGAAAGAATAAACATCACCTTTGAAAATGAACGCACTGGCTTGAACTCAAAATATTTTTTTATTTTCTCCATTCTCATTTTTTTCACTTCCATCCTTATTTCTCAGCATCTTCGGGCAATTTCTGCAGATGTTTGCTCTGCCCTCGATGAGTTCGCATTCTGAGCAGAATATATATTCCTCATCACTTTCCTCCGGGCTCACCTGTGGAATGCTATCCCTGCGAGAAACGCCCACGCGCATTCGTTTTGAGACACGAAACGCCCAGTATAAAAAGATAATTCCTGCAAGAATTGCAAAAATGCCCATCATGTTTGTGAGCACCGGGTAGATATCATTTTTAGATATGTCTGGCACAAATGCAGGGGAGATAAATATTGAAAAAGAAAACATACCCAGTGTTATCACAAGTGCGATTAACACCGTATCTTTGCTCATTTGTATTTTTACTAATTTCACAACTGCACATGAAAAATGGAGTGTAGATAAAACTATCGGGAGGGGGTAAAAACCCCCTTCCAACCCCAATTGCTACGCATAGATGGGGCTCCGCCCCCTCCTAAACCCCTGGGCTATCGCCCGAGGGGGGCTAAAACGCCCCCCTTACGGTAACCCCCTGGGCTGTCGCTCGGGGCTATCGCCCTACGGTACCCACCTGGGCTATCGCCCCAAGGTCCCTACCAAGGGATATGCCAGGATGGGGTTCCACCCCCTCCCTAACCCCCGTGGCTTCGCCAGGATGGGGCATAGCCCCCTTCCAACCCCCAGGGCTTCGCCTTCGGCATATCCCGCATGCACATCCTTGTCAAGTAATTTATTTGCCCCTTTTCCATGCATGCTTTTCGGGGACGAAGTCCCTGAAAAGGTTTTCCGTGAACGCTTTTTCGGGAGATGGGGCTCCGCCCCCTCCTTAACCCCCTGGCTATTTTTTCCGTGAACGCTTTTCGGGGTGCGAAGCACCCTGAAAAGGGTTCCATGAAAACAATTATTAGCGAGAACAGTATACATCAAATGCAGGAAGAAAACTGCAGGGAGCGCACATGTACGCATACAGTGAGGACGACGGAATATTTGCTGTAAAAACCGCACGGGCAGTTATAACATCATACCTGGCTGAACAAAAAATTCCACCGATACCCCAGGCACCAGAAAAATTTCTTGAGAAAGCGGGTGTTTTTGTAACGCTTGAAACATACCCTGAGCTTGACCTCAGAGGATGCATAGGATACCCAGAACCAATTTTTCCGCTTATTGAAGCATTACGAAATGCAGCAATCAGCGCAGCGGTGGATGACCCGAGATTTCCGCCAGTAAAGCTGAAGGAAATGTCACAAATTGTGGTCGAGGTAAGTTTGCTCACAAAACCGGTATTGTTAAAAGTAAAGAAACCAGAAGAATACCTTGAAAAAATTGAGATTGGCAGGGATGGCCTTATTGTTGAGCGTGACTATGACCGTGGTTTGCTTCTGCCACAGGTGCCAGTAGAGTGGGAATGGGACAAAGAAGAATTTCTTGCACACACCTGCAGGAAAGCTGGTCTGCCGCCAGATGCATGGCAGGATAAAGATACAAAAATATACGCATTCACAGCGGAGATTTTCCATGAAGTTAAACCGTCTGGTGAAATCAAAAGAAAAGTTCTCAAATCCTGAGCTGGTAATTTCTGGCAGAATTTTTTATAAAGGAAAGCTCACACAGGGTACGATTGGAATCAGTGATGGAAAGATCGTGGCAGTTGGCAAGAATTTAAAAGGAATTGAAAACATTGATTTCGGTGATAAAATAATTTTACCTGGTTTTACAGATATGCATGTCCATTTTCGTGAGCCGGGAATGGAACACAAAGAAAACTTCGAAACAGGTTCGATTGCAGGGTTGAGAGGAGGGATTACCACATACTTTGATATGCCCAACACAAAACCAGCAACAGACAACTACGCCAGAATTGAAAGAAAAATAGAGTTGGCTAAATCACGCAGTTATTCTGACTTTGGACTCTATGCACTACTCACCGATGGCACAACACGGGAAAATGTAAAAAATGCAGATGCATACAAAATTTTTATGAGCACGAGCACAGAAACAGAAGATTTTGGTGAATACAGTGAACTCGGGAGGATTTTATCAACATTTGATGATGCAATAATTGCAGTGCATGCAGAGCACAAGAAATTTGTTAAAGATGGAAATGCCAGCACATTATACCAGCATTACCTGAATAGAAAAAATGCAGAGAATGAAGCAGTTAAAGTTATTATACCATATGCAAGGGAAGGTGTTCATGTTTGCCACATATCAGACCCGGAAAGTTTGAATTTACTTGAAGTAGTGGCACAAAAGATTACATATGAGACAACACCGCACCACATGCTTCTGAATGTGAAATCACACAGAGGTATGCTCTGCAAGGTGAATCCACCACTTCGAACAGAAGAGGAGCAAAAAAAGATATTTGATGCATTTGCTGCAGGAAAAATAAAGATGCTTGCTTCCGACCATGCGCCGCATCTTGAAGAAGAAAAGCAGGGAGCAGTTGTGCCCTCTGGTGTTCCGGGCGTTGAGACAATGGTGCCAGTGCTAATGTATTTCTGCAAGTATGGGCGGATTTCTATAGACACTCTGGTATCTGCGGGTGCATACAATCCTGCGCAGCTTTTTGGTCTTGCAAAAGGAGAAATTGCTGAAGGGATGTATGCGGACATCACGGTGTGGGATGCCACAGCAATCACGGAGATAAAAGACAAAGAAATCTGGAGCAAGTGCGGCTGGACGCCATTCACGGGTTTCAATGCGATATTCCCACAGTATGTGTTTTTGCGTGGAACGCTGATGATCGAGGATTATGAACTGGTTGGTAAACGATCTGGCATGCATATAAGTGAACTTACGATGGCAGAAGACAGAGCAACAAAGGAAACACCCACTTCTAAAATACATCCCAGTTAGGTAATTTATTTGCCCCCTTTTCCATGCACGCTTTTCGGGAGATGGGGTTTCACCCTCTCCTTAACCCCCTGGCTATTTTTCCGTAAACGCTTTTTCGGGTGAGCGTTAGCGAACCTGAAAAAGGGTTTGCGGGGAGCCGGATTTGAACCGGCGAATGCCTGCGCAACAGGATTCTAAGTCCTGCCCCTTTGACCAAGCTTGGGAATCCCCGCATATGACTTTATCATTTCTCTCTGGGCATTTTTTCTCTGACTTCTGCTTCTTCTTTTTTAGTTGGTAATTTTGCAAATTGCTTTACCCAGGTATACACCGCAAATGTTGCCCAGAGCGTGGGTATTGTAATAAGACAGAGATATACAAACATATGCCAGTGATTTCCCGGCTCAAGTCCCCAGATTGAAGAACTGAGAATAGTGGCGATTGTGTTTGGCACGATAGCAGCAGTGCTCAGGATTGCAAGCCATGCCGCAATCCATGTAATTCTGTTATTTAATTGCTGGAGCTGGTTATTATATATGGTCTGCACAACCTCAAGCCCTGAGGAGAGCACCTCGGACATATGTTCTGTAAGTCCTATCTGCCTGTTCACATCCTCAACCAGCAAGGTAATTTTTCCCAGAAGTTTTGGTGAGTCCGTAATGAGATCTGCGTCACCATACCTGAGCGTGTTGAGTACATCAAGTGTAGCCCATAATCCATACATATAGGTGATGAGCATTTTTTTCACCCTGTGGATTTCGTGTGCCATTCGCACACCCGGCGTTTCCGAAGTTGCCATCAGGTCATTGAGCTTCTCTGCCCGCATCTCAATTTTTGCCAGATACTCGAAATTTCTTGTATTGTTCTCATCAAGTAATCTAGCAAGTATTATTGTATTTTTATCCTCTAAAGAAGCACTTTTTGGGATTTTTTTGAAAAATATATCTGCATACCTTCCAAATCTAAAGAACCTGATGATTTTTTCGGTGTGAAGTGTTAGTATGAGTCCCCGTTTAACCAGAATTAAAACTGGTAAAATCTTTACCTTATCTTCTTCAATGGACACTGCAGGAATCTTTAGTCCGAGCTCCGTATCACGGTCATCATATGCAGAATATTCATGTGTAAGCAACGATTGATACAAATTTGTTGAGAAACCAAAAAGCGATGCGATTTTCAAACCATCGTCTTCGATTGAGTCCACACAAAAATTTACCCAGGATATGGACGATGCATCGATTGTATGCAAGAATTCCTCAGGACGGTTAGCACACATGCGCACGGTCTTCCCATCATGTCCGAGCGCGACCAGAACTCCGTCACATTCCTGCTGGGTTTGTGTGCCGCACCCGTTCTGATTTTTTTCCATCATAAATTTCACCTCTTGGAAAGGTAGCCCCGGCAGGATTCGAACCTGCGTCGCAGGATGTCTCTATCCCCTTTCTGTTTACACATCTTGCGTAAGCCCTTGGGAATACCAGAGTCCCGCATGATTGACCACTACACTACGGGGCTATCGAAATTACGGATTTCAAAGGTGTATATAATTATTTTTGAGGTTTACCATGTCCATGTGCATGTATACTCTGAGTTCGTCTTCGAAAGCAGTTGCCTGAGGCGAATTATTTGATGAGAAACACCGTGCTGGGAGAGAATACCTGACACTCCATTAATATGACCATCACCCAGTACACAGACAACCCGCTCATGCTCCAACGCAGTCTGGACAATGCGCCATGCCATGTACTCGTTTCTTTCATCAATCAGAATTCTTTTTATTGTAGGAAATTCCCTACTGAGCTCCTGGATTACGTGTTCCTCATCGTTCATAAATTCATCAATACTTTTCTGAACACTGCTCCTCGTCACGAAAAAACCAAAAAACAAGCTTGCAATGAATTTCGCCCTTTCAACAAAGGACATCTCACGCCAGATTCTGCTGGCAATCGTCACGGCATCCACATCTATATATTCAATTCTTGCATTTGCATCCTTTGCCACATTAATTGCGCAGAGCATTTCCATACCTGGTGTGGTGTCAAATTTATTAGCAAGATTTTGCTGCATCATTGCAAGGGCGTTGTAGATAAACGGAACCTCTGTTCTTTCCCTGGCTGTACTTTTTTCGGATTGTTTTCTGCGTTCAGCATCCAAAAGGGCTTGGGCGCGCTGGGCATCAAGTTCTACACATACAACATCTGGTTTTGCATTAACAATTTCAACCTTTAAATTTTCCTGAATTTCAAATACATGCCCAACGCCTACTAGCACAATCATGACATTCCTTTATTACTTCAATGGTTTTGCAATAAATCCATTTTCACCAATTTCCAGTTGTAGAATATCGCCTTTTTCAGGGTGATTTCTCACCTTCTTCACTGCAAGCATGAGTTTTGTTTCCATCTGCACCTGCTGTTTCTGGAGTTCCACAACGCAGTCCGCAATCTCCTCAAGTGCGCTCTGGGTAGCCCTATCATACACATCCTTAAGCATGGTCATGCACAATACTCCACCATGGTGCTGAGAGTGTGCCTTTATTAAACGCAGTGTGGACACCACATCTGTTCGGTCATATATTTCCATGAAAAAGTCAATTGTATCTATCACAATTCTAAACGGGGATTTCAACCTTGAAACCTTGTAATTCGCAAGCGTCAAGAAATTTGTTGTGCGCATCTTGCTCTCATCCAGGGTTATATTCTTTACATCGTTCACCCCTATACCTTCCTGTCTGTATTTGCTTATCTCAAGTTCCTTTGCAAGTATTTCCTCGTAGTACATCGTCCCAATATTTACAATCTGCATGTCAGATTTCCAGCCGAATTCATGCATCGTGTTTATTATGTCCTCCGTGCGTTCCGTGGTGGTGATGTAAAGCACATTTTCCTTGCCAATTCCTGCTGCAGCAAATTGCTTTGCGAATAGCTCAGTACCACTACCTGGCTCGCCGGAAACCATCAGCGAGTATCCCTTAGGTAATCCTTTTAGAAGTGCCTCATCGAGACCAGGAATGCCTACACTTACTGTTTCAACCATGTTCTCACCTATTTCACCACAATTGTATCATCACAGACAAGGCTCAGCATGTTTGAAATCTCATCGCTGTTCTTTTCTTCCACGCCGAGGATTATTGTGAAAACACCTTTCGATTTCAGATTATTCACGAGAATATGCAGGAACTCTGCTAAAATTCTGTTTCCATTGTGGATTGCAAGCGTATTTATAGAATCCAGAATCAGCAGTTTATTCTCAGTCGGGAGTTTCTTAAGCAGGAACTCTATTTTGAGAAGTATGTTTTCGAGCATCGTTGGGCTCTCGATGTAGGTGGTGCGCTCCATCTGTGTAGATACATTCATCATTATGTGCGAGATTGCATCTACAAAGTAGATATTACTCACATCCACTTCAAACATTTCGAACAGATTCTTGCAGAGGTGTGAGGGCGTGGTTGTGGTGACATATACGCATGTGTACCTGCGCTCTGGCATGAACTCCTTGAGAATCCCTGTAATTGCAGCCACATAATTATCTGCAAAATTATTTTCGCCAATTTTCAATGCAATAGATGAGCCGTCTGGCATGCTCTTCAATCGTTCCGCAATTTCTGTGCTATTCATTTTTCTCCCCCCATTCCGCCCTTGAGAAGTGGAACCAGCAAAATGCCGATGGGTGTTAAGTCAAGTACATACTTTGCCCTTGAATGGCTTGTACCTCTCATTTTCACAACCTGCAATGTCCTCAGCAAATCCCCCTTTCTTTCCAGATTTCCCAGGATTATGATTCCGTCTGCAATGGCTTCTTCAACACCGTACATTGAGTAGCGCTGTTCAGCGGGAGAGATTTCAGAAACAAGGAGGCTTGTGCAACCGTAATCTGAAAGTGCCTTTCCGAGTTTGAGTATGAACTCCCTGATTTTCTCCTCCGTTTTCAGCTGGAAACATACAGATGTAATTGAGTCGATTACAAGGCGCTTTATCTGAAGTTCACGAACAATACCCACAATTGCATTAACCAGCATGTGGATTTCCTCAAATGTAAACTCGGTTTTCCTCAGCCCAAGGCGCTCATATAGTGCTGGCATGTCAATAAATACCAGCAAACCCTGTTCAATAAGCCGATCATCAAAAAACTCATATGGAATTAGATTTGCCAGGAGCTTTGAAGATGGTTCTGTTACGGAGATAAAAAGGCATTTTTCACCTGCAAGTGCACCATGCACAAGAAATTCAAGTGAGAGCGTAGTTTTACCTGTTCCACAACTTCCCGTTATAAGTATTGTGTTTCCTCTGGGTATTCCACCGTTCAATATGTTATCCAGACCTTCAATCCCCGTCTTACATCTTTCCCTTGGGAATGGCTTCTTTTCTGTTAATACATCGGTCATCATGCTACCATATATCGTTATGGGTTATATTGTTTTTGCTTCCCGTCATCATCGGAACCTTTTTTTATCCGAGCAGGATATATCCCCTCTATGAACTGCATAAAAATTTCAGATATGGAAATTGCAAGGTATCTCGATGAAGACGCACCCTATGGAGACATTACCACCGCAGCACTTTTCGTTCAACCAAGTTTTGCTAAGGCATGTATCCAGTGCAAAGCAGATTGCGTTATTGCAGGGCTGGAAGAGGCACGCAGAATTTTCGAGTATCTTGGTTGCAGTGTGACGCAGAACTATCAGGATGGAGCAACCGTGGAACACATGCGCAAGGTGATGTACATCACGGGTGATGCAGGTAAGATTTTGCTTGGTGAACGCCTGGCTTTGAATTTTCTGATGAAGATGAGCGGTATTGCCACGCTAACTGCGGAGTTTGTAAAACTTGCAAGGGAGGTGAATCCATCAGTGGTCATTGCAGCGACAAGGAAAACCACACCTGGCTTCAGGAAATTCGAGAAAAAGGCAGTGATGATTGGTGGCGGTGACCCGCATAGATTCTCATTGAGCGATGCTATCCTGCTAAAGGACAATCACATTGCAATTGCTGGAGGCATAGAGAAGGCAATTGAACTTGCTCGAAGGTCAGGATTTACAAAGAAGCTCGAGGTAGAGGTGAGAAACATCGAGGAAGCGGAGCAGTGTGCAAAGCTCGGTGTGGATATAATTCTGATGGACAACTTTAAGGCAAGTGATGCTGAGGAGGCATACAAGCGCATAAAAGCCATTGACAGGAGGATAATTGTGGAAATATCTGGTGGGATAAATAAAGGAAATGTGAAGCGGTACGCAAAGGCATGTGATGTTATTTCAGTTGGCATGCTCACACATTCATATTCTTCCATTGATTTTTCCCTTGAGGTAATATAAAGATGAGAAAGCGCACCCGTGTTTTATCTGCACGCTGTGCCTACCTTGGCGGTGTTCTCCTTATTATATCTGGCTATGCAGCACACAACGAACTGCTCGAGTACATACTTGCCATGCTAGCCAGTATTGAATATCTTGGAGTAATTGCAGGAGTTCTGTTGTTTTTCATAACACTGCTCGGAGCCCTCGGGGGTATTACAGTAATCGCTGGTGGCTTTGCGGTGGCAAAAAATCATCTTAAGATTGGAAAATTTTTGATAAGCACTGGCTCTGGCTTTGGATTAATCGAACTCTGCATCTACCTTTTTTCCAAATACGGCGGGAATGCTGTTACTGGTTTTGAATTGTTTATTGGCTCATTCTCTGGCATCGGGATTATGCTGAGCATCATCTCGAGAGCTGTTCTCAGGGATTTTCTATGATGCCATGGGGCATGGACATGGAGATGGAGGACAGGGAAAGGGCATAAACTGCTTATATACCCTCGCTTATTACGGGTGCGTGATAAAATGAAGGGAAAACTCACAAGAGGGATTGAGATAAAAAAGGTGCATGGAAGTGCAGGAAGCAACGCTCACAGGGTCGAGAGAAACAGAATGCTGGTAGTTGGTGTGTTTACTCTGCTGGTTCTTTCTGCTCTTGCTGCATTCACAGTTCAGAGCCAGCAGAAGAATATTATGGCGTGGGATGAGAAGGTTGTCGGGAACACAGGAAAGAATGTGCAGAGTGAGAGCGGGGAAATGAAAGGTATAACGCACGCGCCAATCCACATAAACGGGAATGCGGATTTTGCAAATCAGGCACAGCAGGAGGGGTGGGCTGGCGATGGAACGCAGGTAAATCCGTACATCATCGAGGGGTATGATATTAACGGCAACGGTGGCACATACTGCATCTGGATAGAGAACACGGATGTGTGGTTTGTGATACGCAACTGCAAGGTGTGGAATGCAACAGGTACAGCTTCTGAGCCATATGGGACAGGAATATATCTGAAGAATGTCCAACACGGAAAACTGGAAAACAACGACTGTTCTGGTAATTCTGCTGATGGTATATATCTTTATTCATCAAGCAACAATTCAATCCTGAACAACACTTGCTCTAGTAATTCTGATGATGGCATTGACCTGTATTCGTATGGCAGTCCTTCCAGCAACAACGCAATCCAGAACAACACATGCACTGGTAACTCGGGCGCGGGCATAGACATCCATGGCTCAACAGCAACTCCATCAAGTAACATCCTCATTTCGAACAACACTTGCTCTGGTAATCGTTACGATGGCATTTCCCTGTTTTGCTCGAGCAACGATGTCATCACAAACAACACCTGCTCATATAATTCCGAGTTTGGTATATGCCTCTTTGAGGCCTGTAACAACAACATCATTACGAACAACACCTTCTACCACAACATCCAGCACGGGATAGCAATCTCGTACTATATCACGCCCCCTGCTGGTAACATCATCCACCACAACTACTTCTACCAGAACAACGGTGCAGGCAGGGGCGTTAATGGCAACTGCCAGGCATACGATAATGCTGGTGGCAATACCTGGTACGACAATACCGCACATGAAGGAAACTACTGGAGCAACTGGGATGGCAATGGCTGGGGCACACCGAGTGCATATCCCATTGCTGGTGGTGCAGGTGCCTACGACATGTACCCGCTTGGCAGTCCCACACCAGAACTCTCGCCGTTCGCCGTGCTTGTTGCTGTCATTGTCATGCTGGGCACTGTTGCGCTTCGCAGAAGCAAATAACTTTTT
>Ga0078972_1007762_pt1 | contig 23418 bp, 18 predicted proteins | sample YelNatPaOPGAMG01_FD_67568 | JGI IMG/M metagenome (GOLD analysis project Ga0078972, IMG submission 67568) | Hot spring thermophilic microbial communities from Obsidian Pool, Yellowstone National Park, USA - OP-RAMG-01 (SPADES assembly) (version 2) | ecosystem: Environmental > Aquatic > Thermal...
CCATCGAGGTGCTCAGGTCTGGAAAGCCGGCCAGCGGACCGGTGGTGGCGTTGGGGTAGTTGACCGAAAAGGGCACGCTGAGGAGCGGATATTCGGGGGTGAACAGCCCGTTCGCATACGGGTCGGGGTAGGTGGTGTCGGGGAAATTCGGATGGATGTAGAGGTCGTTGGCCGCTTGCACGTAGCCGGGGATGTTGTAGTTGGGCAGCGGTATTCCGCTGGGGCCTATGACCAACCCGATCGTCGTCGGATCGACGGGCTCCGGTGAGACGTCCCCATAGGCGACGGCCGACGTCAGTGTTGCGGTCAGCGCCAGCACACCGGCACCGGCAGTGCCCACCAGTCCTGAACTCAGCCAACGAAGCGTGCGGCCCGACATGTGCGACCTCCCGGCCCTGGTTGGCGCTTACCGCGTAAACCACCGAACCGAGGAAAAATTAATCCTAGACAGAACCGGTGTCAAGGAAATTCTCAGGTTTTGCGTGCACAACCTCAGCCACGCAGCCCGGCCGGTCGTGGCCAGGTGCCAGCACTGCGCTAACCCTGACGTCGACGCGCCGGGATTCTCCGGAGGATCGGCGGTACACGCCGGTCTTTCGGCTGGTTGGCTGATTGTCCAGACCGGTCAATCGGCGCCGTAAGCGTCTTCGACGCTGACACCGACCCTGCCCGCCGTAGCGGCGTCGCATATCGTGAACCGATGGACTTCGCGATGTCGGCCAAAGCTACCGACTACCACAAGCGGCTGTGCGACTTCATGACCGAGTACGTCTTTGCGGCCGAGGCCGAATACGACCGCTACCGCCGTGACGCCGGCCCCAGCGATCACACGGTGCCACCGATCATCGAGGAGCTGAAGGCCATAGCCAAAGATCGGGGCCTGTGGAACCTGTTTCTGCCCGCCGAGTCCGGACTGACCAATCTGGAATACGCCCCGCTGGCCGAGCAGACCGGCTGGAGCCCGGAGATCGCGCCCGAGGTACTCAACTGCGCCGCACCGGACACGGGCAACATGGAGATTCTGCACCTGTTCGGCACCGAGGAGCAGCGCGCCCGATGGCTGCAGCCGTTGCTGCGAGGCGAGATTCGCAGCGCGTTCTCGATGACCGAGCCGGGGGTGGCAAGCAGCGACGCCCGCAACATCGAAACCACGATCACCCGCGACGGCGGCGACTACGTGATCAACGGCCGCAAGTGGTGGACGTCGGGGGCCGCCGACCCACGCTGCAAGGTCCTCGTCGTAATGGGACGCACCAACCCTGACGCGGCCAGCCATCGGCAGCAGTCGATGATCCTGGTGCCGATCGACACCCCAGGCGTGACGATCGTGCGGTCCACACCGGTATTCGGCTGGCAGGATCAGCACGGGCATTGCGAGGTCGTCTACGACAACGTTCGGGTGCCGGCGAGCAACCTGCTCGGCGACGAGGGTGCCGGCTTCGCGATCGCCCAGGCCAGGCTCGGACCAGGCCGGATCCATCACTGCATGCGTGCTTTAGGCGCGGCCGAACGCGCGCTGGCGCTGATGGTGGAACGCGCCCGCAACCGGGTGGCGTTCGGCCGGCCGCTGGCCGAACAAGGCGTGGTGCGGGAATCGATCGCACGGTCCCGCAACGAAATCGACCAGGCTAGGCTGCTGTGTGAAAAAGCGGCGTGGACCATCGACCAGCACGGCAACAAGGCCGCCCACCTGCTGGTCTCGCAGATCAAGGCGGTGGCCCCGCGAGTGGCCTGCGATGTTCTCGACCGTGCCATCCAGGTGCACGGCGCGGCCGGGGTCAGCGACGACACGCCGCTGGCCCGGCTCTACGGCTGGCATCGGGCGATGCGGATCTTCGACGGGCCAGACGAGGTGCACATGCGGACCATCGCGCGCGCCGAGATCGACCGGGAGAAAAGCGCCTTCGCCGCGGCGGTCACCTGAGATGGACACGCGATTACGGGATCTGCAGGGGGCCTGGAACTTCCGGGATGTGGCGGACAGCACGGGTGTACTGCGCCCAGGCCGGATGTTCCGCTCCGGTGAACTGAGCAGGCTCGACGACGACGGCCGTGAGGAGTTGCGCCGGTTGGGTATTACCGATGTCGCCGACCTGCGCTCGCCGCGCGAAGTCCAGCGCCGCGGCCCGGGCCGGGTGCCCTCCGGCGTCGACGTGCACCTGCTGCCTATTCCCGATCTCGCCGTCGACGAGACCAACTCCGACGGCGCCGAGGCCCCGCATGAGCATGCGTTTCGGCAGCTGATGAGCGACAAGCCCAGCGGTGAGTCGGTCAACGACGCGTCGAGCCGCTACATGATCGAGGAATATCGCAGATTTCCCACCTACAACGGCGCGCAGCGTGCGTTGCGCCGGGTGGTCATGATGCTGGCCGCAGGACGCACGGTGCTCACCCACTGCTTCGCGGGCAAAGACCGCACTGGCTTCATAGTCGCGCTGGTGCTGGAAACCGTCGGCGTGCAAAAGGACGCGATCGTGGCGGATTTTCTGCGCAGTAACGAGGCCGTCCCGCAGTTGAGAACCCAAATACTCGAGATGATCCGGCAGCGCTCGGAAACCGAGCTGACACCTGAGGTGATGACGTTCACCGAAGCACGGCTGTCCGACGAAGTCCTCGGTGTCCGCGAGGAATACCTGGACGCCGCCCGGCACACCATCGACGAGACCTACGGTTCGCTGGCTTCTTACCTGCGCAGCGCGGCCATCACCGAGGCGGATGTGGACCGTCTGCGCGAGGCGCTTCTGGGTTGATCGACGACGACGGGTGGCCCGTGGATAAGATCGGCCACGTAACTGTGATCCGTGACACCTTGCTGTGGGAGATCCGTTGTCCGCTGCTAGCGAACTCGTCGAACTGCATGACCTCATCGGTGGCTTGAGGCGGTGTGTGACGTCGTTGCAGTCGCGATGCGCCGACACCCCAGCAATGCGGCGCGTCCTCAACGACGTCGAGCGGATTGTCAACGACATCGAACTACTCGACATCGACGCCGCTGAATTAGACCTCGCCAGCTACCCCGTACAGCACTCGGGCGAGAAGATCGCCGTCCCCGACGTCGGCTACGACGCCACGCTCTGGCGCGACGCCGACGACGAGGGTATCGGCGGTCACCGCCGCCCCTGACCCGCCCCGCTAAAACCAGGGCGCTCCGATGTTAGTACTCTTCCAGCAGCACACCCGAAGAGGATCACATCACGATGAGCGCACCCACCGCAGACCGTCCTGCCACCGGCGTCTTCTCACCCACCCGCGCCCAGATACCCCAACGCACCTTACGTACCGACCGGTGGTGGCAAGCGCCGCTGTTGACCGACCTCGGTCTGGCCGCATTCATCCTCTATGCGACCATCCGCGCGTTCTGGGGCAGCGACTACTGGGTGGACAAATACCACTATCTGACCCCGTTCTATTCGCCGTGCATCAGCGCGTCCTGCGCGCCCGGAGCGAGCCACCTGGGTGTCTGGTTAGGGCACTTCCCGCCCTGGATTCCGTTGGGCATGTTGGTTCTGCCGTTTTTGCTCGGCTTTCGGATCACCTGCTATTACTACCGTAAGGCCTACTACCGCTCGGTCTGGCAGTCACCCCCGGCATGCGCTGTAGCAGAACCGCATTCGAAATACACCGGTGAAACACGACTGCCGCTGATCATCCAGAACAGCCACCGGTATTTCTTCTATTTCGCGATGGTCATCTCGGTGATCAACACCTACGACGCGATCATGGCGTTCCACTCGCCGTCCGGTTTCGGGTTCGGTTTGGGCAACTTGGTTCTGGTTGTCAATGTGGTCCTGCTCTGGGTGTACACGTTGTCGTGCCACTCCTGCCGTCACATTACCGGTGGCCGACTCAAGCACTTTTCGAAGCATCCGATCCGGTATTGGTTGTGGACCCAGGTGAGTCAGCTCAACACCCGCCACATGACCTGGGCGTGGATCACGCTGGGCACGCTGTCGCTCACCGATTTCTATATCACGTTGGTCGCCAGTGGCACCATTGGCGACCTGAGATTCATTGGCTGAGCGCAAGTTTGAGTGAGGTTTCATGGTTGAGGTCGAGCGACATTCCTACGACGTAGTCGTCATCGGTGCCGGTGGCGCAGGACTGCGTGCGGTCATCGAAGCGCGAGAGCGCGGCCTAAAAGTCGCGGTGGTGTGCAAATCTCTGTTCGGCAAAGCTCACACGGTGATGGCCGAGGGCGGTTGTGCGGCGTCGATGGGCAACACCAACCCGAAAGACAACTGGCAGACCCATTTCGCCGACACGATGCGCGGCGGGAAATTCCTGAACAACTGGCGGATGGCCGAACTGCACGCCAAAGAGGCTCCGGACCGGGTCTGGGAGCTGGAAACCTACGGCGCTCTGTTCGACCGCACCAAGGACGGCAAGATCAGCCAACGCAACTTCGGTGGGCACACCTATCCGCGGCTGGCACACGTCGGTGACCGTACCGGGCTGGAGCTGATCCGCACGATGCAGCAGAAGATCGTCTCGCTGCAGCAGGATGATCACGCCGAACTCGGCGACTACGAGGCCCGGATCAAGGTGTTCGCCGAATGCACGATCACCGAACTGCTCAAAGATGGGGAGCGGATCGCCGGGGCGTTCGGGTACTGGCGCGAAAGCGGCCGGTTCGTCGTGTTCGAGGCTCCGGCGGTGGTGATGGCCACCGGTGGGATCGGCAAGTCGTTCAAGGTGACCTCCAACTCCTGGGAATACACCGGAGACGGACACGCGCTGGCCCTGCGCGCCGGCGCCACGCTGATCAACATGGAGTTCGTCCAGTTCCACCCGACCGGCATGGTGTGGCCGCCTAGCGTGAAGGGGATCCTGGTCACCGAGGGTGTCCGCGGCGACGGCGGAGTGCTGAAGAACTCCGAGGGATCCCGGTTCATGTTCGACTACATTCCCCCGGTGTTCAAAGGCCAGTACGCCGAAACCGAGCAAGAGGCCGACCGCTGGCTCAAAGACAACGACTCGGCCCGCCGCACCCCGGACCTGCTGCCCCGCGACGAGGTTGCGCGCGCGATCAACTCCGAGGTCAAGGCTGGCCGCGGCAGCCCACACGGCGGCGTCTACCTCGATATCGCCTCCCGGCTGACGCCGGCAGAGATCCAACGGCGGCTGCCGTCGATGTATCACCAGTTCATGGAACTGGCCGGAGTGGACATCACCAAGGAGCCGATGGAGGTCGGACCGACGTGTCACTACGTGATGGGCGGCATCGAGGTGGACCCGGATACCGGAGCGGCCACCGTTGCGGGCCTGTTCGCCGCCGGCGAGTGCTCCGGCGGTATGCACGGTTCCAACCGGCTGGGCGGCAATTCGCTGTCGGACCTGTTGGTGTTCGGCCGGCGCGCCGGACTGGGCGCCGCCGACTACGTGCGGGCACTGAGCAGCCGGCCCAGGATTTCACAGGAGGCCATCGACACCGCCGCCCAGCTGGCGCTGGCGCCGTTCGAAGGGCCCAAGGACGGCTCTGCGCCGGAGAATCCGTACAACCTGCACATCGATCTACAGAACACGATGAATGATCTGGTCGGAATCATCCGCAACGCCGAGGAGATCACCGAGGCGCTGTCCCGGCTGGCGGAGTTGCGCGCCCGCTATCCCAAGGTCTGTGTCGAAGGGCATCGCCAGTACAACCCGGGCTGGAATCTGGCCATTGACCTGCGCAACATGCTGATGGTCAGCGAATGTGTGGCCCGGGCGGCGTTGGAGCGTACCGAGAGCCGCGGCGGGCATACCCGCGACGACCATCCGGCGATGGAGGCCAGCTGGCGCAACACCCTGCTGGTGTGCCGGGCTGTTGACGACGCCACCGGCGTTCCACACATCAGCGTCCGCCGCCAACAGCAGGTGCCGATGCGGCCGGATCTGTTGGAACTCTTCGAGATCTCGGAGTTGGAGAAGTACTACACCGACGAAGAGCTGGCCGACCACCCAGGACGGAGAAGCACATGACCTATAACGCGACCATGCGGGTATGGCGCGGCGACCAGGACGGCGGCGCGCTGCAGGACTTCACCGTCGAAGTCAACGAGGGCGAGGTGGTGCTCGACGTTATTCACCGCCTGCAACAAACCCAGACTCCCGATCTCGCGGTCCGGTGGAACTGCAAGGCCGGCAAGTGCGGATCGTGCTCGGCGGAGGTCAACGGCAAACCGCGGCTGATGTGCATGACGCGGATGTCGACATTCGCTCCCGACGAGGTCGTCACCGTCACGCCGATGCGGACGTTCCCGGTGATCCGTGATCTGGTCACCGACGTGTCGTTCAATTACGAAAAGGCTAGGGAGATACCGTCTTTCGCTCCCCCGAAGGACCTACAGCCCGGCGAGTACCGAATGGCGCAGGTCGACATTGCGCGCTCGCAGGAATTCCGCAAGTGCATCGAATGCTTCCTGTGCCAGAACGTCTGTCACGTGATCCGCGACCACGAGGAGAACAAGAAAGCCTTCGCCGGCCCCCGTTTCTTCATCCGGCTTGCCGAGTTGTCCATGCACCCACTGGACACCGCGGATCGCCGTGACTTCGCCCAGGACGAGGCGGGCCTCGGGATGTGCAATATCACCAAGTGCTGTACCGAGGTCTGCCCGGAGGGCATCACGATCACCGACAACGCGATCATCCCGATGAAGGAGCGCGTCGCCGGCCACCGTTACGACCCGTTGGTGTGGCTGGGCAACAAACTTTTCCGCCGCTGATCGGCGCGGTCGCGACCAGCCGCGGTCAGGTGCCGAGCCGACGAAGCACGCTGCGGTGAAACACGATCGGTGCCACTTCGGGGTCGACCTGAATGTCGCTGACCCGCAGGACGACGATGGTGTGGTCCCCGGCCGGCACCAGCTGCTCGACCGTGCTCTCCAACCACACGCTGGTGCCCTTGATGAACACCGCGCCGCTGCTGCTGGAGACGGTTTCCAGACCGGCGAACCTATCCCCGGTCTTGGCGGCCAGGGTGCGCACCGCCGCGTCGTGTGCCTCGCCCAGGACGCTGATGCCCAGCGACGGCACCTCTTTGAGCTTGGGCCAGGTGGTCGAGGTGTTCTGCACGCAAAACGCCACCAGCGGCGGATCCAGCGACACCGGAACGAAGGTGCTGGCCGCCAGACCTTCCCGTGCGCCACCGACCTCGGCGGCAACAGCGATCACCCCGGTGGGAAAGTGACTGAAGGCCTCGCGCAGTGACGAGGGCGTCAGCTTGTCGAGCGGCTTCACCGGGGTGTCATTCCTGTGGGCGGTTCTCGCTTACCCGACCTTACCCGTGGGGGCTGCGCGCGGGGGACATCGGGGTGGCCGTCAACCTACCGCCGGGGCAGTGTGACCATCAACACAGCGAGCACCGAGTTGACCATCCGGGCAGGTCACGGCGGCAGTCAGAATGAGAATCACGACCAACCCAACCGGTTGGTTACTTAGACAACGAAATTTAGCTCACACCCGCTTGCGTTGCCATTATCGACGCGTTACGTTTGGCACTGTTACTGGTGGGTAACTTGCGTGGCGAGTACCCAACCACGAGTGGCATTCTCATTGAGGAGGAGCAGGTGAGCCACTACAAGAGCAACGTCCGTGACCAGCTTTTCAACTTATTTGAGGTCTTCGGCGTGCAGACAGTGTTCGGCGATGGCGACTACTCCGACCTTGACATCGAGACCGCCACCGAGATGCTGGGCGAAATGAGTCGGTTGGCCGAGGGGCCGGTTGCCGACTCGTTCGCCGAGGGGGACCGCAACCCGCCCACATTCGACCCGCAGACGCACTCCGTGACGCTGCCGGAGCGATTCAAAGACTCGGTGCGCGCGGTGCTCGACGGCGGTTGGGACAAAGTCGGCCTCGACGAGGAGCTGGGCGGCATGCCGATGCCCAAGGCCATAGTCTGGGCGCTGCACGAGCATCTGCTGGGCGCCAACCCGGCGGTGTGGATGTACAGCGGCGGCGCCGGGTTCGCCAACATCTTCTACCACCTGGCCACCGAGGAGCAGAAGAAGTGGGCCGTGCTGGCCGCGGAGCGGGGTTGGGGCGCCACCATGGTGCTGACCGAGCCGGATGCCGGCTCCGACGTGGGTGCTGCCCGCACCAAAGCCGTCAAGTGCGAGGACGGTTCCTGGCACCTTGACGGCGTCAAGCGGTTCATCACCTCCGCGGACTCCGGTGACCTCTTCGAGAACATCTTCCACTTGGTGCTGGCCCGCCCCGAGGGCGCCGGCCCCGGCACCAAGGGACTGTCGCTGTTTTTCGTGCCCAAGTTCCTCTTCGACCCCGAGACCGGCGAGCCGGGCGAACGCAATGGCGTGTTCGTCACCAACGTCGAACACAAGATGGGCCTCAAGGTCTCCGCGACCTGCGAGCTGTCGTTCGGCCAGCACGGCGTACCGGCCAAAGGCTGGCTGGTCGGCGAGGTGCACAACGGTATTGCGCAGATGTTCGAGGTCATCGAGCAAGCCCGCATGATGGTCGGCACCAAGGCGATCGCCACACTGTCGACCGGCTACCTCAACGCGCTGGAATACGCCAAGACCCGCGTACAGGGTGCAGACATGACCCAGATGACCGACAAGACCGCTCCGCGGGTGACGATCACCCATCACCCCGACGTCCGTCGGTCCTTGATGACCCAGAAGGCCTATGCCGAGGGTCTGCGTGCGCTCTACCTCTACACCGGGACCTACCAGGACGCGGCGGTGGCCAAGGCGGTGCACGGCGTGGATGCCGACTTGGCGGTGCGGGTCAACGACCTGATGTTGCCGGTGGTCAAGGGCGTCGGTTCAGAACAGGCATACGCCAAGCTCACCGAAAGCCTGCAGACCTTCGGGGGATCCGGCTACCTGCAGGACTACCCGATCGAGCAATACATTCGTGACGCGAAGATCGACTCACTGTATGAAGGCACCACGGCCATTCAGGCGCAGGACTTCTTCTTCCGCAAGATCATCCGCGACAAAGGCGTGGCCCTGGGTCACGTGACCGGGCAGATCGAGGAATTCGTCAAGAACGAGACCGGCAACGGCCGGCTGAAGTCCGAGCGTGCGCTCCTGGCCACAGCCTTGGCGGACGTGCAGGCCATGGCGGCTGCGTTGACCGGCTACCTGATGGCTGCGCAGGAGGAAGTCACCAATATCTACAAGGTCGGCCTGGGCTCGGTTCGCTTCCTGATGAGTGTCGGCGATCTGATGATCGGCTGGCTCCTGCAACGCCAGGCGGCCGTCGCCGTCGATGCACTGGATGCCGGCGTCAGTGACGCCGATCGAGCGTTCTACGAAGGCAAGATCGCGGTGGCGTCGTTCTTCGCGAAGAACTTCCTGCCGCTGCTCACCAGCACCCGTCAGGTGCTCGAGACCCTCGACAACGACGTCATGGAGCTTGACGAAGCGGCTTTCTGAAGCTGGTCGAGCACTTCACGAGTCGTGCCGGCGCAGTAGCGCGCGGGTGCGGGCGGGGACGGGCGCGGACCGGTCGAACACGACGCCGACGAACTCGTCGACCCCGGCGGCGCGCAGATCCTCCAGGCGTTCGGCCACCGCCGCCTCATCGCCGATGATCGCTGCGTCTTCGGGACCGCCGAACCCTTCCCGATCGAGCATTGCACGATACGAGGGCAGCTGCCCGTACATGGCGAACTGTTCGGCGGCCTGCGCCCGAGCGCCGGCAGCGTCGTCGGTCACACTGACCGGCAGGGCGGCGACCACCCGCACCGAGCCGTCGGGACGGCCGGCGTCGGCCGCCGCCTGCCGCAGGGTCGGTACGACGTGGCCGGCCAACGTCTTGGGGCCGGTCATCCACGTGACGGTGCCCGCGCTGCGTCGGCCCGCCAACCGCAGCATGTGCGGGCCTAAGGCAGCGATGTACACCGCAGGCGTGCGGGCACCCGGGATCTGAAGCGCCCCGCGGGTGGTCACCGTCTGGCCGACTGCGTCGGCCGCCTCGCCCGCCAGCAGCGGTTGCAGACCGTCGAGGTACTCACTCAAGCGCCGAACGGGTTTATCCCAGGGGATGCCCCACATGCCTTCGGTGACCGCCCGGTGAGTCATCCCCAGGCCGAGTATGAACCGGCCGTCGCCGATCAGGCTGAGCGTCAGTGCGCGCTGCGCCAGCAGCATCGGGTGCTGGTTCTGAATCGGGATCACGCCGGTGCCGACCTCGATGCGATCGACCTCACGCAATGCGACCGCCAGCACCGTGAGCAGATCCGGTTCGTAGGGCAGCTGGGTCATCCAGACCCGACGGAAGCCCTCGTCACGCAATCTGGCCAGGTTGGCCACGGTGGCGTCGACGGGGGAACGCCCGTCGGTATCGCTCAACGAGCTGAGAATGCTGACCTGCACGGCTCAGGCCTCCACGATAGCGGCGACACCCTGGCCGCCGGCCGCGCAGATCGAAATCAGTGCCCGAAGCGGCTTGCCGGTGCTGGTCTTCTGCGTTGCCCTGGCTTGGGCCAGTTGCTTCGCGGTCTGCGCGAGGATTCGGCCACCGGTGGCGGCGAACGGGTGACCGGCGGCCAGCGACGAGCCGTTGACGTTGAGCCTGGATCGGTCGATGGGTCCCAGCGCGGCGTCTAGGCCCAGCCGGCCTTTGCAGTACTCTTCGGATTCCATCGCCTTCAGGTGTGCGAGCACCACCGACGCGAACGCCTCGTGGATCTCGTAGAAGTCGAAATCTTGCAGGGCCAGCCCGTTGCGCGCCAACAGCCGCGGGATCGCATAGGTCGGTGCCATCAGCAGGCCATCGGCCCCGTTGACGTAATCGACCGCTGCGGTCTCGGCGTCGACGAAATAGGCGAGCGGGGTCAGCGAGTGCTGCGATGCCCATTCCTCGGTGGACAACAACACCACCGACGCACCGTCGCTGAGCGGCGTGGAATTGCCCGCGGTCATCGTCGCGTCACCGGCTTGGACACCGAACACCGGCTTGAGCTTCGCCAGCGCTTCCATCGACGCGTCCGGGCGAAGGTTGTCGTCCCGGTACAGCCCCAGAAACGGGGTGACCAGGTCGTCGAAGAACCCCCGATCGTAGGCGGCCGCCATGTTGCGGTGGCTGGCGACGGCCAGCTCATCCTGCTCGATCCGGGTGATGCCCAGCTGCTTGGTGGTGATGGCCTGATGCTCACCCATCGACAGGCCGGTGCGTGGTTCGCGGTTCACCGGGATCTCCACCCCGAGGCTGGCGGGTAGCTTGCCCACCAGCTTCAGCCGCTCGACGTTCGACGCGGAGCGGCGCAACCGCAACACTGTGCGGCGCAACTCCTCGCCCAACCCGATCGGTGGATCCGAAGCGGTGTCCACTCCGCCGGCGGCAGCGACCTCGTAGCGGCCGGCGGCGATCCCGTCGGCGGCGGCGACGGCTGCCTGCAAGCCGGTCCCGCAGGCCTGCTGGATGTCGAACGCCGGCGTGTAGGACGACAGCATGGATCCCAGCACGCATTCGCGCGTCAGGTTGAAGTCGCGGCTGTGTTTGAGCACCGCACCGCCGATCACCGCGCCGAGTCGCTCACCGGCCAGGCTGAACCGGTCGACCAGCCCGGCCAAGGCCGCGGTGAACATGTCCTGATTCGACGCCTCGGCGTAGGCACGGTCGGCGCGTGCGAACGGGATCCGGTTGCCGCCCAGCACGGCGACGCGCCGCCGGGTGCCCGTCGTGGAATGTGCAGAAGAGTGCTCAGGGCCCACGTTCGTCTCCGTCAGTTGGGGTTGCGGTCAGGGTCATACTACCCACGGTTCTTACTCTGCAGTAAGTTTATTGTCAGTACGGTCGCCCCCAGATGGCACGCTCGACATGGAAGGCAATCTAGTGGCCCCTCAACTCTCCTCGGATTTATTCTCCCAGGTCGTCAACTCCGGAGTCGGATCGTTTTTAGCCAAGCAAGTCGGCATTCCGCGGCCCGAGCCACTGCGGCGCTACCGGGTCGGCGACCCCGCACTGTCCGGGTCGCTGCTGATCGGCTCCCCCGAGAAGGCCGGCCGCGTGGCCGAACCGCTGCGCGCGGCCCTGGACCGCGATTACCAGGTGGTGGGCGCCAACCTCGGCGGCCGCTGGGCGGATTCGTTTGGCGGACTGGTGTTCGACGCCACCGATATCAGCGCGCCGCCCGAGTTGACGGCACTGCACGACTTCTTCACGCCGTTGCTGCGCAACCTCGGCCCGTGTGGTCGTGTCGTGGTCGTCGGCACCACCCCCGATCAAGCGGGCAGCAGCGACAAGCGGATTGCCCAGCGTGCACTCGAGGGCTTCACCCGCTCACTCGGCAAGGAATTGCAGCGCGGAGCCACGGCCCAGCTGGTGTATCTGTCGCCCGACGCCAAACCGGCAGCTACCGGCCTGGAGTCGACCATGCGGTTCATCCTGTCGGCCAAATCCGCCTACGTCGACGGGCAGGTCTTTTACGTCGGTGCCGCCGACTCCACGCCGCCGGCCGATTGGGACCGGCCGCTAGACGGCAAGGTCGGCATTGTGACCGGCGCGGCGCGGGGCATCGGGGCGGCGATCGCCGAGGTGTTCGCCCGTGACGGGGCCCGGGTCGTGGCGGTCGACGTGGCAGCAGCCGGGGAGGCGCTGGAAAAAACCGCCAGCCGGGTCGGTGGCACCGCGCTGACGCTCGACGTCACCGCCGACGACGCCGTCGAGAAGATCAGCGCGCACCTGCGCGATCACCACAACGGGCGGGCCGACATCCTGGTCAACAACGCCGGTATCACCCGCGACAAGCTGCTGGCCAACATGGACGACGCCCGATGGAATCAAGTCCTGGCGGTGAATTTGCTTGCCCCGATTCGCCTCACCCAGGGGCTGGTCGAGGGCGGCAGCATCGGGGAAGGCGGCCGGATCATCGGACTGTCGTCGGTGGCCGGTATCGCGGGTAACCGCGGACAGACCAACTATGCCATGACCAAGGCCGGCATGATCGGCCTCACCCAGGCGCTGGCGCCCAAGCTCTCCGAACGGGGCATCACCATCAACGCTGTCGCACCGGGATTCATCGAAACCCAGATGACGGCGGCCATTCCGTTGGCGACCCGCGAAGTGGGCCGGCGGCTGAATTCGCTGTTGCAGGCCGGCCAGCCCGTCGACGTCGCCGAGACGATCGCCTATTTCGCCAACCCGGCGTCGAATGCAGTGACCGGGAATGTGATTCGTGTCTGCGGCCAGGCGATGATGGGGGCCTAGGGTGACTCAACCACGCGGCCTGAAGAACCTGGTGCGCGCGGCGGCCGGGGCACTGCCGATCGTCCCGCGCGGCGACCAATTGCCCGATCGGACATTGACGGTCACAGACGTGCCCATCGACCGCGCCAACGTAGCCGACTACGCCGCAGTCACCGGACTGCGCTACGGCGACCACGTGCCGCTGACCTATCCGTTCGTGTTGACCTTCCCGACCATGATGTCGCTGGCGACTGGTTTCGACTTCCCTTTCCCTGCAATGGGATCCGTTCACCTCGAAAACCACATCACACAATATCGGCCGATCGCGGTGACAGATTCCGTCGCTGTCGCGGTGCATGCGGAGAACCTCCGTGAACACCGCAAGGGCCTACTTGTCGACCTGGTCAGCGATGTCAGCGTCGGCAACGACGTCGCGTGGCATCAGGTGACCACCTTTTTACACCAGCAGCGCACCAGCTTGTCCGCCGAACCGAAACCGCCCCCTGCCAAACAACCCAAGCTGCCGCCGCCGAACGCGATCCTGCGGATCACTTCCGGGCAGATCCGGCGTTACGCGGCCGTCGCCGGCGACCACAACCCGATTCACACCAGCCAGATCGGCGCCAGGTTATTCGGGTTTCCAAATGTCATCGCACACGGAATGTTCAGCGCAGCAGCGATATTGGCCACTCTAGAGGGCAGTATTCCCGATGCGGTGCGGTATTCGGTGCGGTTCGCCAAGCCGGTGGTGCTGCCCGCCAGCGCGGCTCTGTACGTCGAGCAGGTCGACGACGGCTGGAACCTCACATTGCGCCATCTGGCCAAAGGTTATCCGCACCTGACCGCCACGCTGCGACCGCTGTAGCGACGGCTCAGCCGGGCGGCGACGGGTATCGCGCGGCTGCCGGCCCGACCGAGTCGGTGGGCATCGGCAGCCGGCGGCGTTCGAGCTGTGCGCGCAGTCCGTGCGCGCCGAAGGCCGCGACCAGGAAAACCAGCAAGAGCCACAGGGGGGGTTCCGCCAATTCCCACACAAAGACCGCCGCCCAAAGTGGGGCCCGTTGGGTCACCCCGAGCACACCGACGGCGCCGGCCAACGAGATGGCCGGGACGCTGATCTGTGTCCCGAGCATCGCGTTGGTGGTCAGCACCAGCAGCGAGCCCGCCGCCGCGCCGGTGGCCAGCGACGGTGTGAGCATCCCGCCGTTCGCGCCGGCGCGCAGGAAGATAGCGGTCAGAACCGGTTTCAAAACCAGCAGTGTGCCCGCAGTGACCAGCGTCATGCCGCTGTCCAGGCTGACGGTCAAGATACTTCTGCCGTTGCCGGGCAGATCGGGCCACCAGTGCGAGCAGATGCCGATCAGCAATCCGGCGGCAGCGATCGCCGGGACCAGCACCCATAGTCTCCGCACCCGTGCGCGCCGCGCCGCAGCCATCAGCCGGTTGAAACCCACCCCGACGGCGAGCGTTATCGGTGCCAGCAGCAACGCGTGCGCGGTCAGCAGATAGGACAGCCGTGGACCAGGCCAGTCCAGGATCGGCCGGTCATGGGTAACGGCCGAAGCGACCGCGACCGCCACGCTCGAGGTGATCAACGCCGCTCCCACCGCCCGCGGGTGCCAGGTCTTCAACAAGACCCGCACCGAAAACAGGGCGCCACCCAGTGGCACCGCGTAGACCGCCCCCAGTCCGGCGCCGGCCGCGCACGCCAGCAGGATCTCCCGGTCGCGGGGGGACAACCGTTTGAGCCAACCGGTCGCCGTGTCGCTGAGGGCCGCCGCCAATTGGCGGGGCGCCCCCTCGCGGCCCAGCGACGCACCGGAGCCCACCACCATCAGCTGCAAAGCGGCGTCGGTGCTCAAGGCCAGCAACGGTATCCGATGCCGGCCGCTGATCGCCTCGGTCAGCGACGGAACATGCGATACCGATCGCAGCGCCCACCAGCCCAGCCCGGCCAGCGCGCCACCGGCCATCGGGCCCAGTGCCCGCCGAATCGGGCTGCTGGAGGTAACCCCGCCCAGCAAAGTCCCGAAGCTGTAATGGTAGGTGAGGTGCTCGACGAAACGCAGCAGCGCGGTCGACGTCAACCCGGCGACCCCGGCCATCAGCCCCACGACCACCAGCGCGCAGACGAAATCGACATTGCGGCGGGTCGCAGCGGGCATCGGCGGGCGAAACCAGAAACTACCCGGCGCCGCTGGCGACTTTAGCCGCGGCGCCGCCGACATCGGCCGGGGTACCCTTCAGGCCGCGCCAGAACAGGTTGATCATCAGCTCGGCTGCTTCGTCGACGTCGGCGTCGCCGGCGCTGACCCGGCTGGCTACCGCCTCGCCGGCCCCCACCAGCGCCACCGCCATCATTTCGAAGTCGATGTCGGGTTCGGGGTTTCGGGTGCCGGCCCGCAACAGTCCGGCCACCAGCGCGATGATCCGCTCGCGGCCCTCGCGCACGGTATGGGCGAACGCCTGCGAGCTGGTGGCCTGGGCGTACATCACGATCCACGACGCTCGGTTGGCGTCGATGTAGCGCAGGACCGACACGATGGTGTTACGCAGCAGATCCTTCGGGCTTTGTGCCAGGTCGATGTCTTCGCGTACCGCGTCGATGAACCTGGTCAGCTCACGGTTCAGGCAGGCGCCGAACAGTTCCTCCTTGGAGCCGTAGTACAGGTAGAGCATCGGCTTGGAAATCTCCGCCTTGGCGGCGATCGCGTCCATCGACGTCTCGTGGTAGCCGTTGACCGAAAACATCTGCACGGCGGCGTCAAGCATCTGCTGCTCACGAACGGCGCGGGGCAGCCGCTTGGTACCACCTGCCATGCTGTCCTTACCTTTCTGACGGCTTCCGCCAGTCTATTGGCCGCAGCCCGGCCCGGGGCGCTTGACCGCCGCCATCCGCCGCACCGAGGCGTCCACCGCTGGCAGCGCCAACTCGCCCGCGGCCACCGCCTTTTCCAGGCGGTCCAGCACCGCAGGCACCTCGTCGGTGGTGACCCACAGGGCGGTGTCGGTACCGGCTTGCAGGGTCCGCAGCACCGCGTCGGCTACCCCGAAGCGCTGGTTGATCGCGGCCATGCTGGACAGGTCGTCGCTGAACACCGGCCCGTTGAACGACGGACCGCCGTAGCCGCTGCCGTCGCGCAGCAGCGCCACGGCGGCTCGGCTCAGGCTGGCCGGCTCGTCGCCGGTGAGTCCGGGGACCTGCAGGTGACCCATCATCACCCCGACCGGGGTCGCGGCGACCAGCGTCCGGTAGGGCACCAGGTCGTCGCGCTGCAACACGTCCAGCGGCGGGGTGATGACACCACCGATGTGCGAATCGCCCGAGCCGTGCCCGTGGCCGGGAAAGTGCTTGAGCACCGGCAGGAGCCCGGCGTCGCGCAGGCCGCGCGCATATGCCCCGGCGTAGCGGGTCACCGCCGCGGGATCCGAGCCGAACGATCGGTCGCCGATCACCGTGTCGTCCGGCGCATCGGTGACGTCGACGTCCGGGGCGAAGTCGATGGTGATGCCCAACCCGCGCATCGTGTGGCCGCGGTCCAGCGCGATCCCGTAAACGTCGTCGGGGCTGCGGGTCTGCGCGAGCACCCGCGGCGACGGCGACCGGCCGATCAGCGCCGACAACCGCGACACCCGGCCCCCCTCCTCGTCGACACTGACCGCCAGTGGCAGTGGGCCCGCGGTTCGGGCGATGTCGGTCAGGGAACCGTCGGTGAGCATCGACAAATCGGTCCAACTGCCGATGAAGATGCCGCCGATGTGCTGGTTGGCGACCACCGCCGCGGCGTCCTGGGCGTTGCGCACCCCGACCATCAGCAACTGGGCCAGCTTGTCGCGGATAGGCAGCTTTGTCAGGTCCCCGCACACCCGCGGCACCGGCTTGGCTGCCGGGTGGTCGGCGGTCGACGACGGTGCGGGGGGCTTGGCGGGGCCGCCGCATGCCGCGACGAGCGCCGACGTCGCGGCAAGCACTGCCGCCGCGCGCATCCAACCCACCGACCCATGCTGTCATGGAACGCAGTGCTACGTTTGGCGACTGACCACGGTCCGCACCTTAAAGGAGCCCCGATGAACCGGTTCGTTGCACCCGCGGCAGCCAGCATCGTGGTCGGTCTGCTGCTGGGCGCGGCGGCGATCTTCGGGGTCACCCTGATGGTGCAGCAAGACACCAAGCCGCCACTTCCGGGTGGCGACCCGCAGTCATCGGTCCTCAACCGGGTTGAGTACGGCACCCGCAGCTAGCCCGCGCGTCGCAGCCCCGCCCGCTGCGACCAAGGCCCCGTCGCCGGGTGGGGCACCGCTGTCGCGGCACTGGTTGTGGTTGGTCGCCCTGGTCGCGCTGACAGTCAGTTTTGCCCAGTCGCCCGGGCAGGTCTCTCCCGACACCAAACTCGATCTCACTGCCAACCCGCTACGGTTTTTGGCCCGTGCCACCAACCTGTGGAACAGCGAGCTGCCGTTCGGGCAGGCCCAGAACCAGGCCTACGGATACCTGTTTCCACACGGCACGTTCTTTGTGGCCGGCCACCTGCTGGGACTGCCCGGCTGGGTCACCCAACGGCTGTGGTGGGCGGTGCTGCTCACCGTGGGGTTTTGGGGGCTGCTGCGCGTCGCCGAGGCGCTCAACGACGGCAAGGGCGTCGGAACCCCGTCCTCGCGCGCGGTTGCCGCCGCCGCGTTCGCGCTCTCGCCGCGAGTCCTGACCACCCTCGGGTCGATCTCGTCGGAGACCCTGCCGATCATGCTGGCGCCGTGGGTGCTGCTGCCGACCATCGTGGCGCTGCGCGCCGAGCTCGACCGGTCGGTGCGCAGGCTGGCCGGACAAGCCGGGCTGGCGGTGGCGTTGATGGGCGCGGTCAATGCCATCGCGACGTTGGCGGGCTGCCTGCCCGCGGTGGTCTGGTGGGCCTGCCACCGGCCGAACCGCCTGTGGTGGCGCTACACCGCCTGGTGGCTGCTGGCGCTGGCGCTGGCGACGTCATGGTGGCTGGTGGGGTTGGTCCTGATGGCCCGGATCAGCCCACCGTTCCTGGACTTCATCGAATCCTCCGGCGTCACCACGCAATGGTCGTCGCTGGTCGAGGTGCTGCGCGGCACCGACAGCTGGACGGCTTTCGTGGCCCCCACCGCCACCGCGGGTGCTCCGCTGGTCACCGGGACGGTCGCGATCCTGGGCACCAGCCTCGTCGCCGCGGCCGGGCTGGCCGGCCTGGCGATGTTAGCCGGGCGCCGCGCGCCCGGGAGTGGGCGGCTGGTGACCATGCTGCTGATCGGGGTGGTGCTGATCGCCGCCGGATACTCCGGTGGGCTGGGCGCACCGTTCGCGCACCAGGTTCAGGCGTTCCTGGATGCCGCCGGCGCACCGCTGCGTAATGTGCACAAGCTGGAGTCGCTGATCCGCATCCCGCTGGTGGTGGGGCTGGCGCAGCTGTTGGGCCGGGTGCCGTTGCCGGGCAGCGCACCCGCGCGGGAGTGGATCAGCGCGTTCGCCCATCCGGAACGCGACAAACGCGTCGCGGCCGGCATTGTCGTGCTGGTCGCCCTGACCGTGAGCACCTCGCTGGCCTGGACCGGCCGCATCGCTGCGCCGGGCGCGTTCCGGGCTATTCCGCAGTATTGGCGCGACGCCGCCGACTGGCTCACGGCGCACAACACCGGCAGCCCGACACCGGGCCGGGTTCTGGTGGTTCCCGGCGCACCGTTTGCCACCCAGGTTTGGGGCACCAGCCACGACGAACCGCTGCAGGTGCTCGGCGATAGCCCATGGGGGGTGCGTGACTCGATTCCGTTGACCCCGCCGCAAACTATCCGCGCGCTGGACTCCGTCCAGCGTTTGCTCGCCGCCGGCAGGCCTTCCGCCGGTCTGGCCGATACCCTGGCCGGCCAGGGTGTTTCCTATGTGGTGCTGCGCAATGACCTGGATCCGGACAGCTCACGCTCGGCCCGCCCGATCCTGGTACATCGCGCCATCACCGGCTCGCCGCGGCTGCAGAAGGTGGCGCAGTTCGGCGCGCCAGTTGGTTCCGGACCGGTGCCGGGATTCGTCAGCGACAGCGGACTGCGACCGCGCTATCCCGCTGTGGAGATATATCGGGTGACCGCCCCGCACGGCAATCCTGCGGCCCCTTACCTCGCCGAGATCGACCGCCTGCCCCGTATCGACGGCGGTCCCGAGGTGCTACTGCGCCTCGACGAACGCCGCCGGCTGCTGGGCCTGCCCGCGCTGGGACCGGTGCTGATGACCGCCGACGCCCGGCGCGCCGGGCTGTCGGTGCCCGCACGGGCCGGGGTCACCGTCACCGACACCCCGCTGGCGCGGGAGACCGACTACGGTCGGGTCGACGACCACTCGTCGGCGATCCGTGCCGACGGCGACATCCGGCGCACCTTCAACCGGGTGCCCGACTATCCCACGCCGGGCGCCGACACCGTCTACGGTGGCTGGGCTGGCGGCCGCCTCACCGCCTCCAGCTCTTCCTCGGACGCCACCGCGCTGCCCGACGTCGCACCCGCCACCTCGCCCGCCGCTGCGGTCGATGGCGACACGGCGACCGCCTGGGTGTCCAACGGGCTGCAGTCGGCGGTCGGCCAGTGGCTTCAGGTGGATTTCGACCACCCGGTGACCAATGCCGTCATCACCCTCACACCCAGCGCGACGGCCGTCGGCGCCCAGATTCGCCGGATCCAGGTCGCCACCGCCAACGGCACCACCACGCTGCGCTTCGACGAGCCCGGTAAACCACTCACCGCGGCGCTGCCGTACGGAGAAACCCCGTGGGTGCGCATCACCGCGATCGGCGCCGACGACGGGTCGGCCGGTGTGCAGTTCGCCGTCACCGATCTGTCGATCACCCAGTACGACGCTTCCGGATTTGCCCACCCGGTCGGCCTGCGGCACACCGTGGTGGTGCCCGGACCGCCGCCGGGTGTCCCGGTCACCGGCTGGGATCTGGGCGCCGAGCTGTTGGGCAGGCCGGGTTGCGCCGACGGTCCCGACGACGTGCGCTGCGCGGCCTCGATGGCGCTGGCCCCGGAAGAACCGGCGACGTTCAGCCGCACGTTGAGCGTGCCGGCGCCGGTGGCTGTGACACCGACGGTGTGGGTGCGGTCCCGGCAGGGCCCCAAGCTGGCCGACCTGATCGCCGAGCCGGACACCGCCAGGGCGCGCGGCGACTCTGATCTGCTCGACGTCCGCGGCTCGGCATACGCCGCCACCGACGGCGATCCAGCCACCGCATGGACGGCGCCGCAGCCGGTGGTGCAGCACAAGACGCCGCCGACGCTGACCGTGACGCTGCCGCGGCCCACCGCGGTGACCGGGTTGCGGCTCACTCCCTCCGGATCGGCTCTACCCGCTCACCCGAGGATGGTCGCCGTCGACCTCGGCGCCGGCCCTCAGATCCGCGAATTGCGGCCGGGCGCTGACGGGGTGGACGGGCCGCAAACAATCCGGTTGACGCCGCGGGTCACCGACAGCATCACGATCAGCCTGCTGGACTGGGACGACGTCATCGATCGCACCGCGCTGGGTTTCGACCAGCTCAAACCGCCGGGCCTGGCCGAGATCGCAGTGCTCGGCAGCGACGGCACACCGGTCGCAGCCGCCGACGCCGCCCGTAACCGCTCCCGGGTGGTCACCGTCGACTGCGCGCACGGCCCGGTGATCGCCATCGCCGGCCGCTTCGTGCACACCGCGATCACGACCACGGTGGGCACGCTGCTGGACAGCGCGCCGGTGGTCGCGCGGCCGTGCGACCACCGGCCGATCACGTTGCCGGCCGGCCGGCAGGAGCTGTTGATCAGCCCCGGGGAGCAGTTCATCGTCGACGGAGCCCAGCTGTCCGGCCCGCTCGATAGCGAATTGGTCTCGGCGACAAGCGTCGCGGTCCAGACCGGCGTCTGGGGCCCGGCCCGCCGTGAGGTGCGGCTGGCTGCCGCGTCCACGGCACGGGTGCTGGTGGTGCCGGAAAGCATCAACCGTGGTTGGGTGGCGCGCACCGACACCGGTGCGCGGCTGGATCCGGTCGCGGTCAACGGGTGGCAACAGGGTTGGGTGGTGCCGCCGGGAACCGCCGGCACCGCCACGCTGACCTTCGAACCCAACGCGGCGTACCGCGCCGGCCTGGCCGGCGGACTGGTCCTGGTGCCACTGCTGGCACTGCTGGCGTGTTGGCCGGTGCGACGGCGAGGTGGCGTGGCGCAGCCCGCCCGCCCGTGGGCGCCCGGGCGGTGGGCGTCGATTGCGGTGCTCGGGGTCGGCGCGGTGATCGCCGGTGCGGCGGGCGTGCTGGTGTTCGGCGCAGCACTCGGTCTGCGGTGGGTAGTGCGCGACCGACCGCGGTGGCGCGATGCGATCACCCTGGGGGCCTGCGCCGGTGGGCTTACTCTGGCCGGTGCCGTGCTCTCGCGGCATCCGTGGCGTTCGGTCGACGGCTACGCCGGACATTCGGTCGGCGTGCAAGTGCTGGCCTTGATTTCTGTTGCTGCGTTGGCCGCGTCGGCGGTAGTGCGGCCGGGTGATCGGTTTTCCGGTTGACAAGCGCACCCGGCGAGATAATAAGAAGACAATAAAGCGTCCACAGTCCGAGGAGTCACGGGCATGGGATGGTTTAGCGCACCGGACTATTGGTTGGGCCGGCTGATACTGGAGCGCGGGGTCGCGGTCGTCTACCTGATTGCGTTCGTGGCGGCGGCGAGGCAATTCCGTGCGCTGATCGGCGAGCACGGGATGTTGCCGGTGCCCCGGTATGTGGCCCGGGTGCCTTTCCGCCAGGAACCGAGCATCTTCCAGTTGTACTATTCCGACCGGTTTTTCGCCGCCGTCGCGTGGGTCGGCGCAGCGTTGTCGGCCGCCATCGCCGCCGGCTTGGCGGACCTGGTGCCGTTATGGGCGGCGATGGGCATGTGGCTGCTGCTGTGGATTTTTTACCTGTCGATCGTCAACGTGGGTCAGACCTGGTATTCGTTCGGCTGGGAGTCGCTGCTGCTGGAAACCGGTTTTTTGGCGATCTTTTTGGGCAACGACCCGGTGGCGCCGCCGATACTGACGATGTGGCTGGCTCGGCTGCTGCTGTTTCGGGTGGAGTTCGGCGCCGGGCTGATCAAGCTGCGCGGTGACCGGTGCTGGCGGGATCTGACCTGTCTGTACTACCACCATGAAACCCAGCCGATGCCCGGACCGTTGAGCTGGTTCTTCCATCACCTGCCCAAGCCACTGCATCGGGTTGAGGCGGCGGGCAACCATTTCGCCCAACTGGTGGTGCCGTTCGGGTTGTTCGCGCCGCAGCCGGTGGCCAGCATGGCCGGAGCGATCGTGGTGGTCACCCAGCTGTGGTTGGTGGCATCGGGTAACTTCGCCTGGCTCAATTGGTTGACGATCCTGTTGGGCTGCAGCGTGGTCGATGTGTCTTCGGCGTCAGCAGTATTTCCGATTCCGCCGCACGCCATGACCTCGCCGCCGACGTGGTTCGCCGGGCTGGTGATCGTGTTCGCTGTCGTGACAGTGTTTTTGAACTACTGGCCGATACGCAACATGATCTCACGGCGGCAGCGGATGAACATGTCGTTCAACCCCTATCACCTGGTCAACACCTACGGGGCGTTCGGCAGCATCGGCCGCATTCGGCGGGAGGTGGTGATCGAGGGCACCGACGACGAGACGATCACCGATCAGACCGTCTGGAAAGAATACGAATTCAAAGGCAAGCCCGGCGCGGTGGGTCGGATTCCGCGGCAGTGGGCACCCTATCACCTACGGCTGGACTGGCTGATGTGGTTCGCCGCGATCTCCCCCGACTATGCGGACCCTTGGCTGCTGCGATTTTTGGTGCGGCTTTTGCACAACGATGCGCCCACGCTGCGGCTGCTGCGTGACAACCCGTTTCCGGATTCCCCGCCGCGCTATGTGCGCGCACAGCTCTATCGCTACCGGTTCACCACGTTTCACGAGTTGCTGCACGAGCACGCCTGGTGGCGCCGCACACTCGAAGGTCTCTACATTCCGCCGGTCACGCTGGAGAAGGTGAAGACCCCGCGCGGATCGACTGATTGAACGCAGGAAAGTCGGTCATCAGGTGGCCCGACTAAAACGGAGGAGGCTCGTGGTCGGGTGGTGCAGGACCCGACCCGGCTGCGTCGAGGGCGAGTGTTCGGGCCTGTCGGTTTTGCCGGCGTTGACCGGCGACGTAGTTTGCGTGACTCTGGGCGCGGGTGCGCCGACGCTTAGGCATCATGGCGGTGCGCTCAGCGCAGCGATCGGTGGGCGTCCGGTTGGGTGGT
>Ga0078972_1007763_pt1 | contig 23417 bp, 20 predicted proteins | sample YelNatPaOPGAMG01_FD_67568 | JGI IMG/M metagenome (GOLD analysis project Ga0078972, IMG submission 67568) | Hot spring thermophilic microbial communities from Obsidian Pool, Yellowstone National Park, USA - OP-RAMG-01 (SPADES assembly) (version 2) | ecosystem: Environmental > Aquatic > Thermal...
CTAGGCGGTATGCCGGTCTGAAATATAGCCCGGTAAAAAGCGTATCCTGCTTGGCCCGGCATACCGCGAGGCAAAGCCGAAGACTTTGCCCGTAGTCGCCAGGCTTTTTTTTGCCCTAAGGCCCGAATCGGTGGCCGTTTTGTCCCCCTTTGTTCCGAATTATAGCCCGTCGCCTATTGAAGAAACCTCTATTCGATAGTAAAGTGTATATAAGGGAGCAGTTATGGCCGAAAAGGATTCTCAATATCAGCTGGTAACTTTCCAATTGGGGGAAGAGCAATACGGAATTGATATCATGGATGTAAAAGAAATTGTCCGGGTCCAGGATATACGACCAATTCCTAACGCTCCTTCGTACGTAGAAGGTATTTTCAACCTAAGAAGCGAAATTATCCCTATAATCAATCTGCATAAGCGATTTCATTTAAAAAGACCCCTCATGACCGAAGATGACGAACTCCTATCGGGTTTTATAATTATTGATCTTGATGGGATGAAGCTGGGGGTTGTAATCGATAAGGTCGCCCGAGTTATTACGGTAGAGGATGAGCAAATACAACCGCCACCGCAAATGCTTACGGGTATTGGGGCTGAGTATATTCAAGGGGTAGTCCATCAGGATCAGGGATACCTTATTATTTTAGATATCCGTAAACTGTTTAATCCCAAGGAACTGCAAAAAATAAGCGAACTAAAACGCTAAAAATATAGAAGGCCGCGAATACTGGGGTAGTGCATGAAAATTGAATCCTATTCTCCAACGATCCGACGACGGGAGATGGATGCGGTCCTTACCACGTTGGTGGCGGAAAAGATAGGTCCGGGGGAACAATCGGCTCGACTAATTCAAATAGCGAAAGAATACCTTCAATTTGAGTATTCCCTAGCCCTTCGAAGTTCCGCGATGGCTCTCCATGTGGCTTTAGAAGCCCTTCGCTTGGACGATGGTAGCGGAGTTGTGATTTCTGCCTTGGCGCCCGCGTATTACGATCGGGTTATTTCGGAGCTTCGACTAGTACCGGTCTACGCGGATGTGGAAGAAAACACATCGAATGTTTCCGTGGAAACCCTCAAGGCTGCCGTAGAAGGGGCTCTAAATAACGATGGGGTGAAGATTGCCCGATGTATGGTGATCAATCATTCTTTGGGCTACGTTCCCGATCTTCCTTCGCTTATAGAAATTGGGCTTCCAATTATTGAAGATTGTTCCCTGAGTTTTGGAACCAACTGGCAGGATAAAAAGGCGGGGGCTTTTGGTCTGTTTACCATACTCGGTATGGAGGAACGGGACCTTATAACCGCCGGAGGCGGGGCTCTGTTATATACCCATGGACGCCGGGACGCTACGGTTTTAAGAGAATACTCCAATTTACCCTCTGAATATAAATTGGCGGATATGAACGCCGCTATGGCGATTTCGCAATTTAAGGAATCGGAAAGAAATTATCAAAAGCGCAAGGAAATTGCCCAAGTATATACTCAATCAGCCCTAAGAACCCGCCATAAAAGGTTCATTACCGCAGGGGATTCGGAATATAACAATTATACCTTTCCTTTAATTTTGGAAACTGGCATGAAAGACGTGGTTTCCTATTCTGAAAAAAAAGAAGTGGCGGTGGAATTGGCTTTTGATCAAACTGTTATGGGAAAGGGGCTCCTTGAATCCGCTCATTACCCCGTGGCTAACTCCCTTGCCCTTAGGACCGCGGTTTTTCCCCTTTACCCTCGGCTCAGCTCAGCCCAAGTAGCGAAGGTCGCCAAGGTTATCGCGACTCTTCCATAAGGATGGTGGATGAATACGGAGCGTAAAATAGAAAAAGTTCTTTTAATCGTAAATCTTCACAAAGACGATTCCCGTATATTAATGGGGGAAATTAAGGATGAGTTAGAACGTCGAAATATACGGGTTACCACCTGCGCTTTTGAAAAAAGACCGTCGGAAGATCCTACGGGAACCTATGACTTAGCCTTTAGTTTGGGAGGCGATGGGACGGTCCTTTATTCCGCCCGTTGTATGGCCCCCTTTAAGGTTCCTCTTTTTCCTATTAATTTGGGTACCCTGGGCTTCATCGCGGCCATACAAAAAAACGATTGGCTTTCTATTTTTACAGCCTACGCCCAGGGGACCTTACACGTATCTTCCCGGTTAATGTTGGATATCCGCATTGAACGGGACGGCAGGGAATATAAGCGTTTGAATTGCTTGAACGACGCGGTGGTTTCCGCCTCTGGTATAGCTAAAATTATACGCCTACAAGTGGGGACTGAAAATATTCGTCTTGGCAGATATCAGAGCGATGGTCTGATCGTAGCGACCCCCACGGGATCTACCGCCTACTCGGTCGCCGCTGGTGGACCCATATTAGACCCCGAGATGGACGCGATGATTATTAACCCTATTTGTCCGTTTACCCTGTCGAATAGACCCATCGTCGTACCGGCGCAAGAGACTATCTACGTGGAAATTGAAAATGAACAGCGAAGCGGTGTACTTTTAACCGTGGATGGGCAGGTGGTTGAACCGTTGCAAAGCGGTGATCGTATTCATATTCAACGGGCCCATTATCGGGCCCATCTTGTGGCCAGCGACCGAAATGTTTTTTATCGTGTACTTCGAACCAAATTAAATTGGTCAGGGGGGCCCGATGCTTGAGGAGTTGATCGTAAAGGATTATGCCCTCATTGAACGTTTATCCGTGTCCTTCGATTCGGGGTTAAATATCCTTAGCGGAGAAACGGGGGCGGGAAAATCAATTATCGTAGGGGCTGTTAGTTTTCTGTTAGGGGCCAAGGTAGACGTGGATATTATTAGAACGGGGAGCGAAGAAACCAGCGTTTCGGCGGTTCTACGGTACGATCCACAAAATCAAGAGGTTTATAATTGGCTCTCGGTAAAGGATATTCAGGCCGATGAGGGACGGTTGATAGTTCGTAGAAATTTAAAACGTTCCGGCAGGGGTTCGGCGTATATTCAAGAGGTTCCGGTTACCCTGAACGATTTGAGGGAATTTACGTCCTTTTTATTTGATATTCATGGGCAACACGACCATCAGTCCCTTTTACGTAAAGAAACCCACCGGAAATATCTGGATAGATTCGCGGGGATTGAAAATTTAGTTCAAGAATTTAACACGTTATTTTTGATCCTTTCGGAGCGTCGAAAAGATTTGGAAGCGTCGCTGGAATCCGAACGGGATAGAAATAAGCGTTTAGAGTTATTAGCCTACTCGGTGGAAGAAATAAAGAAAGTCAATCCTAAAAGCGGTGAAAGTCAGGAGTTGGAAAACGAGGCCACCCGCTTAGGGGATTTCGAAAAATTAAGCACCCACATTAATAACGCGGTTTCCGCTATTATGGAAGCCGAACCCTCGGTATTAGCGCTTTTAAGAAAAACCAGGACTTCTTTGGAGTCCGCTGTTCCCATGGATAATCACTTGGAACCCCTGACCAACCGTTTAAACGATCTCTACTACGAAATAGAGGACCTGGCGGAACAGGTCAGAATGTACCGGGATAATTTAAGATACGATCCTGGACGTTTAGAAGAGTTAGAAGAACGGCTCGCCCTTCTGTATCGATTAAAGAAAAAATACGGGGAAGATGAGGACGCCATACTTACGTACTGTAAGGAGGCGGAACAGGAAATCGAATCCCTTAACCATTTGGAAGAGGATAGGGAGAAATTAAAAGCGGACATTGAAAATCTGGAACGGGATATCATGGAACGCTCTGGGGAGATTCGGAAGCGCAGGAGCGCCGCCGCTGAAATATTGGCAAGCCAAATTACCGATATTCTCCATTCCTTGGGCATGCCCAAAGCAAAGTTTACTGTCAAAGTAATACCGAAAGGCCTGGGGCCCCGGGGTTTTATTTGCGGCCCCTGGGGGTCCGAGGATGTGGAATTCCTGATTTCTCCCAATATGGGGGAACCGGAAAAAGAATTGATTAAAATCGCTTCCGGGGGGGAACTTTCCCGGGTTATGTTGGCAATTAAAACGGTGCTTGCCCATTCGGATACGGTGGAAACCCTCATTTTTGATGAAATCGATACTGGAATAGGCGGCGAGGTTGCCCTGGCGGTGGGGGAACATTTAGCCAAGATTGGAGCTTTAAAACAAATCTTTTGTATTACCCATCTTGCTTCCATCGCCGTTCGTGCCGATAATCATTTAAAGGTAGATAAATATGTGGAAGGGGAAAGGACGGTAACGACGGTTAAGCCCATACCCCAGGAAGAACGACGTCGGGAGATTGCCCGCATGTTGGCCGGCGATTCGGCGGGAAGCGCCGCCCTTGCCCATGCGGAGGAGCTTCTGTCTAAATATGGGAGTGGTAATTAAGCTTATGGCGAAAATCTCAAACGAGGATAGGCATCAATACTTTGAAAAGATAAAAACATATAAAGAAATGACCGAAGCGATCCTTTTAAGGGAACGGAATATCCTTACGGTATTGCAGAAGGATCCCAATGGTGGGGCTTTTAAAAAACTCGCCCTTGCCGATGAAATGCTTAACTTGGCCTCCCATTATATCGTCATAAGCGGTGTATCCCAGGCTGTTCTAGGGGTAAAAAACGAGGATGCCTTGAACGAAGCGCGAAAGGCCCTTTATAAAAGCGTCATTTATTTAGAAGAAGTCGTCACGGGATATATTGATGTGCCCTATTCGGATTACGAGGATAAAGTAGCGGAATTGGAAAGTGTGGACGCGGCTCGGCGGTACGCGTTAATTCGAAAATTAGGATTAGCGATCCGACTGGTAGAGGATTCCTACGGAGATAATACAAAATGGAAATGGGCGTTTGTGGAACTAGAAGGAAGATTCGCCACGGTTGCAAAAAATATTTTTGACTTAAAAAACGCCGTGGCAAATATGGACCCCCGAGCTCCGGATTACGAGGTAACCATATATCACCTGAGGACCATAAAGCGTCTGCTATCCCAGGCGGCGGATCGATACAGGGAAAAGTATGAATTGTCCACCAACCGAATCGACGATTTTAAATTGGCAATCAATTTTCTTGGGGCCCTCCGTCGTATCCATGTGCTTTTAAATGAACGGGACGAAGCGGAAACGGTAAAGAAAAAATACGATATTTGGTCTACGAAACTTGAAACGGACCAAAAAAAGAAGGAAGAAGTTCACCCTAAAAAGGCCTAGGGGTTATAGATTTATGCAAAAAAATCCACTCAAAGAATTTTTGACCCTGGGACCGTATTTTCGTAAATATAAGGTTCAATACATTTTTGGTTTTATTTGTCTTTTAATAGTAGACGCGGCCCAAATGGTTTTGCCGCAATTTATTCGCCAGGCTATAGATTTAATTTCTACGGGTAACGTTTCCTGGATAGCCATCCTTAAGATCAGTCTCGCGATGGTCGCGGTAGCGGTGGTGATTTCTTCGGGACGATTTTTATGGCGGTACTTTATCCATGGATCTTCCCGCCGTATTGAAGCTGAATTGCGGGAAAAACTCTTCAACCATTTTTTAACCCTTTCCTACGATTTTTATCAAACCAATAAAATTGGTGATCTTATGGCCAGGATGACCAACGACTTAAACGCCGTTCGTATGGCCATCGGCATGGGATTTGTAGCTCTCATCGATGGAACAGCCATGGCGACGGCTATTCTTATCGTCATGTTCATTCAAGCTCCCCATGTAGCCCTGCCGGCGGTACTTCCTTTGCCGATTATAACCCTGCTTATTTTAAAATTTGGCAGTCTTGTGGGAAAGTTATTCATGGGGGTGCAACAATCTTACTCTGCTTTGAGTGATATAATTCAGGAAACCTTTGCGGGGATCCGGGTAATTAAATCCTTTGTAAAAGAATCATGGTTCGTGGGTAAATTTTCCGATTCCAACGACGATTACAAAAAGGCGAACATGGCCTTGGCTAAGGTTTTTGGCTTTTTCTTTCCCCTTATTACCTTTCTTTCGGGGTTTACCACCCTTATCCTCCTGGTTGTTGGGGGCCGAAGCGTCATGGAAGGACGCCTTAGCCCCGGTGAATTGGTAGCCCTGCTGAGTTATTTGCAAATGCTCGTGTGGCCCATTATGGGTGTGGGCTTTATGATCAATATGATGCAACGGGGTGCGGCGAGCCTTTCTCGGGTCAATGAGATTCTAAACACGAAGCCGACGATTGTGTCACCCCAGAACCCGGTACGGATCGAATCGCTACAACCCTCCCAGTGGGCCATAGAATTCCGTGACCTGACCTGGGGATACAGGGAATCCGCGCCGATCTTACAAGGGATTTCTTTAAAAATACCCGAAGGCTCGATGGTCGGTATCCTAGGCAGAACCGGGGCGGGAAAATCAACCCTGTTAAAAACCCTGACCCGTACGGTAGATCCCCCCGAAGGGGCCGTTTTTGTGAAGGGGCTGGATGTGCGACACTGGGATCTGAGCGAGCTTCGGCGTATCTTTGGTGTCACACCCCAGGATTCGTATCTATTTTCTGATTCCATAAAAAATAACATTTCCTTTGGTCTGGGAAGGCCCTTGCTAGAAGCTACGGAAACGGAGGATGCTGTAATAAGAACGGCGATTGAAATTGCTTCCATGGGAACCGATTTAGCGGATTTTAAGGATGGGTGGAACACGGTTATCGGCGAACGGGGGCTTACGCTTTCGGGGGGACAGAAACAGAGGGTCGCCATAGCCCGGGCTATGATTAGGCAAGCGGAAATCCTGGTGTTGGATGACGCGCTTTCCGCAGTGGATGTGGAAACCGAAAAGAAAATTCTTTCGGAGCTGATGAACCAAAGGAAAGGTAAAACGACCCTGTTGGTATCCCACCGGGTTTCCACCCTTGCTCACGCGGATTATGTGGTGGTATTGGAGGATGGCCGGATTATCGAAGAAGGTCGCCCCGAGGATTTGGAAAAGACCGAAGGTTTTTACGGAAGAATGGCCCGTCTTCAAAGCCTGGTGCAATCGGAAAAAGGGGACCCTACTTAAATGGCAGAGTATTTTGATGTGGAAGAGGTGGTCAAGGAATACGATAGTCGTATCACAAAACGTATTCTGTCGTATTTACGCCCCTATAAGGGTTTGGTAATCGTCGCCCTTATCGCGTTAATCGTATCCACCGCCGGGGAATTGTACGTGCCCGTTTTAATCCGGAACATTATCGATAACGTCATCCTGGTCAATTATGTGGTGATGGACGAAACGGTTCTTTCTAAGCCCTCTTTAGACCTGAGGGACCATACAAAAAAACTGGTTTTACAACTTGAAAAGGATCCAACGGTCGTACATCTTGGTAATCGGTATTTTTTAAATCGAGCCCAAACAACCCGTTTAAGCGGCCTCCCCGAAAAGGAGCTAAAGGAAAGGGGGGTTCTTCTACCGGATCAATGGTATCTATTCCGGTATAGGACCGGAAGTCCCGTGGAAAAGATTATGGATGCCCGGAGCTCCCTATTTGTTACGGAAACAACCGATGGATCAAGGTGGGGGGCCATACGAAATCAGGACTTGTATGGCCTGCCTATCCAAGATATACGAACTATCCGAAGGGATGATTTTTCTCAAATCCTCCAGGCCGCTGTGGCCTTTTTGTTTGCCCTGTTGTTGATTTTGGGGGCCACCTTTGCGCAAACCTGGGTAACAAGCCTGATGGGTCAAAAAATAATGAAGGATATTCGGCTGGAGCTGTATAGAAAAACGGTCAATCAAGCCACGTCCTTCATATCCCGCCATCCTGTGGGCCGAATGGTGACCCGGTTAACCGGGGATGTGGAAACGATCAACGAATTTTTCACCTCCGTTCTTTCGGCCTTTTTAAAAGATTTTTCAATTATGGTAGGAGTATTTATCACCCTGTTCATTCTGGCACCTACGCTGGCCTTGGTGGTCAGCAGTGTCCTTCCTTTTGTTTTTGTGATCAGCGCGTATAGCCGAATTAGGGCTCGAGACGCGTTTCGACGACAACGGATAGCCTCTTCGCGGGTCAATTCCTTCTTGTCCGAACGCCTATCGGGAATGCAGGTCGTTCAGTTATTTACCCAAGAAAAAAGATCCGGCGTTGAGTTCGCCCAAAGGAGTAACGAACTACTCTCGGCTAATTTAGGGGAAATGTTTGTGGTCGCCACGTTCCGGCCCCTTATAGATTTTCTTTCCTTTTTTACCATCGCCCTGGTGATTACCGTCGGGGGAGCTATGGTGCTCGGTCTTTCCCTTTCTTTGGGAATGTTGATCGCCTTTATAAACCTCATTCAAATGTTTTTTTCCCCCGTACAGGATATCGCGGAAAAATACACGGTACTCCAATCCGCCATGGCTGGGGGTGAACGGGTGTTTGCCCTGTTGGACACGGATGAGGCGATCCCAGATACGGGAAAAGAATCCGTGGAAGGAAGGGTTCGCGGCCGTGTCGAGTTTGACCATGTCAGCTTCGCGTATAAAAAGGGTGAACCGGTTTTAAAGGATGTAACTTTTACCGTGGAACCCGCCGAGATGGTGGCCATAGTCGGCTATACCGGAGCGGGGAAAACCACCATTACCCAGGTCTTAACCCGACTGTGGGATATCCAGTCCGGCTTTATCCGTTTGGACGGAATCCCCATTCAGGAACTCCCCTTAGGCGAACTTCGCCGATCCGTACTGCCGGTTCTCCAGGAGGTCTTTCTTTTTTCGTTAACGGTGGCGGACAATATAAGACTTGGATTACCTCTGAGCGATGAGGAGGTGGAAAAGGCGGCTCGGGCAGTCCACGCCCATGATTTTATTTCAAAATTGCCCCAGGGTTACCAAACGGTCCTGTCAGAGGGGGCTACTAATATCTCCAGCGGTCAACGCCAACTGATTAGCTTTGCCCGGGTCATCGCCCATAACCCCGCGATCGTGGTTTTGGACGAGGCCACTAGTTCCATCGATACGGAAACCGAACATCTGATTCAACTGGGCATGGAACGACTTCTAGCTGGAAGAACGTCTATCGTTATAGCCCACCGGTTATCGACCATCCGCCACGCCAAACGTATCCTCGTTCTCTCGGGGGGACGTTTGGTGGAACAGGGAACCCACCAAGAGCTGATCCAACGGCAGGGACTCTACGCCAGCCTGTACCGGCTTCAGTACGAATCCCACGCCTAAGAATCGGGGAAGGTCGTCAAACGCTGAAGCGGGCCTCCCCGATCAAACTATCTTTCACGATTATGACGATCCGGCCCTGCTTTACTGGAGTAGGGCGCTGTTTTTATCCTTTCCCCAACGCTTGGCCACGTTGTAGGCCGTTTCTCCAGAAAGATTCTTTATTGTTTTACTAGCCCCTAATTTGATTAAAAGGGCGATTTCATCAGGATTTCCCCGATACGCGGCGTAATGGAGCACCGTGTTACCCGCCGAATCGTGGCTATTGATATTTTTCCCGTCAAAAAGGGCTTCTATAGCGGTATTTCCTTTGGAAAGGGCCACCGTGGCTGGGGACTCTCCGTCGGGGGCGGTGGAAAAAGCGTCGGCCCCCGCGTCGATAAGGATTCGAGCGGTATCCCAACTTCCCTCGTCTACCGCCCGGCGGAGGGGCGTTTTTCCATCCGAATCGATAACCGAAAGATTTGCCCCTAAATTGATAATAGATTTAATGATATCGCCGGTCGAGTGTTGGGCCACCGCGATGTGCAGGGGCGATTGTCCCTTATCGTCGTAGGATGAAAGCCTATCCTTGGTCAGGAGGGTGGAAACCATATCGACGGAAGTGGAAAGGGCCACCTGAAAGGGGGTCTGTCCCGATCCGTTTTCGGCGTGCAGGGAGACCCCCCGTCCCAGGAGCAGGGTGGCCATATCCCTGCGGTTTAAGGCCACCGCAATATGCAGTGGTGTATCCCCTCGACTGTTTCGGGCCATAGGATCGGCCCCCTGATCCAAAAGGGTTTCCATCAAAGAGGGGTTTCCCGCCATAACCGCTTCCATGAGGGCTGTGTTCCCGTCGATATCTCTTATTTCTAAGCTGGCTTTAGCTTTAAGAAGGAGGGTAACCATATCGGGCATTCCCAGCCGGATCGCGTCGTGGAGGGGCGTTTTTCCCGCTAAATTACGGCTATTGACATCGGCCCCCTCTTGTATCAATTCCTGGGCCCCCAATGGTCCGTGCCAACGAACCGCCGCGTGGAGAACCGAGTTCCCCATGGTGTCCCGGGCGTTCAAATCCGCGCCTCCCTGGGTCAGGGCTCGTATGGTGGAGGGAGAATTAGCCTTTACGGCTATAAAGAGGGGCGTTTCGCCGGTGGCATTTTTTCCCTCCGTCAACGCACCCCGTTGGATAAGGACCGGAATTAGGGCATCCATTTTCCAGAGGGCCCCGTAGTGGAGTATCCCGTTGCCAAGACCATCTTTCGCCTCTAGGGTCGTGGAATTGAGCATCCATTCCCGTTGTTGAGGGCCCTGGGCCGCTAAAAACAAGGGGCTTTGACCCGCCGCGTTGGTGGCAAAAATATCCGCTCCCCGGGAGATTAAAAGTTCCCCAATTTCCCGTTCGTTCTGGGCCACCGCTATATGGAGGGCCGTATCGCCTATTTTATTTCTAGCGTTAATGGCCCCTTTTTTGTCCAAAATAAGGGAGATTATCGATACATCCGCCCCCGCTTTTACCGCCAAATGGAGGATCGTATTACCCCCGTTATCCCCCAGACCGACGGTTTCTGGGGTTATCAACGCCTTAAGAGCCTCCCCATTTTTTTGGAGCGCCCCATCGAAGGGTGTATTCCCAACCGTATCGGTGGCGAATATATCCGCGCCCCTCTGTAATAAAAGGGGAATATACTCCATTCTATCCTGTTCTACCGCCGTATGGAGGGGTGTTTTCCCTTCCACGTTCCGGTTGTTTACATCCGCCCCCGCGTCAATCAGCATTTTTTCAATTTCCACCCCCATGTTCAAATCGATGGCGATTTGTAACGGTGAGTCTCCGTGATCATCCCGAATATTCGGCTTCGCTCCGTGGGATAAAAGCAAGGCTATCCCTTCTTTTCGGACCTGGAGGGGTAGAACGATGTGGAGCGCCGTATTGCCCTTGGCATCCCGAATGTTTGTATCCGCCCCCTTCGCTAAAAGCTGTTTCATAATCCCTATTTGACCCGTGCGCACCGCCTCCTGAAGGGGTGTAGATCCGGATGCGCTTTTGGCGTTTATTTCCGCCCCCCGTTCTAATAGGAGGGTTACAAAGCCCCCTTGACCTTCCCGGGCGGCGTAGTGCAGGGGCGTTAATCCGTCCGAGTATCGAAGGTTGTAGTTCCAGGTCCGGACCGCTGGGGCAAAGTAGGCGTAGGCTTGGTTGTTCGACAGGCCCCCGGCTTTAACGAGAACTTCGGCGATAAGGGCGTGTTGATACGAGTCTCCGTGTTCGTAAGCCCTGTCGAGGGCGGTTTTTCCCGCTCCGTCCCGTTCATTAACCACCGCTCCCAGGGCCAGAATAGACTGTACCGCTTCCAGGTTTCCCCGTTGAACCGCCATCGACAGGAGCGTTTCACCGTCGGGAGATCGCGCTCTAACCGTATCTTTGGTCATAAGGGCCGACAGCAGGGATCCTCCCTGGGAAAAAGCCTGTTCCGCGGGACTCGGATCGGTGGCCGATGATTTTAAGAAGATATTGGCGCCCCCGGCCACCAGATTTTTAACCGTTTCGGGATCATTTTGAGCACACGCTATAGCCAGGGCCCTACGCCCCCCATTATCTGGTTGATCCACCGGGGTTCCCAGGGTTATAAAAAAGGACACCAAGGGAGCATCCCGTAATTCCGCCGCCCGGAGAAGGGGGGTGCGCCCCTTTTCGTCGGTGGACCGGGGGTCCATTTTCCCTTGAAATAGTTGTTTTACCTTATCCGTCTCCCCCTTTTGCATTAGGGTCCAAACATCATCCTCCTGTACCACGGGGGTGGGCTGTTTGGGAGGATTACTCGCGCAGGATGTCAAAAGAAGGGACCCCTGAAATAGGGTTATAAAAAGAGGAATACCCATAAATTGAAAGGATTTCATACCCTATGTATCGACAAAATAGATAAAGAGGTGAATAGGAATTAAGGCGGTCCCGAAACTTCCTAAGTTACGGGACAGTCTTAATTGAAACCGCAGGTTTTTCCTTCTGAATGACTAAAGGGCGCCCCTAAAAACTCGGTAAGATTTTTAGATGTGCCAGAGCAAATCATTACAGGATTTGCATATAAGCTATAGTAGACTTCTAAAAACTGAAGTTTTTAGAAGTCCCTTAAATAGACGTGGCTAAAAAGACCCGGGGGAAAGCACAAAAAATTCTCTATCCCGGCGTTTTTTTATTGACAAAATACCTTAAAATCGGTAGGATTGGCTCACAATTTCTGCGGCGATGGTGGAATTGGTAGACACGCCAGCTTGAGGTGCTGGTGCCGAGAGGCATGGAGGTTCAAGTCCTCTTCGCCGCATAAAAAGGCCGTCAGCTTTTTAAGCCGACGGCCTTTTTCGTCTGTAGTGGGTGTGGTGCGACGCTACGCACCTCCAAGGATCCATATCGTTTCCCTGGATTTATATTTAAGTCCCCTCTAAAAACAATTGGTTTTTAGAATTGTCTCACATTTAAAAAAACCTTAGGCCTTCACCATCGGAAATATAGGTCGGTTTTATCCCCCTATTCTCAAACCCCAGTGGCTTGTGTCCCTAGGAATTCTCGGCCATACTATAATCCATAACAGGGGGTATACGGATGAACTGGTCGTTTATTAGGTCAACCATTGAGGGTGGATTTTTTTATACATTTAGAGAATTGGTCCGTTCTGAGGTTATTCCTTATCAGTGGAAGGCCTTAAAGGATGAAATTCCTGGGGCTCCTAAGAGCCACTCGGTAGAAAACTTTCGAATCGCGGGGGGGCATTCTACGGGAGAATACGAGGGGATGGTCTTTCAGGATAGTGATTTATATAAATGGTTGGAAGCGGTAGGTTTTTTGTTGGCCGATGGACGAAAGGATGCTGAAGCGATGTCTGCCTGGTGTGAGGAGGCGGTCGCTTTGATCGCTGAGGCTCAACAACCGGATGGGTATATCAATACGTATTTTACGGTAAAGGAACCTAATCGACGATGGAAAAATCTTCGGGAGGCCCACGAATTATACTGTGCAGGGCACCTAATTGAAGCGGGGGTTTCGGTTTATCGGGGTACCGGAAATGAAAGGATACTCCAGGTGGTCCGAAAATTGGCGGATCATATCGATCATCATTTTGGCTCCGAGGAGGGTAAAATCCACGGTTATCCGGGCCATGAAGAGGTGGAGCTGGCCCTGGTAAAGTTGTATCGATTAACAGGGGAGAAACGATACCTGGATTTGGCGAAATATTTCGTGGACGAGCGGGGTAAACAGCCCCTTTATTTTGAGCTGGAGGCGAAATCCTCAGAGTTCTTTACTATTTTCGGTATTAAAGATAATCCTTACGCCCAGTGTCATATTCCCGTACGCGAACAGGTTGACGCGGTGGGCCACGCGGTTCGGGCCATGTATCTCTATATCGCCATGGCGGATATCGCCAAGGAAACCGGCGACGAAACGCTTCGGCAGGCCTGTGAACGGTTATGGCTCAGCGCGACCAAGAAAAAAATGTACCTTACCGGTGGCATCGGTTCTTCTGCTATACAGGAAGCTTTTTCGGTGGACTACGATTTGCCGAACGATACGGCCTACGCGGAAACCTGCGCCGCCATAGGCCTCTTCATATTCTCGAATCGAATGGCGGTCTTGACGAACGAGGCGCAATACGCCGATGTGATGGAACGGACGATTTTTAACGGCATCCTGAGCGGCCTAGCCGCAGACGGGCATAGCTATTTTTATGTGAATCCCTTGGAGGTCGTACCGGAGATTTGTGATGGGAATCCGACGCACAGCCACGTCAAATATCGTAGACAGGCTTGGTATGGATGCGCGTGCTGTCCCCCTAACATCGCCCGACTTTTTGGGTCCCTGGGGGAGTATACTTACCATAGCGATGGTTCGGCCATCTACCTGGATCTTTACCACCAGGGGGCGTTAGAATACGACCTGGGTTCCACAAAGATTTCTCTCTATCAGCGGACCGAGTATCCTTGGAACGATACGGTGACCATCGAATACACCGGGAGCGTTGACGCCGTTTTTGATGTAGCGGTCCGTATCCCCGAATGGTGCCCCAATACGGAACTGAGTGTAAATGGAGAGGCCCTTTCATTATCATCGATCCACATAAAGGGTTATGCCCATATACAGCGAACCTGGTTCCCCGGTGACAAGGTTTTATTGCGCCTGCCTATGGAACCAAGAAGAGTATACGCCCATCCGCTTATACGAAGCGATTGGGGGAAGGTCGCGATTATGAGGGGACCAATGGTATACTGTCTTGAAGAAGAAGATAACGGACCAAATCTCCATTCGGTCACCCTGCCTCGGAATGCCCCCCTGGTTGCCGTTATGGATAAGAACTTATTTGGCGGTACCGTGGTTATTAAAGCAGAGGGTAGGGTGTTACCAAAGAAGGTTGAAGGTGATGAACCCTACATAAATGGAAGAATTGACACACCTGTAGAAAAAAGATCCCTTACGTTTATTCCCTATTACGCTTGGGCTAATCGTTCGCCCGGCGAAATGATTGTGTGGGTACAAGAACATAACGACCTATGGAAGACGAACTGATTTTTGTCTGGCAAAAAAATCTTGAGGGATTGGATGCCCGCTATATTCACTGTGACGGCGGGTCTATAAATCGGTTCCCTTCGGGGGACTGGTATACCCTGCTTTTTGTTCTTCGGGGTCGGGTTTTCGTCTACAGCAGAAATCTGCCGGTCCGTGTGGAGAATGGTTATACCTATTTATTAACTCCCTGTTCCGAAGAATCTTTTACGGTTGAAGCGGAAGGAGGTTCGGAATATTATACCCTTGCTTTTACAATCCAACAGGATTGCGGCACCGAGAGTCCTTTTAGAATGGAAATACCTTCCAGGGTTCACATTAAGACAACCCAAAGGTTAACCTATTTGCTTCGTCGCTATATCGAACTGCAATATTCTGGCCATGGTTCGGAGGCTACAAAAACCGCTTTGATTCTACTTGTTTTAAAACAAATGGCCCTATCGTCTCTTCCCTATTATTCTTTGATAGAGAATGATACTACCCTCGAGTTTATAGCGAACCAGGTGGACGAGTATATCGCTGCTCACTACCGTGAGAGTATAGGATCCATTGATATAGCTATGGAATTACACTATAACGTAGGTTATTTAGAAAGAGTTTATCGGCAAAAACGTTCCGTAGCTATTCGAGAGGCCCTCTATAATCGAAGGGTTCGAGAGGTGGCAGCTCAACTACTACTAAATAAAAATAAAAGCATTGAAGATATAGCCAAAATGTGCGGTTTTGTGGATATGAATTTTTTTAGACGACTATTTAAACGACAAATGCTCTCGACGCCCCATCAGTATCGATTAAAATATGGGATTATGGAATCGTCCTATGCTTTCAATTGATTTTGAATCCTTTATTCAACCGATCAATGGTGGCCTTTTTATATCCCCGGGATTTGGAATCCATAAAACCAGGATTTTGGATTCCTATGAAATTATTTTTGTCACTCAGGGTATTTTAGAATTGTTTGAGGACCATAGGATTTTTCAAATAAGGGAAAATCAAACCCTTTTGCTCTGCCCTAGTCATAAGCACGGGGGGGTTAAACCCTATCCCCCGGGTTTGAATTTTTATTGGATCCACTTCAAAAAAAAGAATCCCGGCCATGGAGATATTTCGATAAAACTTCCAAAACTCGCGACCATAAAGGATCGTGAGTACGTTATGGAATTATTTTCCCTTTTTGTTTCCGATCAGGAATCCGTAGGTACCTCGGATTTTTGTTTAAGTCAAATTTTGACCCTAATACTGTGCGAGATTGCCGACGCAGCAGAGGGAGGACAAAATAGGATGCCTGAACCATTGCGGGCTCCGTATCCATCCAGGCTTCTTGAAAGAATCCAAGGGGCCATTCAAGAAAACTACAAAAAACCGGTTGGTTCATCGGATATTGCCCGGAAATTAGGTCTGAACAGGGACTATATGGAACGGGTTTTCCGTAAAAATTATAAAAAAACGATCGTTGAATCCCTAAATGAAAAGAGAATCTTGGAAGCCCGCAACCTTTTACGATCAGAGGGGCGGAAAAATATAAGCGAAATAGCTTTTTCCTGCGGTTTTAACGATCCCCATTATTTTAGAAGGATCTTTAAACGGGTAACTGGACTTTCGCCCACCCAGTTTCGATCGATAGAGGGGAAACAACATATCAACACCCATTAACAGGGTATAGAAATGGGCGGTTGCTTTTTCAACACCCTTTTATGGCTTTGATCATCTTCCCAGTTGTTTTTTCATCGCCCTTAGGAATCGTTCCACGTTCTCCGAGCGGGCCGTATGGCCCATCAAACCGACCCTCCAAATTTTCCCTGCCAGGGGCCCCAATCCGGCGCCGATTTCAATACCGTCTTCCTCCAATAACCGTTTCCGTACGGCCGCTTCATCGATTCCAGGGGGAACAGAGACGGCGTTAAGCATGGGAAGTCTATAGTCCCTCTGTACGGGTAATTAAAGTCCCAGGACTTCCAGTCCCTGTATCAATTGCTCGTGGGCTTTTTGGTGCCTAAGATAAACCGCATCCAGGCCCTCTTCCAAAAGCAGAGCGAGGCTTCGATGCAGGGCGTAGAGCATATTGATGGGAGCGGTATGATGGTACGACCGCTTGGAACCCTGCCAGTAATCCATAATCATGGAAAGGCCTAAGTACCAGTTGGGGACCCTGGTCGATCGTCCCTTCAGTTTTGCGATGCCCCGGTCGCCGATGGTAAGGGGGGATAGTCCCGGGGGGATGAAAGACATTTTTGGGTTCCCGAGTAACAAAGATCCGCACCTATGGCGTCCACGTTCACGGGGATACCCCCTAGGCTCGTAACCGCGTCCACCACGTACAGGGCCCCCTGGCCCTTCACCAGGGGCCCTAGGATTTCTACGGGGTTACGTACTCCCGTGGAGGTTTCGGCGTGGATTTCTGCGGCCAGGGACCATTTTTTTTAGGTAATTTTCTTTTTGGCTACCTCGGGAATTACCGGGGTTCCCCATTCGAATTCCAACTCCTCCACCTGGGCTCCCCGTCGGCTCGCTACGGCTACCATCCGTTTGCCGAAGACGCCGTTGACCAAAACCAAAACCGGGTCACCCTTTTCAACCAGATTGACAAAGGCCGTTTCCATCCCCGCGGAACCGGTCCCCTCTAAAAACATCAGTTTTTAGAGGGGACTCAAGATTTATTACTAGAAAATAAATCCCCATATGAATTCACGCTTGACGGTAGCCGCCAAGGCAACGTACAAAGAAGTTATGGAAGATTGTCTTGATACGGTAATACCTATCGATCCCCTCACCGTAGCCGCGGACACGGGGAGGAGTATTTTGGAGTCCGGGGGTGAAACCTACCGGGCGGAGAAGGCCGTGGTATCCCTTTGCTCCCGGTGGGGGCTTGTGGATAGCCAGTGCTTCGCGACCCCCACGGGACTTATGGCCTCCGCTACCACCGTGCAGGGGCAGGGGCTTTCCCTGGTCCGACGGGTCACCCGCCGTTCGGTGGATCTTTCGCGGATTGGCCGGTTAGCGGAGGCGGTAGAGCGGGAGGAAACGAGGCCCCTGGGGCCGGAACAGTTTCGTTCTATTTTGATACGGCTGAATAACCAAAGGCCCTATCCTTTGTACGGCACCCTTCTCGCCGCGGGAGTGGGTTCCTTCTTTTTTACGCTTCTCTTTCGGGGTTCCCTGGGGGATGCTTTTTCCGCTTTTTTTGTGGGCCTTGGCATTAAACTGTCGCTGATTATTTCTAGCCGATACGCCCTTCCTGATTTTATCGCCAATCTGATGGGTGGCTCGGTCGCGGCCCTAATCTCCCTTCTATTTGGTTGGATCTTCCCGCAAATCCATGGGGATACGGTCATTATTGGGGCGGTTATGCTGTTAGTTCCAGGTCTAGCGACGGTAAACGCCATACGGGATACCATTGCGGGTGACCTGGTGGCGGGGGGAGCCCGGTTAGCGGACGCGGTGATGGCCGCCGCGGCTATTTCTTTAGGGGTAGCCTTTGTTTTATCCGTGGCGGGAACCATCGAGAGGATCCATCCATGAACGATCCTTGGGGCATCTTATGGGCTGGCTTGGCGTCCGGATCCTTTGCGGTTCTTTTTAACGTTCGATTTCTAGATATACCCGCGGTTATTTTTAGCGGTTCCCTGGGTTGGGCCTTGTATCTGGGTTCCTTGGCCCTGAATCCCCATGGTCCGGCCTTTTTTTTCGCTTCCATGGGCATAGCCCTCTACGGAGAAATCGCGGGACATTTTTTGCGACGCCCCTCCACCACCTACCTGGTGTGCGCCCTAATTCCCCTGGTTCCCGGCGGGGGGATGTATTTTATGATGTACCGTTCCCTTTCCGGTGATTTAATGGGCTCTTTGGATGTGGCCTTTCAAACGCTATCCACGGCCTTGGCTATAGCCGCGGGGGTAGCCGTGGGGTCAGCCTTCGCACGATTGAGCCGTCGACTCTGAATCCTTTCCTTTGTCCTTCGGCGGCGGCGTGATAAGCACCTTATCGATCCGGTTTCCATCCATATCCATAATCTCAAACTGAAAATCCTTCCAGCGGTAAATCTCCCCTGTTTTGGGAATTTCCCCCGCAATTTCAAGGATAAATCCCGCCAGGGTGTGGTACTCCCGGTGTTCCTTAAAAAAATCGGAAATGTGGAATAATTTTCCCACATCGTCGATATTTACCATTCCCCCTAAAAGGTAGGTCCCATCCTGCCGAAGGATAACCTCTTCTCCGTCCCGGTTCACGGAGGATAGTTCCCCCACAATTTCTTCAATAAGGTCCCGGATAAAGAGGGTCCCCGCTAACCCACCGTATTCGTCCATCACCAGAAGATACTGCGCTTCCCCCCGTTTAAAGGCGTCGAAAGCCTTAAGGGCCGACATGGTCGCGGGAACAAAGGTGGGCTTTTTCATCAACGGTTTAATACCGGTCCATCGGTTCGCTAAAAGAGTCTTTAGGATATCGTAACCGGAGACTATGCCCACCACGTTGTCCAGATTCCCGTCCACGATGGGGAAAAATTGATTCGCGGTACCCTGGAGCGCCAGGTCCTTCGCCTCTTCCGCCGTCGCGCGCAGGTCCAGCCATCGTAATTCGGAACGGTGGGTCATAAAAGTTTCCACGGGTCTATCGCCGAGATAAAAGACCCCCTCGACCATGGTTCGTTCGTCCGATCGAACTATGCCCGCCCGTTCTCCCTCCAGGAGGATTATTTTTAGTTCCTCCTCGGTAATGGAGGTATTCCCTCTTTCCTGAATTTTGAACAATTTTAGTAACAGGTCGGAGGTCCGGGAGAGGAAAATCACCAGGGGGTTAAAAAGAAAGGCTACCCATTCCAATGGGGCAATAATTCTAAGGGTGATCAGTTCGGGGTTAGAGAGGGCTATCCTTTTGGGCACCAGCTCCCCTATGACGATGGAAAAAATAGTAATACCCACCACCACGAGGGCGACAGAAAGGCCCTCCGCAAGGGGGCTCGCGATACCCCATTGGTTCAGGGTTTGCCCCAGGGGCTTCGAAAGGGTCGTTCCCCCAAAGGCTCCCGCTAGGATACCTATCAGGGTAATTCCTATTTGCACGGTGGATAAATATCGGGCCGGTCGTTCAACCGCGACCAAGGCTTTACGTTGATTCTTTTTCTCATCCCCCATTAACGCCTTTAGACGTTCCTTTCGGGAAGAGACGATCGCCATTTCGGACAGGGAAAAGAAGCCGTTTAAAATCAGGATGCCCAGGATGACACCCAAATCACGTATAGCCGTTAGATCCATAGGGTATTCTATTCGGTTTGGCTGGCAATTTCATCCCGTACAAGGGGTCTTACGATGCGAATTCCCCCCTCGGATGTTTCCGTGGTTCTGTTTTTGCCGTCGGGGGTTTTTTCCCCAAAAATCTGAACGATGGGGAACCGGGGATTCTCGGGGTTCACGTCCACCACCTGCCCTTTTTTCCCGTTCGATAACAGCACGTACAACCCAATCGGATAAATAGAAAGGGAATAGACCAGGGCTCGAACGATGGTATCGTCGTACTGCTTGCCCACGTTTTTCAGTAGGTCGATCATCCCCGTATACCCATCCTTGGCGTCCTTGTAGGGCCGGGGAGCCGTCAGGGCCTCGTAGGAACAGGCTACGGAAATGATTTTAGCGTAGAGGCTGATTTTTTCGCTGGGTAACTGTTGGGGGTACCCTTGGCCATTTTCCCGTTCATGGTGTTCCAGGCAGGCCACGCAAATCGTGAGGGGAAAGTTTAGATTCCGCAGGATATTGTAACTTAAAATAGGGTGGGTGAGGATGGCCTTTCTCTGTTGGGGTGACAGGCTCCCGCCGCCCATGTACAACTGGGGCGGCAATTTGATCATGCCAATTTCGTGGAGCATGGCCGCGACCCCCAGTTCGATAAGCCGATGGTTGGGAAGCTTAAGGTACGAACCGATAACTACCGCTATAATCGTTGATTTTACCGAATGGGTGGCCAGGTAATTTTCTTCATTCTGGATTTTTCCCTGCACCCGCAAAAGGAACCGTCGGTCTTGACGAACCACATCGACCAATTCCTTTACCGTATCGGCCACGTCCTTAAAGTTTATTTCGTTTTTTGTCGCGTACCGGGTAAACAGGTTTTCCACGTACTGATGCAGATGGAGATAAAAATCCATCGCCTTTTGAACCTGTTCAGAATCCCCCGAGGCGCCTTCGTCTATGGGCTTTTCAGCCTCTTCCTCGTTCTCGGATGGGTGGGCCGTGTACTCCACCTGATTTTCCCCATCGCTCAGGACTTCTTTAAATTCCCATTCCAACAGGGCTCGAGCGATTTCTTTGGTAAAAGGCATTTCGGGGGCCGTTAAAATAAACCTACCGTCTAAAAAAACCGGTTTTGTAAAATAACTTCCCCCAGGAATATCTTTAACTATAAATTTGTTCATACCCCATCCCCCGTTGACCCTTCAATCCCTTTCATCTATCATTTTCGGTAATTCGGGCTGTCTGATAACTCTTTTAGTGATAAGACCGTCTAAATTATAGGAGAGTTTCCCATTGAAATTCAAATCTATTTTCATTTTATTCAATATCGTTATCCTCATCGCCCTGTTATTCGTGTGCGCCATGCCTTTTTTAGTGCTTGGCGCCGATTTTGCCCTGCCATTTTGGCGGACCAACTGGCCCTTAGCCCTCATCCTTGTCCTTATTTTAGCGGGAATCGATGGTTTTTTCATTATAAATCAGCGGTTATTTACCCTTTTAGAACGGGAAGATTGGCCCGCCTTGGCTACCTATTTGGAAAACCGGATAATTCAGAAAAAACGGTACTCTCCACGGCTCGTCCGTCTTTTGGCGAACACGTACCTGGTCCTCTCCGATTCTGCGGCGGTCCTCGCTTTGGAAAAAAAGGTTAGCCAGGTTAAGCCCCCCTTGTTGGATAAGAACGCCCTGGTTTTCGGCCTGGCCCGGGTATTATCGAAGGATCACGGGGGGGCGGTTTCATTTTTTTCGGATCGTTTAAAAAATCCCAAGGTGGAATCCCCCGAATGGGTCCGGTGGTACTACGGATTTTCCCTTCTTTTAGTGCGGGATTTCCCGGGCGCCGCCAACGCTTTGGTACCCCTGGCTTTGACGGCCCAGGACCCGCTGGTAACGGTTCTTGCGCAGGATTTTTTGGCCCAGACGGTTATAAGCGCGATCCCAGAACGGAGCGAGGAAATAGAAGCCTCGGTTGCCCAGGCAAGGACCAGGATCCTCAAGACCCTGCCCACAAAAACAGCCTGGAATAGGGAAATTGAAAAATCCCGTACGGAAATCCACGTGGTTATCCTTTCTAAATCCCTAGAAGAAGCGGGACAACGTCTTTATTCGGAGGTTACGGCATGAGAACGTTCGCGAAATCGACCAAATTAAACGAGGTGTGTTACGATATCCGGGGCCCGGTGCTGAAGGAAGCAAAACGCATGGAGGCGGAGGGCTTTCGAATTTTAAAGCTAAATATCGGTAACCCCGCTACCTTTGGTTTTAACGCCCCCGATGAAATTCTGCACGATATAATTATCAACCTGCAAAACGCCCAGGGCTACTGCGATTCCCAGGGTTTGTTCCCCGCCCGGAAGGCCATTATGCAGGATTTTCAATCCAAGGGTGTGATGGATGTGGGGGTGGACGATATTTTTATCGGCAACGGGGTAAGCGAGTTGATCGTGATGGCCATGCAGGGGCTGTTGGACGCGGGAGACGAGGTGTTAGTCCCCGCGCCGGATTATCCCCTGTGGACCGCCGCGGTAACCCTTTCGGGGGGAACGGCGGTCCACTACCTGTGCGATGAGGCTTCGGCTTGGAACCCCGATTTGGAGGATCTGCGGTCTAAGGTAACCGATAGGACCAAGGCTATCGTGGTAATTAACCCTAACAACCCCACCGGCGCGGTGTACGAACGTAAAATCCTAGAGGATATAGCCCAGCTTGCCGCGGAACGGGAATTGATAGTGTTTGCCGACGAGATTTACGACAAAATCGTCTACGATGGGGCTATGCATATACCCATGGCCACGGTCAATCCGGATATTCTTACCATTAGCTTTAACGGCCTTTCCAAGGCCTACCGGGCCGCGGGGTTCCGCTCCGGGTGGATGGTCCTTTCGGGGAATAAAAAAATTGCCCAGGGGTATTTAGATGGGCTGGAGATGCTTTCTAACATGCGGCTCTGCGCCAACGTCCCCGCCCAGTACGGAATCCAAACGGCCCTGGGGGGGTACCAGAGTATAAAAGATCTGATTCTACCTGGCGGTAGACTTAAAGAACAGAGGGATGCCTGCGTTTCCATGGTAAATTCTATTCCTGGACTTTCGGTGGTTAAACCCCAGGGGGCCCTGTACTGTTTTCCAAAAATAGACGCGAAACGGTTTAATATTACGGACGATGAAAAATTCATCATGGATCTGCTTAGGAGTCAACGGATCCTGTTGGTTCAGGGAACGGGGTTCAACTGGAAGGATCCGGATCATTTTCGTATCGTTTTTTTACCCGACAAGGAAACCATCACCGACGCGATGGGTCGTTTAGGCGATTTTTTAATCCACTACCACCAGGAATAAAAAAAGGCGGTGCGCCTGGACGTCGTTGCGCGCACCGCCTACCTCGTGAGGGTTTAATCCTCGATAGAATTTATATCGGAATTTACCCCGGGGACTTTAGAAAATTTGAGACAATTGAGGCTGTCTGATAACTCTGTTAGTTATCAGACAGCCCTTGTATTTTCTCGGATTTTAGCGTTTTTGACCCTTTCGACGTATTAAACCATGGAAAACCGCTA
>Ga0078972_1007764_pt1 | contig 23415 bp, 18 predicted proteins | sample YelNatPaOPGAMG01_FD_67568 | JGI IMG/M metagenome (GOLD analysis project Ga0078972, IMG submission 67568) | Hot spring thermophilic microbial communities from Obsidian Pool, Yellowstone National Park, USA - OP-RAMG-01 (SPADES assembly) (version 2) | ecosystem: Environmental > Aquatic > Thermal...
TACCATGAACAGTGGAGTACCGGGAAGAAATACTTCGACATGACCGAATATCGGGAATGGAAGAAGCAGGAACCTCTCAAAACGCCTTCCCTCCTTTCGGTCGTCGAATGATCGATGAATTCCATTTCTCGGGAAGAGAATTTACAGCAACTTTTGGACTTGACCTACAGCCAGATGCACAAAAAAGAATCAAGCAAAAAGGGTGAATCATCCAATACATACTCCAGCGTGCGTCTGGAAAATGTCGTTGGGATTCAAATCTGACAATACTTTCTGTCAAGTCCACCTTTTGAACACTCCCCTCTTGGAACACCAGGGCTTTCAAAATATGGGAAAAAAAGCACTGAAAATTCAATAACAAAACAATGGAAGCATCATAACGGGATACTCCGATCTGTAGGCGGGTTTCGTTTAACTTTTTCGGGTCAGTCTCTCTGTCGAGATTCGGCATCGTTGATCGTTGAAGTCCGGACAAGAAGGTAGTAGGAAAAAACGAGAATAAGGACAACCAAAACATACAATAGAAGGTCAATTGTCTGATGGGAAAAAATATTGTTGATAGATTTGGAATGGAAGGAGGACTGGGCCTCGATTAAAAGAATTCTCCGGATAGAAGAAATAATCCCGATAATAATAAACGAGGCAATAGGAAATCTTCTTCGGGAAAGATAACTGAGCATAATCCATAACAGTTCAAGGATAATAACGACAAACAACATGTCATTGATCAACCCAAGGACCGAATCAATAGAGAGATTTGTCAAGGTAACGGCTGAATGCAGCAGAACAACGACGGCCCCCGTCATCAGGAAGAAAGCGACGAACAAGTGGATATAATCGTCCAGCCGCAGAAGGACGTTTCTGAGTTTCATGACGAAATTTTTGTGCAAGTCTTTCGGATCATGCATGTCATGTGGGTGGTCATGCGGATCTGAGGGGGAAACGGGAGGTGTAATTTCTGTCAAGTGTGCCCTCCAGCGATAAGAATTGCCCGCTTAATCCTTCTTATAGACTCCTGAGAGCCAAGAAGGAGAAGAACATCATAGATTCCCGGACTGATATGTTGTCCCGTCAGGGCTGCTCGTAATGGTTGAGCCAATTGTGAAAGCTTCAATTCGAACCGGGTTCCTGTTTGATGAAAAATATGCTCGAGTGAAGATTTGTTCCATTCAGCCGTATGTTCAAACTGTTCAAGAAATGCCTGGAACAGCGGGATATTGTCTTGAGTCAGCTGTTTCGACAGCACCTCTGGAGAAAACTCGAACTCCTGGTCCAAAAACGGGTGAATGGCATCAGCAAGCTCCAGAAGTGTTCGTGAGCGGGATTTCCATTCTTCGATGATCCGGGGGAGATCCGGCCTGGTATCCAAAGGATTATAAGCGATCGGATTTTTGACAGGTTTCAAAAAAGATTTCAACCTCTCCGCTAGATCCAGGGAAGGTGCGTTTCGTATATATTGCGCATTGAGCCAGAGAAGTTTTTCCGGATTAAAGATTGCCGGAGAGGAGCCAACCTTGTCCAGATCGAAATAATCAATCAGCTCTTGTCGGGAAAAAATCTCCTGGTCCTTGTGGGACCAGCCCAGTCGGGCGATGTAATTGACCAGTGCTTCGGGAAGATACCCCATGTCCCGGTAAGCCATTACCGAAGTTGCCCCGTGGCGTTTTGACAATTTGGCGCGATCCGCTCCGTGAATCATCGGAATGTGGGCAAAGCGGGGGAGAGGTGCGCCGAGGGCTTCGAAAAGAGTGATCTGCCTGGGGGTATTGTTGATATGGTCGTCTCCGCGGATGACGTGAGTTATCTTCATGTCGATATCATCGACAACGACAGCAAAGTTGTACGTCGGAAAACCATCGGAGCGGATAATGACCCAGTCGTCAAGAAGGCTTCCGTTGAATCTCATGTTTCCGCGGATGAGGTCTGAAACAACGATTTCGGAAGTATCCGGATTTTTAAAACGGATGACAAAAGGAGAACCGGGGTTGTCCGTCCGGTTTCGGCAACGTCCGTCATATTTTGGCGGTTGCCCTTTAGCGACAGCCTCCTGCCTGCGGAGCTCAAGATCTTCAGGTGAACAAAAGCAACGATAGGCTTTGCCTTCCCCTAGCAGCCTGTCGGCAATATTCTGGTACATCCCGAGACGTCTGGACTGAAAAAAGGGACCTTCATCCCAGCCGATAGACAACCATTCGAGGCCGTCAAAAATAGCCTGGATGGAATCCTGGGTGGAGCGTTCCCGGTCGGTGTCTTCAATACGCAGGATAAAAGTACCTTTATGATGACGCGCAAACAGAAAATTGAACAGGGCGGTCCTGGCGCCTCCCAGGTGAAGATGCCCCGTGGGACTTGGCGCAAACCGTACGCGAAATTCAGAAACTGTCAAATGGATGTCCTCTGTTATGGTCAAGAAAGCAATTGTCACGAACAAGTTCATTTGCAAGTCTATCATGTCCGGACATGTCCGGAAAACGTGATTACCAGTAAAAGTTCACATCATGATTGTGTGGCGATCATGTCTCCTCTGGACCCTCCAGGTGTTGATACGTCTGAAATGGCTTAGAGACGCTACGTTGTCTTTATATGGGAGCGGATCCTATACTGTCAATTCCTGATGCGCCTTCAAAGATGAATGATGAGCCTGTTCCGTGGAAAGACGGATCAGATATGGTCTGGGGAAAACTTGAAGCTGAAAATCCTGTCAATAAAACGTTCACTCTTGTCATGCGGATTGACTGCAACCTTTATCAGTTCAGTTCTTCTGATGTTTTTCGTGGCGGCATGCTCCGACACTGCCGAATTGACTCCGATCCAGAAATCCCTATATTCGGCTTGGACGATGGCGGACAAGATGCGGGCGGCATACCGGACCAAGAAGGCGGACCCGATTGTGTCGATGGTCTCGCCGACTTTGGCCCAGCAATGGTCTCTCCAGAAAAAACTGAACGAACTGTTTCTGGGAATGGCGCAAACAAGCCTTCATCTCGAACTCGATTCGGGTGTCTGGGACGCGGACACCGGTACTGTGATCTATAAGGCCCATTGGACATTTACAGGGGTCATTAGCCTGGGAGGGCCCAAGCTTTTCAAGACGGGAGAATGTCGGCTATGGATCCGGTTGGGGGAAAACGGAGCCCCATCTACTATCGAGAGGGTTGTGGGGGATAACTTTTTTCTGATTTCCTTGCCCAAGCAAAAAATTCCCGCAAACGGAGGAACGTGACGAGATATGGAGTCACTGGCAGTTGACTATCTGGTCATTGGAGGAGGAATAGCCGGGTTTCAGGCCGTTTTGAGCCTGCTTCCCCACGGGCCGGCCATGCTTGTCTCGAAGGGACCCCTTTCTTCGGGAAGCTCCTATTTTGCACAAGGAGGCCTGGCGCTGCCCTGGGGCTTCACGGAGAGTGATATAGAAAGTCATGTTCAGGATACGATTCTTGCCGGGGCGGGGTTGTGTGATCCCCATGCTGTCCGGACCATTGTATCCGGAGGGGAAGAAGCGTTCGAAAGCCTGTTGCGGTACGGGGTGCCTTTTGACAGGGATAAAAACGGCCAGTTTCGGACAACCCGCGAGGCGGCCCATGCACGGCCGAGAATCGTCCACGCCGGAGGCGACAGGACCGGTGCCATCATTTTGAAAAGTTTGGCCGATGCTGCATTCAGGCAGCCGCATTTCAGGTTCCTGTCCCCCTATCAGCTCTATCAATTCCGCAAGGACAGCGAAGGGAATATTCAGGGAGCCTATTTTCTGGGAGAGCGGGATTCTGACCTTCTTGAAATCAGGGCAAAGGCTGTCATCTTGGCAACAGGGGGAGCGGGGTCATTGTTTCTCCGGACGACAAATCCGCGGTTTCAGCGGGGAGATGGTGTCAGCGTAGCTTATAGGGCGGGTTGTGAAATAGAACGGATGGCCTACTACCAGTTCCATCCAACGGTTCTGGATTTGCCCGGGACCCAGCCATTTCTCCTGACTGAGGCCATGAGGGGAGAAGGTGCCTACTTGCTGGATAGCAAGGGGGACCGGTTCATGTTCAAATATCATCCAGAAGGGGAACTGGCTCCCAGAGATGTCGTGGCCCGAGCTCTGTGGATTGAACTGACATCCGACAAACAGCAACAGATTACCTTGTCTGTTGGTCATTTGCCCAAAGGATTTGTCAGAAAAAGATTTCCGCAGGTATATGGGCATCTCAAGGAATTGGGGATCGATCTTGAAACGACGCCTGTCCCCGTCAGGCCAGCCGCACATTTCCAGATGGGCGGAATCCGTACTGATCTGGACGGAAGGACGGGCATCAAGGGTCTATGGGCTATCGGAGAAGTGGCCAGTGTTCGGATACACGGTGCCAATCGTCTCGCTTCGAATTCTTTGCTTGAAGCCCTGGTGATGGGAAGAAGGATTGTCGGGTCGGTTGTCTCGGAATCGACCGACCTTTTCCTGGCGCAAACTTCAACGTTGGAGGGGAAAAAGATAGAAGAAATGGTGCTTCCCGAGTTTTCCGGAGAGGGGTCCTGGTCCGCACTCAAGACAATGTTGTGGGAAAGCGCCGGCATTGTCCGGACAATCAGAAGAGTTCGACAGGGACTGGATTGGGTGGAAGAAAACCTCGCTGGGAGGAAAGGAAGGGTGCATGGATCCAGATTTGCCTATGCGAATGGGCTTCTTGCCTCCAAGCTCATTTTACAGGATATCCTGACATCTCCTGTGACGGGAGCCAATTGTGTCTTGTCTGGCCCGGAAGCGGGAATAGTGGAGTCTGAAAGATCATGAATAACGATTATTACGACTTGCTGGGTCTCAAGAAAAATGCGACGGAAGATGAGATCAAGAAAGCCTACCGGAAACTGGCCCGCAAATTTCATCCGGACTTGAATCCCGGCAATAAATCTTCCGAGCAGAAATTCAAGGAGATCAACCAGGCATATGAAGTTCTTTCCGATCCGGCAAAAAGGAAAGAATATGACATGGAAGCGGAAGCCGCTGCCTGGAAAGGACAACGTTCATCCCCCGGTGAGGCAGGTGGTCAGGCTAGAGGGTTTGAGGGTTTCGGTGGTGACGAATCCATTTTCTGGGATTTGTTCGGAGGGTCTGGTGGGGGAACAAGCCGTTCCGTAACGACTGTCCGACTGACACTCTCATTGGTTGAGGCGGCTCGGGGGACAACAAAATCCGTTACCCTTCAGGGTGAAACCGGGAAGCCAGAAACGGTGACGATCAAAATCCCGCCTGGAGCTGAGGAAGGAATGGGTTTTGAGGTTGCTGTTCCGTCCCTGGGGAAGAACAGGATGTTGCATGTTGTGGTCGAGCACGTTCTTCCGGATCCCCGATTTGAAAGAAGGGGAGTTGATGTGTATTCAGACCTGCGCGTCTCCGTTCCGGATTTGTATTTTGGGACATCGACCAACATTGCGACCCTGGATGGAGAGACAAAAGTTCGGATCCCTCCGGGATCCCAGGGGGGGCAGACCCTTCGACTCAAGGAAAAAGGCATCCACTCATCTTTTGAAGGGATCCGGGGACATCATTACATTCGTCTGATTCCGGTGATTCCGGAAGGAAAATCAGAAAAACTGGATTCTCTCATGCGACAAATGGAGGCTTTTTACGGGAAGGCCGCGCAGAAATAAGGGAGTGATGTGATGTTTCACTATGAATCGGAAATATGGGTGTCGAGGAACCTGTCCATTCCCGATCATGAAGTTTCCACGGACTGGGTCCTCCAGCATTTTTCTCTTCCCAGGAGGGAGTTGCGTGTTCTGGTCAAGGAAGGATTTGTCACTCCGGTCGAAAAAGAGGGACAGGAGTTTTTTGATTCGTCGGCACTGAAAACGATCGCTCTCGTTCTGGTTTTGAGAAGGGAAATGGGGGTCAATTTGGCAGGGATTGAAATTATCCTGCATCTCAAAAAACAAATTCACTGGCACATTTCCCGAGCCCACAGACGAAGCAGGGTTCCAGATTGGGAGGACGACTAGCAGATGTTCCGAAAGCCTTACTGTGAAGGTCATAAAGTATTGAATGCCTCGGACAGAAAGTTCTTTCCGTCCTGATATTTTTCTTTCTACCTGTTCCATGTCGATTTATCGTTTTTCGAAACGGAGAAAGATGATCTTCTGTGCCCGGCGTGGACGGAAAACCTGTGGTAAATTTTGATTAAAGAGGTCTGTTTTGAAAATGGGAAGGAGTCTGAGGGATGAATCTCGAAAAGCTGACGATCAAATCGCAGGAAGCGCTGCAGACTGCCGTCGATAATGCAAGACGAAAGGGGAACACACAAGTCGAGCCCCTTCATCTTCTGCTTGCCCTTCTTGGGCAAAAAGATGGGGTCGTGTTCCCCGTCCTGCAGAAAATTGGCGTCGACATCAATCTTTTACAGAAAAAAGTGGAAGAACAGTTGTCCCTTTTACCATCCGTCAGCGGTTCAGGAGCCCAATCGGGACCTTATCTCTCAAAAAGACTTTCGGATTTGCTCGACAAGGCTGAGGAAGAGACCCAAGCCTTCAAGGATGATTATGTCAGTACAGAGCATCTGTTTCTTGCATTTTCTGATCTTGGGGGCACCGAAGAAAAGCTTTTCCGGTCCAATGGCCTTGACAGGGAAAAAATACTGAGAGCATTGACAGAAGTTCGCGGAAATCAGAGGGTGACCGACCAGAATCCGGAAGACAAATACCAGGCACTTTCCAAGTTTGGACGTGATCTGACTGAAATGGCCCGATCCAACAAGCTCGATCCGGTGATAGGGAGAGACGAGGAGATTCGTCGCGTTATCCAGGTTTTGTCCAGAAGGACAAAAAATAACCCCGTTCTGATCGGAGATCCGGGCGTTGGAAAAACGGCTATTGTCGAGGGCCTTGCCCAGAGGATTGTTTCGGGGGATGTTCCGGAAGGATTGAAAGACAAGACTGTTTTTCAGCTTGATTTGGGGTCGTTGATTGCCGGAGCGAAATATCGGGGGGATTTTGAGGAAAGACTGAAGGCTGTGCTCAAGGAAGTGACCGGTTCGGAAGGGAAAATCATCCTTTTCATCGACGAGCTTCACACCATCGTGCGCGCCGGAGCTGTGGAGGGCGGGGCAATGGATGCCTCAAACCTGCTCAAGCCGGCTTTGGCTCGGGGAGAGTTGCGTGCGATTGGTGCCACAACCCTGGATGAATATCGGGAAAACATCGAAAAAGATGCCGCGCTGGAAAGACGCTTCCAGCCAGTTTTTGTCGGGGAACCCTCCATTGAGGACACGATCGCGATATTGCGGGGATTGAAGGAAAAATACGAAATCCATCACGGTGTACGGATTCGGGATTCGGCGATTATTGCTGCGGCCACGCTTTCCCACCGGTATATTACGGGAAGATTCCTCCCGGACAAGGCGATCGATCTGATTGATGAGGCAGCAAGCCAGTTACGTGTGGCAATCGACAGCCTTCCGAAGGAGCTTGATGAAATTGACCGAAAGATTCGCCAGCTAGAAATTGAAAAAATGGCCCTTTCCCGGGAAGAGGATCCCGAATCCCAGGGTAAACGCCAGGAAGTCGAGAATGAACTCGAAACACTGAAGTCCCGTTTTGCCACTCTAAAAGTGCAATGGGACAACGAAAAGAAAAAAATTCTGGATATCCAGCAACTGAAAGTCCAGATCGAGGAAGCCCGCCAGAATGCCGAAGTAGCGATCAGGGAAGGACATTACGACAGGGCTTCGGAAATCCAGTACAGTCGTATTCCAGAACTGCAAAAGAAATTGGCCGACGCACAGTCCGAGCTTGAAGGTGAAAGTCACGGCAACCGTTTACTCAAGGAAGAGGTCGGAGAAGACGATATTGCCGAAGTGATTTCAAGATGGACCGGAATTCCGGTTTCACGGATGCTGGAAGGCGAGGTTCAGAAGCTTTTGCATATGGAAGAGCGTCTGGCGGAACGGGTTGTAGGGCAAAAAGAAGCTCTCGAAGCGGTGTCCAATGCCATCAGAAGAGCGAGAGCGGGAATTCAGGACCCGAATCGTCCTCTGGGTTCCTTTTTCTTTCTGGGACCAACCGGTGTGGGAAAAACCGAGTTGGCCAAGAGTCTGGCCGTATTCCTCTTTGACAGCGATCAGGCCATGACGCGCATAGACATGTCGGAATATATGGAAAAACACGCAGTTTCCCGATTGATCGGAGCGCCTCCCGGTTATGTGGGCTATGAGGAAGGAGGTCAATTGACTGAAGCGGTCAGAAGGCGTCCCTTTTCCGTCATCCTTCTTGACGAAATAGAAAAAGCCCATCCGGATGTTTTTAATATCCTTCTCCAGGTACTCGATGATGGACGATTGACCGATGGCCAGGGACGTGTAGTCAGCTTCCGGAACACTGTGATCATCATGACATCCAACGTCGGGTCGGATATTATCCGGGAGAGGGCAGGGCTGGATGAGGATGAAACCCGTAAAAAGGTTCAGGAAGTTCTGGCGAAAACTTTCCGTCCGGAGTTTTTGAACAGGATAGACGATATTATCGTTTTTCACCCGCTGACCCGTCACGAAATAGCAAGGATTGTGGAAATCCAGCTTAAGGATGTAAACCGGCGTCTCAGGGACCAGGGACTGGATATAGAAATGACGCAATCTGCCGAAGATGAGCTGACACATGTGGGATACGATCCGGTTTATGGGGCCCGTCCACTCAAGCGGGCCATCCAGAACTATGTACTGAATCCTTTGGCACAGAAAATCCTGTCTGGAGGGTTTGACAAAGGGAAGAAAATCATCGTCGACTGGGATGGATCAGAATTCCGGTTCAGGAGTGAAGGATGATTGATCCCTCTATGCTTTCGGAAACCCGCAAATCATTAGCTTCATCGGATGAAATTGTCCAGGTATTGACCCGTTCGGAAGAACTGTTTTCCAAAATCGTTGAAATAGGTCAGTTTTCTCCGTATCGTCATTTCAGAAGAACCGGAGCGGAGGAGGAGATTGATCCCGGAGGCGTGATGCTGGTCGACACGGGGACGATGGAAATCAGCAGCAGAAAATTAAATTCGGGGGAAGGGATGTGGGTTCTCGGAAAAGGGGAAGCCCTGCTTCAGCAGTGGAAAAATTTTCTGGATTTGAGAATGTCCGGAGAATGTTCTCCTGAGGGATTTGAAGAATTTTTGCGACTCAGGGTGCGGCAAGCTCTCCAGCGATCCTGTACGTGGCCTGGGGGTGCATATGACTTTTTCCAGGGGATCCTGTCATCGGTATTGGTTTCCGAAGCCCTCGACCTGACCGGAGGAAATCGTCAGAAAACCGCGCAAATTCTGGGGATCAGCCGCACGACACTCCGAAATCGGATGCAAGGAAAAAGTGAGTTGCAGTAGGGTGAAAAGGATTTCTTTTGGATAATTTCACCTCCCTCTTGACAGAATGGCAAGTCAAGTGTATTTTCCGGTAGGTAGTTTTCATAACCTGACTATATTCAGGGAAAAAGGAGGTGGATTAAGTGAAAAAAGCAGAACTGGTGGACAAGATCTCGTCATCCGCCAAGATCACAAAGTCCCAGGCCAATGATGCGCTCAACGCTGCTCTTGAGACCATTAAAAAGGCTTTGAAGAAAGACGGGGAAAAAGTGACGCTGGTGGGGTTTGGAACTTTCTCGACCGTCAAGCGGAAAGCGCGCACCGGCCGTAACCCGAGAACCGGAAAAGAAATCAAGATTCCGGCCATGAGGGTTCCGAAATTTTCCGCAGGAAAAGCCTTCAAGGGCGCTATAAAGTAATTCTTTCTTATTTCTTATTTTATTTTTGAAGGGCCGGGTTCTCTTGCCGGCCCTTTTATTTTTTGCCATAATAGGCATCCCCATCACGACAGGCACGTAGCTCAGGGGTGGAGCGCTACCTTGACACGGTAGAGGTCGGCGGTTCGAAACCGCCCGTGCCTACCATATCTGAAGTTACCTCCTTCTCTTTCCCTTCAACATAAAACACTGAAATTTTATTTTGGACACACTTGACGTTTGCGTTCCTTCATCATTTGGAATGTATTGGGGAATGCTGATAACAGCCCAAATAATGTTTATTCCGGCGGGGACTGAAAATCCATAAACGCCACCCGCCCTCGTTCCCTGTTTCTTTCCGGATACTGTTGAGCTGTTGTATATTCTGGTGACTGTCTGGCTCCCTTGAAAGGAGCACCCCGGCGATTGTTCGAGGTCTCCGGATTCATGAAAGAAATTCGGTCATCTGAAATATGAAAGTCCTGCCGGTAATGGTTCTCGGAAGGGAGTGCCCCGATTGAATATCGTTTATCAAGATGATGCGGAGATCAGCGTCGAAATGGCGATCGACCTTTATCGGAAAACCTCTCTGGGTGAAAGAAGACCTGTCGACCGGCCGGATATCTTTGATGGAATGTTCAAAAATGCCAGTCTTACTCTTTCAGCCTGGGACGGAAACCGGCTTGTCGGAATTGCCCGATCCCTGACGGACTTTGTTTATATCGCCTATCTGGCCGACCTTGTCGTAGATGCGGATTATCAAAGGCGGGGTATTGGCAGGTGTCTCGTCCAGGAAACAGGAAAGAGGCTTGGACGCGGATGCATGATTGTCCTTTTTTCTGCTCCAAAAGCCCATGAATACTACCCGAAACTCGGATTTGAGAGCAATCCATTCGGGTGGGTTTTGAGAAATTCATGATTTTCGGTGAGTTGTTCTTGAGGGGTTGGACAGCCTGAACCTTCAGATGACCCTTCCGGGAAAATTGTTGTATCTTGAAGGACAGAGAAATAGATGGCAGAAGAGGATTGTGCTCTGATCCCTCCAACTGCCGGAAGAAGATCGTATGATGGATTGAAAGAGGATATTGATTTGGCGAGTGCGTTCAAATGTTACGGATTTCCTTTCACCTGTTGCCTACAAAAGATTTTCTTGCCTGATGCCTGAAACAGACAAAGATCAAGATGACTACAAGAGCCGGGGATTTTTTCACCGCTTTTCCGGCATGAGATCTTTTGTCTTGCTTCTGACGCTTGTATTGGCATTTCTGGGAGGCGTTCATGCCCTGAACCTTCCCGTCGCGATCTATCCTTCCATTGATTTTCCCCGTGTTTCTGTCATCGTTCTGTCGCCGGATGTGCCGTTTCATGAGATGGAGAGCCGGATTACGCGCCCGGTCGGAATGGTCCTCCGGGGTGTCAGGGGCGTCCGGGAAGTGCGCTCAAGGACGATGCAGGGATCCGCTGAGTTCTTTTTGAGGTTTTCCTGGAGTTCGCCCATGCGGATGGCTCTTCCGAGGGTCGGACAGGCCATAGAACGAATTCGGTCCGGCCTACCGAATGGCACCCGGATCCGATTCCTCCGCATGTATCCATCCGACACACCTGTCCTGGGCCTGGCGTTTTGTGGTCCTTCCGGGGAAATGACGCATATGACGGAAGTCGCCAGATACCGTATTATCCCTTTTTTGTCCAGTCTCCCGGGGGTCTGGAAAGCAGAAGTGGTGGGAGGCAAGACCAGAGAAATCCATGTTGAGGTTGACCCCTACAAGCTGTCCGGGGTCCACCGGACTGTCCAGAATGTCATGGATGCGCTCGCATTCGAGAACAGAATTGGCATTGTCGGTCGCAACACCCAGCTCCACAGGCTCAAGACAATACAGGTCAACGACATTTACTCCAGACCGGACGACATCCGGAAGCTTTTCATTCCCGGAGGAATCCCGGTTCCGTTGAGGGAGGTGGCGACCATCCGGGAAGGGATACGACCAGCCGATTTATGGGTCAAGGTCTCGGCGGACGCGTCTCCCGCCGTCCTGATCCAGGTCTTCAGGGCTCACGGGGGAAACGCGATCGCCATCCGGCAGGAGCTTCTCAGAAACTGGAAAAATCTTCAGCACCTGCTTCCGGAAGGGATCAAGGTCAACGTTTATTATGATCAGGGGGAGCTGGCCGGAAACGCCGTCAAGCATGTATTCGTAGCGCTCCTGATCGGTATGTCTTTTTCTTTGGGCATTGTTCTCCTGTTTCTCCGAAAATCTCGCCCCATGCTGGTCATGGCCGGGTTGATGCCACCCATTTTCCTGATCACGCTGGGAGCAATGTCTCTTCTGGGTTCATCCATCAATCTGATGAGCCTGGGGGGCATAGCCGCGGCTCTGGGACTGGTCATCGACGATTTTATTGTGGTTGTTGAGGGTGGCCGTACCCGTGACCGACTGGCAAAGCTGATGGTGCCATTCGCTCTTTCCGGTCTTCTGACGATCATAGCGATCCTTCCTCTTCTCGGTATCGGAGGACTGGTGGGCGCTTTTTTCAAACCCCTCGCAGAATCGTTCATCATTCTTCTGGCGGTATCGCTGGTCGTCAACACCTTTGTCACCCCCTTCTACCTCGATTCGCCGGAAGCCTCCCTTGAAGAACCCCATTATGGGTGGCTTGACCTGTTTGTCACCAACAAACCGATGCGCGTGGCTGGGACTATTTTGCTTTTGTCGATACTCATGGGATGGTCTCTGCGGCATCTTTCCACCAACTTTATGCCCCGAATGGACGAAGGTGCTTTTGTCCTTGATTTTCATGCTCCCCCTGGCCTTTCTCTGGATGATACGAATCGTATCGTGGACCGGCTTGAGAAAAAGATTCTTTCCGACCCGGCTGTTTTGGCAACATCCCGTCGGCTTGGGGCCGAAATGGGTTTCTTTATCACGGAGCCCAACAAGGGAGACTTTGTCGTTCGTCTGTCTCCGGACCGGAAAGAGAGCATTTTTTTGATCATGGATCGGCTCCGTTCATGGGTCCATCAGCACGAACCCGAGCTTGACATCGATTTTTCCCAGGTTCTGGAAGACGCTTTGGGTGACCTGATCGGAGTTCAGGCTCCGGTGGTTATCCAGATTCATGGCCAGGACAGGGACCTTTTGCTTGCCTGGGCTCCCAGGGTGGAAAGGCGTCTTGCGAAAATACCGGGTATCGTGGATGCCCACCTCGCTGTCAGGCCCATGCTTCCGGCGCTTGATGTCAAGGTTGATCGGAAAAGAGCGGCGCTTTTTGGACTAACTCCCGACAGCGTCATTAGGGAACTTCGGACAGATCTGATGGGAACGAGGGCAACAACGCTGATTGAAAACGGAATCCCTCTGGATGTCAGGGTCCTCTACCCTCCCGTCTATAATCAGGATCAAGCCAGTCTCGAGCGTATTCCCCTGGTTCTGGCATCCGGTCTTCTTCCCCTCTCACAGATTGCGGTGATCAAAAGCCCTGCCTCCAAGTATGAGGAGGAAGATGTCAATCTGTCTCCTGTCCTGACCATCGAGGCACGACTGAGAGGAAGAAATCTTGGAAAAGCCATTTCGGAAATCCGTTCTTCCTTGTCGGGATTGCCTCTCCCGCCGTCGGTCTGGCTCACCTATTCGGGAGCCTGGTCCCAGGAGCAAAAAAGCTTCCGGGATCTGGCTGTTGCGCTTTCCGGAGGGTTTCTTCTGGTCCTGACCCTGTTGTTTGGTGTATTTCGTAACGGGAAATTCCCCTTGGCCATTTTCCTTTCCATCTGCTTTTCACTCCTGACTGGACTGACTGCTTTGGTCCTGGCCCATCATTCGTTGAACATATCGTCTTTTGTCGGACTCATCCTCGTGGTGGGAATTACCGCAGAGAATGCGTTTCTTGTGGCCTGGAGGTTCAGGGAATCCACCGGATCGATCCATGAACGGCTGAAAAAATCCCTCAGAGACAGGGTTATTCCCCTTTTGATGACACATCTGGCAACTTTCGGGGCCCTTCTCCCCCTTGCCGTCGGAAACGGATCGGGTCTTGACATGGAAAGATCTCTTTCCGTTGCGGTCATGGGTGGGCTGGTTGGATCATTTGTTTCTTCCACGTTTCTTCTTCCCGCCCTTCTGGGTTTTCTGGAGAGTTCACGTGTGTCCGAAGGCAAGGAGTGGCAAACATGAATGGTTCGGCAATGACATCTTTCCAAAAGAGGGGTCGGAAGTGGGAGCATCTGATAGCGGCAATATGGATATTTGCCTTGATATCTTTCGTGTCTTCCTGTTCGCGGGTGCCAGACAACCCCCGTCAGCCGGTATCTCCGGAGAAGATTCCTGTTGCAACCGTTCCGATCCGCCCGGGGACGATCAAGACTTTCCGGACCATACCGGGAAGGGTGACCTTTGACCCTCGATTTTACCGGAGGGTGATGGCCCGCGTTTCCGCCATTTCGACGATTCGTCTCCGCGCATTTCCAGGAGACAGTGTGCGCAGGGGAGAAGTTGTCGCCATCCTCAAGAGTCCGGATTTTCTGGCGGCAGAATCCGAACTTGTCAGTGTGCTGAACAATCGGGGAGGGAAGATCGAATCTCCCGACAGCCTTCTATTCCTCGCCAAAAACAAGCTTGTTTATATGGGTGCCTCACGGAAAGAAATCCGGAGGCTGATGAGAACACGCCGTCCTTCAGACCGCTATGAAGTTCGTTCTCCCATGGATGGAACGATCGTCAAGACGGGAGAGATTGAAGGGAGCCAGGTACATCCGGGGGATGTACTGTTTGAGGTTTCGGATCTCCATCATCTCTGGGTCAAGGCTTTTATTTATCCCGGGGAAGAGGGGCGTATTCGCAGAGGCAGTCTCGTCTGGGTGAGAACCTTGCATCCCCCCGTCCACCAGGTTCAGACAACGGTTGAACAGGTTTCTCCCATGGTGGACCCCATGACCCGGACGATTCCCATACGGATCGCCCTGGCAAATCCGGGCCTGTCTTTTGAACCGGATTTATGGGTTTCGGTCCTGATTCCGAAAGCAGGGTTCAAGAAAGGGCCGATGTTTGTAGTTCCGGCGCGGGCCATTTTTGAGAACAGGTACGGTAAACCAAACGTGATCGTCCGAAACAGATCGGGAGGTTTTCGTCGGGTTACCATTCAGGCGGTAGCCAGCAGTCAGGGTGAAGCCGCCGTTTCGGGGAATTTTCTTGACGGGGATCAGGCGGTCACCGATGGGTTGAACAGAATGCGATCGTTGATCCGCTAATCATTCGGGAAAAATAACGCATCAAAAGAAAGGCTTTTAAACCTTCGTTTTGGCAAAGTTCTCCCCTGTCAGAAAAAGGCGCTGTCCGGAAACCGGAACGTTTTTCCTTGCATCCAGGGCCTCTGGAATGCGGTCAGATCCATAATGGTGCGGGCAAGGGAATCCGCATCCGGGAATCCGCCGATGGTCTGTCGTTCCATCCGTTGTAACACGACGGGGGGGATCTGGGGTGTCGAACCATCGGGAATATGCGCCAGGTCAAGTGTCAAAAAACAGGTTGTTTCGGCAGGGATCGACCGGGAATACTCTTCCAGCAGTCCCCGCATGCCGCCAAAATAAACACGGGCATTCAGGTAGCCGGACGCTTTCAGAAGATTCATACAAGGCAGTACGGCCAGGATGACACCACCGTCCAGGGAAGGAAGGCAACGATCCAGGAGCTTCTTGATTCCGGCCAAAGCCGGAAGAAAATCCAGGGTGTCACGGGCAGGAAGGGGGCTTGTTTCCCTGGTCAGGGTCGGATGGGAAAAAATCGTCATGCTGCCGAACTTTTTTTTTCTGGAAAAAGTCCGGCCCAAAGCCTTCAATCCCTCTTCAGGGCTGAACAGGTCGAGGTTGATCCATTGGACGTGACCGGGGGGCATGGGGGAAGGAAGTGGCCGATGGGTTGTATTGTAAACGGTGGCGCCTTTTGACTGCAGATGTTTGCGGAGACATTCTCCGGTGGGCCCACCGGAGCCAATGATCAGATGATTCGGGGACATCCTGTACTAGGGAATCGCAACGGTTCCCCAATCCTTGGGGAACGTTGTCAGGTTCTCATAACCTGATTCGGTGATATAAAGCATGTCCTCAATCCTGACACCCCCCGTTCCGGGGTAATAGAGCCCGGGTTCCACGGTGATGACATGGCCGGGTTCCAGCGTCTCTCCGGTTCTTCCAACCCGCGGAGCTTCATGAATTTCCAGACCGACACCATGGCCTGTTCCATGGAAGAATCCTTCCATCCGGCCGTTTTTCTCGCCCGTCCTGTACCCCCTGGTTTCAAACGTGTCGACGACGCTCTGGTGAAGTTTGCGGGAATCTTCTCCGGGGCGGGCGAGGGCAATCGATTTTACCTGGGCTTCGAGAACGGCTTCATACAATTCCCGGTGGACGGGTTGAACATCACCCTTGAACAGCGTGCGGGTCATGTCGGCGAAATACCGGGTCGATTCATGGTGGGGGAAGATGTCAAAAACAATCGGAAGATGGGCGGGCAGGGGGCCTTCCCCCTCCATATGGGGATCACACGCCTGTTCTCCTCCGGCAACGATGGTGTGTTCGCCCAGCAGGTTCCGTTCGATCATTTCCCTTTTCAGGATGGATTTCACCTTTTCAGAGGTCAGGACGGTGCCGCCGTAATGAATGAATCCGTCCTGTACCCGGGAGGCTTTCAGTATCCGGATGATCTCCCAGAGGGATTCCTCGACCCCCACCTGTACAGTTCTGATCAGATGCGCTTCTTCCCGTGACTTGAGCGCCCTTTCAGGATAAAAAGAGCCGGACCGGGCCGAAATATTGAAGCCGTTTTTTCTGAGCGCGTCAGCATATCCCAGGGGAAAATCGAACGGAACGAGAATGTCCCGGATCTTCCTTTCTTCCAGAAACGCGGAAACGATATTAATGGTGGAAACGGGTTTTCCTGAGGCGGACAGGGTCTTTTCCCAGTCGCGGGTCGGAAGGATCCGGTCGGCAGTCGATTCCTTTTTGGCCCTGTCAATTTCCAGATCGTTGACGAGAATGATTTTCTCGGACCCGATCTCCAGAAATATATACGGATCCGGGGTGAGGAACCGGGTTTTGTAGTACAGGTCCGGGTTTGATTCCCCCGATGCGATGATCAGGCGCGTAGCAGGAGCTGTATTGTCTCTCTTGTCCTGTTCGCCGTTCGCTCTGGTTTCCATCAGTCCGCCTGGTCAGTTCGCCACGAAACGAGGATTCCCTCCGAAACGGGAAGGAGGGAAGAAACAAACCGGGGGTCATTGAACATCCGGTGGTTGTACATTTCTACCGCGGAAAGTGTCAGGTTTTTTGATTGGGAGGTTCCGATACCGGCAGGAAGGTTGCCCAAGGAAAAAACGATTCCGCCGGGAGAGACCTTTTCCGGCAGGACATCAAGCCAGTTTGAAAGTTTGGACCGCTCCTGCTGCAAGTCGAGGACGACCAGATCAAACTTCCCTTCAATCTTTGAAAAATGGGAAGGACCGTCCGTGATTTCGATGCGGGCTCTGGACTGGAGGCCGGCTCTCTTGAGGTAATTTGAAATGAGTCTCTGATTTTCATCGGCAATGGTTCCGATGACATAATGGCTGTCCTGGGGAAGAACCTTTGTGAGCCACAATGTCGAATAACCATAGGCCCCAGTCCATTCATAGACCCGCAGTGCCTTCTTCATCATGGCCAGGATCGCGAGCAGCATGCCACCCTGGGGGCCCAGAAACGGGCGGCCATGATGGTTGGTCAGGTAGGCGATTTCCCGGATCAGCGGATCCTTGTCAGGAATGAGATCCAACAGGTACTGTTCCTGGGGATTGACGACGGGGGTAGCAATCTTCTCTTTTTCCATGGGTCAGGCATCTCTCCGAGGCAACCCGAAATGATCTTTTTCGGGCGGTTTGGATTTGGATTAGGCCGGCTCGGGAACCGGAGGTCCCTTTCCGGAATGTCTGATGTTCTTGCACCGTTGGGCTTTATTTGTCATCCTTAATCCGGGTAATGTATCACGAAGGTTCACTTGTGTCTAATGTCCATGTGGCAATATGCTTGTATGTTGGTGGCCGCCAAAGCCCTTAAACCTGTTGGGGATCCTTCCTCAATACATCATCAATGAAGGAGCCAAAGATTCATGAAGAAATTGCCGCTTGAACTTTCGTCTCCCATCCCCGAAAAGGGTGGAGTGTCCATCGAAGTGGGTTCCAGATCCATCGCTGTTTTCAGGGTTGATGGAAAAATTCATGCGATCGACAACACCTGTCCCCATCGCGGGGGCCCGTTGTCGGAAGGACCGCTTGACGGGACAGTCGTGCGATGTCCTTTGCACATGTGGTCTTTTGATGTCACTACCGGAGCCAGTTCCAACCATCCGGGCGTCCAGATCGGTTGTTATGAGGTGGTGGAAGAAGGCGGGCGCCATTTTATCTCAGTCCCTGAATGATTCCCTGAAAATTATTATTATTGTTGGTTTTTCCGATGCCGGACGCCTTTTGGACAGGGTCCGGCGCTTTCTTTTTCGTCGTCAAGACTTGTATCATGAGCATGGAGAGAAGGGGGAGAATTGCTTTACGGAGCGCTCTTCTTGTTGCTGGGAATGTTCGGGACGATGCATTCGATTCGGCTTCTCGGGCGGGGGGAACGCCGGGAGAAGTGGGTGGCCTACCTTTTCTCTTCCGTTTTGCTCCTTGTCTGGGGAATCGCAGTCCTGACCCCCATCCACCTGTATGTCGTCCGGTGGTTGCACGATGCGCTGATCGGCTGATCCAGCCCATGGAAGCCAAAATGAAACATTCTCGCGGGAGGAGGCTGATTGATGGGAAAAGAACCAAAAGTTCTTGCGATCATCCTTGCCGGAGGTGAAGGCAAAAGACTCTACCCCCTCACCCTTGACCGGGTCAAGTCCGCTGTCCCCTTTGGGGGCGCTTACAGGATTATCGATTTTGTCCTGTCGAATTTTGTCAATTCCGGCTATTCCCGCATCAAGGTTTTGACCCAGTACAAGTCCCATTCTCTCAACACCCATCTTTCGCGGGGGTGGCGTTTGTCGACCCTTCTGGACGAGTACGTGGATCCGGTCCCGGCGCAGATGCGAAGGGGACCCCACTGGTTTCAGGGGACAGGTGACGCCGTATACCAGAACCTGAACCTGATTCTGGATGAAAATCCGGATCTGGTCTGCGTTTTCAGCGGTGACCATATTTTCAAGATGGATATCCAGCAGATGGTCCAGGAGCATCTGGATACCGGTTTGCCTGTTTCGGTATCGGCCATTCCTGTTCCGGTAGAAGAGGCTCCTTCATTCGGGGTGATCCGTATTGACGAGGAGTGGCGCGCCTTGTCTTTTCAGGAAAAGCCGCGGGAACCGGAGCCTATGCCGGACAACCCCGGTCTTTGTCTGGCCAGTATGGGAAACTACCTTTTTGACGCCCGATTCCTGATCGAGATTTTGTCCCGGGATGCAGACAATCCGGACTCCTCGCATGATTTTGGCAAGGATATCCTTCCGGCGCTTGCCATGGAAAAGAAAATCCATGTATACGACTTCAGCCGCAACACCTTCCCCGGTATGCAGGAGACCGAAAAGGGTTACTGGCGGGACATTGGACAGATCGACGCCTACTGGCAGGCGAACATGGATCTGGTGGCGGTTTCCCCTGTGTTCAATCTTTATAACCCGGAGTGGGTAATCCGAACATATCGTCCCCAGGTTCCTCCGGCAAAATTTGTTTTTGCCGACGAAGCCAACCGCCGGGTCGGCATCGCCACGGATTCGATCGTCAGCGGGGGATGCATCATTTCGGGTGGACACATCGATCGCACCATCCTGTCGACCGGTGTCCGGATTAACAGTTATTCCAAGGTATCAGAATCCATCCTGTTTCATGACGTGGAGGTTGGACGCTATGCGCGGGTACGGCGGGCCATTGTCGAAAAAGGGGTCAAGATCCCTCCCCATACCGTGATCGGTTTCGATCTGGAAGAAGATTCCGGAAGGTTTCATGTATCGACCGGCGGGGTGGTGGTGGTGACCCCGGGTGATTTTACGCGGGTCGCGAAGGAGACTGTTTGAGAGCGAAGGTCCTGTTTGTCTGGCATATGCACCAGCCCTACTATTTTGATCCGGTAATGAAGGAAATGCCCCTCCCGTGGGTCCGGCTTCATGGCGTTCGTGGGTATAACGATCTTCCCTACATGATCTCCCGTTTCCCCCTTGTACGGACGACGGTCAATTTTGTCCCTTCCCTGATGGATCAGATGGATCTCCTGACATCGGGCACCGTGGTCGACTCCTACCACCAGCTGTCTCTCCGGACGGCGCAGGACCTGTCAATCGATGAAAAGGTGTTCCTTCTCCGGAATTTCTTTTCATGCCCTTATGATTCGATGATCAAACCATATCCCCGTTTCGCCGCGCTCTGGGCACAGGTCTACGGTCAGCCGGCCCACACTTTGGAAAACTGGCAGAAGACCGCCATGGCCATGACGACGCAGGACTTTCTGGATTTGCAGGTCTGGTTCAACCTGACGTGGTTCGGGTACGCAGCGAGAAAGACTTTCCCCGAGATCGACGGGTGGATCCGAAAAGGAACGCGCTTTTCGGAAGATGACAAAAAGGCAATACTGGACCTGCAGATGCGGATACTCGCCGGTCTGGTCCCCCTCTATCGAAAGCTTCATGACGAAGGACGGGTCGAAATTTCGACGAGCCCCTATTTTCATCCCATCCTCCCCCTTTTGATCTCGTCAAAAATAGCGCGCCGCCCCCGTCCGGAACTGTCCCTTCCGGATGAATTTGCCTGGCCGCAGGATGCCCGGGATCAACTGCGAAGAGCCATGGACAGACAGGAATCCCTGTGGGGTAAACCGGTATCCGGTGTCTGGCCTTCCGAAGGGTCAATCTGTCCGGAGCTTGTCGAAATGGCGTCCTTGCTCGAAATATCCTGGTTGGCTTCCGACGAGGAGGTCCTGAAACAGTCCCGACCGTCGGAGAAATGGCGAGACCTTTCGCCCTACCATACGTATGTGATCGAGTCCCTTCCCAAAAGTCCCCGTCTTGTTTTCAGGGATCGCGGGTTGTCCGACCGTATCGGTTTTCTCTATGCCCGATATAACGGGACGGAAGCCGCTCTCGACCTGATCAGCGGAATGGAGCGGGTGGAGCAGGTGGCCAACCGGGGAGACCATCCCGCGGTGATCCCGATCATTCTCGACGGAGAAAACCCTTGGGAAAGCTATCCGGATGGTGGATACCTGTTCCTGAGTTCCCTTTTCGAAAGGCTGGAACACCATCCGCGTCTTCAGGCCATGACTGTTTCAGAAGCTGTTCAGGAGGTTCCGGCGAAACCCCTTGCCGGAGTGGCCTCCGGATCATGGATTAACCATGATTTCAATATCTGGATCGGCCATCATGAAGACAACAAGGCATGGGACTATCTGGGAAAGACACGACAGTTTCTGGAATCCGAACTTCGTTCGGGACATTATCCTGAGGAGATCATAGCGTCCGCCCTCCGAGAGATGTATGCGGCGGAAGGGAGCGACTGGTTCTGGTGGTTCGGGGAGGATTTCGAAACCGTCCAGGCGGCCGATTTTGACCGGTTGTTCCGGGTCCATCAGCAAAATGTTTACCGTTTCCTGGGAAAGGATGTTCCGCTTTATCTGAATGAACCGGTCCAGATTGGCGGGCCTGACGTTTCTGTCAATCAGCCGGTGGACTATATCCAGCCGTCCATCGACGGAATGGTGACCCATTATTACGAATGGACCGGGGCGGGTGTGTTTGACGCGGTCCGGACGCAGGGGGCCATGTTTCTGGGCGATCCCCTCATACAGAAACTTTATTTCGGATTCGACAGCGAAACCTTTTACCTTCGGATCGATTTCGATCCGGAAATTCTGGCCGGCTCTCCGGACACTCCCCTGCTTGTCATCCGTCTTCATAACCGGGAGGAGCTGGAATGGCAACTTCCTCTCAGAAGTGGTGCCCTTGACGTTCCGGCGACAAGCAAGTCTCCCGAAACCAAAGTTCTTTGGGCCTGCAAAAAAGTCGGAGAGATGGCACTGCCTCTCAAGGATATCGGCCTTTTGCCGGGAGAGTGGTTTTATCTGACCATCGAGCTTTCCAATGGCCAGTCACTGATGGACCAATGTCCGCGGGGAAGGGCCCTTCCCGTAAGAGTTCCCGACGAACGCTTTGCCCAGTCGGTCTGGAGGGTCTGATTGATGGGAGATTTTGATCAAGACACCCGCGCCACCCTGGTCATGGTTCTGCATCACCACCAGCCGGTCGGGAATTTCCCCGACGTGTTCAGGGAGACTTATGACCGGTGCTATCGACCGACCCTTGAGCTCCTCGATGATTTTCCCGGGATTCATGTATCGATTCATCTGACAGGCCCACTTCTATTGTGGATTGAGGAGAACGAACCGGGTTATATCGACCGGTTGGTCCGGATGGCCCAACGGGGTCAGGTCGAAGTGATCGGTGGAGGTTTTTACGAACCGATCCTGGCCATGCTTCCGGAAAGGGATGCCCGCGCGCAGGTCGACCGGATGAATCGGTGGATGAAAGACAGGCTGGGCCATGTGTCCCGCGGTTTCTGGCTGGCGGAAAGGGTGTGGCAGACCGATATGCCGGCCCGGCTGGCGGCGTTGGGATTCGGATACGCCCCTGTGGATGACCATCATTTTCTGCTGGCGGGAATGTCTCCGGACGAGATGAACGGTTATTACCGGGCCGGTTGGCTCGACAGCCACATTGACCTGTTTCCGATTTCCCGGGATCTGCGCTACCTCATCCCTTTCCAGCTCCCTGAAGCCCTCCTGGATTACATGGACCGGAACGGGCGGGGGGGGCGCGTCCTGACGTATGCCGACGATGCTGAAAAATTCGGTGTCTGGCCTGAAACATACAAATGGGTCTGGGAAGAAGGGTACCTGCGGTCCCTGTTTGAACAGATTTCCCGTCAGTCCCATTGGCTGAGGGTGGCATCAATGGCGGAGATTGTTTCCGAACGCGTGCCTTCCGGCCGGGTTGTTCTCCCCAATGCTTCCTATGAGGAGATGATGGAGTGGGCTATGCCCGCCCGGGTGGGTGTCCGGTTAAAGTCCCTGAAGAAAGATCTGGAGCAGAGGGGCATACTGGCGGACGTTCAGCCCTATCTTCACGGAGGGATATTTGAAAACTTTCTCGTCAAGTACCCCGATGTGGCAAGATTGTATGGCCGAATGCTCCTTGTAAGCCGGCTCGTAAGAGACGGGGAAGAAGATTCCGGTGGAGGTCACGAGGCACTGGAAGGACTCATTCGGGCACAGGGGAACGATGTTTACTGGCATGGGCTTTTCGGCGGCATTTATCTCTCCAACTTGCGCCATGAGGCCTATGCCAATCTCCTGCATGCGGAAGACGCTCTCGTCCGGAAAGGCCGCATTTCCCTCCCCTATGTTCGGGTGGAGGATTTTGACAACGACGGGTATGAGGAGCTTTTCATACTTCAAGACCGATATTCGTTGTGGATTGCACCGGGTCGGGGGGGATCCGTGACAGAGATCGATGACCGGAAGCATTTTTTCCATCTGACCAATACAATGACCCGGCAATTTGAGACCTATCACGCCCGGGTCAGCGAGCAGAATCAGGACCATCCTGCAGGTGTCATCCCCTCCATTCACGATTTGCCATCCAACCT
>Ga0078972_1007765_pt1 | contig 23410 bp, 14 predicted proteins | sample YelNatPaOPGAMG01_FD_67568 | JGI IMG/M metagenome (GOLD analysis project Ga0078972, IMG submission 67568) | Hot spring thermophilic microbial communities from Obsidian Pool, Yellowstone National Park, USA - OP-RAMG-01 (SPADES assembly) (version 2) | ecosystem: Environmental > Aquatic > Thermal...
AGTTTCGACGAACTTGTTTCGTACTCAGAATAGGCATTGTGCTGGAATGCTGACGACTTGCGGTGCAGAGTATCTGTGACCAGGAGCTCGAGCATTGGATTTTCGCCTGGATTACGCTATTGGTTCGGTGCGGATGGCAAACTATAAAGGCTGGAGCGCCCTCTGGACACATATTGGGAACGATTTCGGTGCACAGTCTGCGAGCAATAAGGGTGTTCAGTCAACGAATGGCAAGTCACGTATTTCGTGGGCCTTCATTTCGGGAGATTGTATGCACCTCGAAAGCGGCCAGATACTGTATCACGCCACTTCCATTGCGTTCAGGAATCTGAACAAGCTTTCCATGCGACCTGGTATTCGCCGTCGGTTGCGACGATTCGCTTACAGCGTGCCCTGTGAAGAGAACCAGGCAGGAAACACTGATCCATAATATTCACATTTTCATATGGTTTATGATCGGAACGAGAGCCGACCAGCACTACACAGGCTCTTCAATGAATCCGAGGAGATGCGATCATCTCCGTCACGTCAACGAATGGCCTTAGTCCTGCCCATCAGCCGCATCGAGGTTCCCGTTTTGAATGCGTACCATAATCGAAACGACTCAATACGCATCGCACCGATCATCCATATACATACACAAAGAATGCTTCCTCCAGCGGCGGACACGGCGAACGCCAAGACTCGCGACGCAATGCAAAAATGATTCATACGCGGATTACATGCGTATCCTTCCACCAATTCACATCCTGACTCCAACTACGAGAGTAGATGCCGATCCGCCATAAGCCGGACGTCAGCGGAGAGGTCCGGTGTCGACTCACTCGATGACGAAGCAAAAGTGTTTGCATCTCCAGTGTCCAGTGCAACATGCCCCTCGCTGGGAAACGTTGCCAATCTCACTGGACCAGAGGATACGAAAGAAGCGCTCTGCTCCCGTTCAGCAGTACGTGGCGCCTCCGACGCTACCCGAGCCGTCTCTGCGTTTGTCTCCACAGACGTGATGGAGTCTTCGGCTGGAAACCGTGATAGCGGTCGTGAGCGCAATGAATCCTCAAAAAGTGGATCCGAAACACCTCCGGGACCCACACCAAACGCTGCTACCAAGTCATGAATCCGAGGATCCGCCGGATCAAACCATACCAAGGTAAACTGCTCCGCGGACGCACTCGCCTGCTTTGCACGTGAGCTGAGCTTGCGCTCACCACTGTATAGATCCAATGGTGATGCCAGACGTTTGGGCACTCGAATAGAGGCCTGTCCGAGCCGTCCCATGGATAAACTTCTCGAATTCGCATCGGACAACAACGATGCTTCCCCAGTGGTACCCGTTCTCGCTGCATTCGTCTCTGGTGCTACCGACCGCGGCAGCGCAGGTGCTACATCCAGTCGGATTAATGCCGGTGCATCCACTCGCCGTCGCAGCAACGTCCCAGAAGACGCACCCTCGGACTCGGCAACAGTGATCAGGTTTGGGTCTGGCGGGTGCCAACGAAGACCTCCCGAGGACACCGTCTGGGCTGCTGCCGGATTCGCAGCAGCCGTGGAGTGCAACAAGGACCAGAGGGCTTCATTTTCGGCACGTTGTTCATCGTAGAGGCCAGCTTCCCCACGCTCCTGAGCTTTGGTGTCAAAGAACAACGGCGTATCGGAAGGCGTGACTACGAGCACTCGACAGCGCACCGGCAGCGTCTCACAGGGCGCATGAAGCTCACTCTGGTACTGTCCCAGACAACCATAGCGTTTGCAGAGCGGACGAGCGTGTTGCAGTTGTCGGGCTCCCTCGCCGTCGCAAGTCTGGAGGTAGACGGTTCCCTGGAGAAGGATGACGACAGCGGAGCGAAGGCGTCGTGCAATACACTGACCATGCAACGGCCCGGAGAGCGTCCCTGGGAGTAAGCGCGGCATTGCCCACACAACGAGCGTAGCTGTTCGCAACGGCAACAACATGGCGTCTCGACGCTTTTCGTAGTCGAGCGCCTCGGGTGGAAACAGCATTGTCTCGGTTGCTACTGTGCCTGGGTTCTCGTACATTGCAAAAGACGCATCTGGGAGGCGACTGCTTGTATCGCGCGTCTCGACGTGCGCTCGTGTGCCAGGACGCGTCACTTGAGCGCTCTCTGGTGCAGCGTTATCCGCTCCGAGGGTATCGGTACGAGCAGCGGCGAGTCCGTTGCTCTCTGGGGGCGTCTCTGCGTCATCGGCAGGCGACTGCACCGACGTCGACGACCGCTCTGGTTGGCGCTCCGTACTGGGTCGATCCCGTCGCTCCAGTTCCATGAAGCGCATACGCGTTTCCGTGAGGTACTCTTCCACGTTGGGCACGAGGTTGCGAGCACACTCGCTAGCAGCCATGCGTACGGCGAGTCGCATCCAGTCGTCCCGACTGCTCATGAGATTCCTGAAATTCGATGCTGGAATGAAGAAGACATGGGCCAGCTGGGAGACAACCACCAGCTCCAACGCCGACGTATACCTATACAACGAACCCGCCATGCCATAGCTCTGTCCGGTTACACTGTTGCTCAGGGTACGCACTTCGTGGGCGTCCTCTCGGGGGAATCCAGAGGCCGGCGCAGAAGCTTCCAAGTCTGGTGGTATGTGTTTGTGCTCGTGGTTGAGCGCTCTCGATGACGGTGCTGCGTCTCTCAAGTCGTGTGGAAAGGCACCAGCTTCCGCGGAGGCAGCGTGCCAAACGGCTTCCTCTGCGTCCGCTGCTATCGTTCCATCGTCAGCAAAGTCGTCATCGTCATCGTCGACGACGTTGCTATTGCTGGTGTAGCGATCGTCCTGCTCTCGACGACCAGCTATTCCGAATACGTCGCTGATGAAGGCTCGCAGACGTGCCTCGGCAGCGCGTCGACGCGACGGCAGCGTGGCGGAAGGGACTGCTTCTTCGCCGGGGTATGGAGGCTCGACCATATCCCGAGGCGTTGCAGCGGTTTCTTCTGGCTGACGCCGTTGCCACCATCGCCATCGTCGCCAAAGTGTCGACTTGCGCTCACGCTCTTGTCCAAGATGACTCGGCAGTGTCAAGGGCGCCTCGGTGGACCGCTCAGAACTAGCAGGGGCAACGACACCCGCCAGTGGCGCTGCGGACCCAGTCTCTGCTGTTTCCACTGCTTGTGGCCAGACTGAGGTGGTTGTTGGCTTGCGACGAAGCGGTGGAAACTCCTCCTCACTCAGAAGGTTCGCAATCATCGCTGACTGCCGTTGGATGCGATCCACGGGTGTCCGTTGCACCGCAGGGTAACTGCTTCGCAGTCCATTGTGGCGCCCTAAAGTGCCGTGTCGCGCCTGGTGGTCCACTGCCTGCATGTCTTGTCGCTGCAGCAGTAACTGCTCGTCCAGGTCGTCGAGATCATCACCAGCGAACTCGACATGCTGGGTCCGTACCTCGATCGCTCCTCGAATGACGTAAAAGACACCCACCACGAGGGTATCCATCCGTTGCACGACTTCGCCATGTGCGAACGCTCGTATTTGGCCTGCAGCTCGCCAGGCAGCGAGCAACTGTTCCAGTGCGTGTTCGAGAGCGACCCTCGAGCGATACTCCACTTCCAACCAAGATGCAAGACTGTTGCGCAAGCAGTCACCGATGGTTGGCAAAGGAAAACGTATGCTCACGCGCTGCAGTGCCTCGCGACGCATATCCAGCTGGTCCAACAGTGCCTTGGACTCGGCTTCGGTAAGCGTTCCAGTCGCATACAGCTCCTCGATGAGGCGAGCTTGTCGACTCAGCAACACGTTCGCGGCATGCAGCGAGTCGCTCGCGCGTACCGTCTCCGGTGACAGCACCCGCGACGAATGCAAGTAGCTCTCGCAACGGGCAACTTCCGCTTCCAGTTCAATAGCGACTTGCAGGTCTGCAATGAGCGTCAGGGAACCGTGTGGATCCGCGGATACCCAATCAGTGCTGTGGACCATAACCACTGCCGCGGTATCCGCAGCGATGGTGGCTGCTCCCGGCGGGCTGCGCTCAGCCTTCTCGAGTGCCCAGCGTTCAGCTTGCTGGGCATGCCGAGAATGCAGTGCATGAACCAGCGCTACGGTCAAGCCTGATACAATGTCATAACCGATAAAAAGCCGGCGATAGATAAGCCATCGGGCAAAGCGATGAAGAAAGCGGAAACGCCCACAGATCCCTACGATAAACTGTTCGAGACGGGAGAGGCCCCAACCGCCGGCCTGCGTGTGACTGAAGACCCGAATCTCGTCGGTGTTCGTGGGATTGCTCACCTCGTCCATGGAACGATCAATAGCGGCATTCAAGAGCCGATAAGGTGTCATGGACATGGAACCAATTAGAAACTGTTTCTGGACAGCAGCGCGCATCGCTAGGAGTGCTCTGCGACGTGACTCGTTCAGCTGGTGCAGAAACACAGCAGTTGCAGGAGGCCTGCGGTAACGGCGCGAGTGCTGTTGTTGTTGTCGTCGTCGTCGTTGGAGGATGCTGGAGCGCTCAACAGCGCTGCGTTCAGGTCCGATGTTCGTCGTCGCTGTTGTCCAGCGTACGCTTCTGGGACGGGCGCCCGCAGCAGCTGCAGTCATCCGCCGAGATCGCCCAGTTCGAGGCTGCTTTCGATCAAGTCGCAACCACCAAGGTCGTTGAGGAAGCCAACGGTTTCGCGCTTTGGCTACCTGGTGCTGCCGTTCGAGCTGAAGGCTCCGGCTGAGGCGTTGCATCTCGCGAGAATGGCGCTCCCGCAACGCCTGTGAGCCCGACATTCGATACTCCACAGAGGCACGCGGTACCGCTAGGGAAACTCGCGGTGGTCGAGCCACAACCAGTTGTGGCAGTGATGACGAGCGCGGCAAACTCCCTTGGAGGCGCGCACTGACCCCGGGCATGGTGCCGTCACTAGTCCTCCAGGCTGCTGATGTTGCAGTAGCAGCAGCAGCAGCAGTAGTGGCGGTGGCGGTGGCGAGGATGGTGTTTCCTGAACAATTGCCCGAGTTGTTTCCAAAAGCGCTGTTCATCGTGTTCCCTGCAGCGTTACCAAAGCTACTTCCAAAAGTGCTACCCATGGTATTCCTTGCAGTGCTCCCGGGTGCTGGCATCGTGACGAGATTGCCAGTACTTTTCGGATTTGTCGAGGTGTCACTTGTACCCGGTGTGATACTGTTGCTCGGGTTGCTGTTGGTATCCATTAGTTCGGGCCCTGCTGCTGATGCTGTCCAGTGTGCTTCATCTGGTTTTTGGGGAGGCAAACGCTCCTCCATGTCGGAACTGGACGAGACGCCCATCACTTTGTTCGTGTCGCTGGCGATCGATATGGAGTCGGGGTGCTCACTCATGAGCACCGGTGTGCGAGTCGCCTTGCTCACGAGCGCCCGCACCTGACCCACCCGCAGCAGCAACTTGGATAGCTCTGCGGGCAGAATCGCCACTTGCCCCACAAAGACCCAATCCGCAAACGTAAAGCGACTCGTGCGCTGCATGTCGAGCAGGATATCCAGCGCCTTTGCATGTAACCGCCGTACTTGGGCGCGAAACGTTCGCACCTGTGCAGCGGAACGATTCAAAAGACCCAACCAACCGGCAACCGTTTTAATGGTTGGTGCCTGAACCATCAGCGTCATCAGTACAATGGTAGCCGTCCAGAGTTGAACTCGTGCATTCACGTAGGTTCCGCCCTGGATATTAGGTTCATGGAAGACAATCTGGGCTGCAATGAGCGAAATAGCACCACGGAGACCGACGTGAACAATCAAGAGCGCTTCCCGCCACGTGAGTCCGTAGCGACTGCGTCGTAACACCGGATAGAGCACCACCACTGCGATCAGGCGACTGAGGTAGAGCACTGGGTAGAGCACGAGGCCGTACGCAATGGTCTTGCCGTCGATACCGTGACGACCCCAGAATACGATCAAATTCACAACTGCAATGAATCCTGCGTATGTAAAAGCGATCGCATTGATGATCATCGAAATGACGGACCAGAAAGCGAGCAACGAATCCTGGAACTCAGGTGTCAACGAAGCAAAGCGATCCGCTCGAAGCACCAGTCCGAAAGAGGCCACAGCGACAATGCCAGAGACGCCACAAGGACTCTCGCCGACATAGAAGACCAGGTACGAGAGCACGAATGTTGAGCCAATTTCGATTGCCGCATCCTTCCAGACTCGACGGAGGAAGACAAGTGTAGGGAGCGCGAAGGCAATTCCCAGCGCGAGACCTCCACCAGCGAGTCGCAGCAACTGCACAAAGATGGCTCCAATCGACTGAGACGCATTCGGCTGCAGCCGCGTCAAAAACAGCACAAAGAGCGTGAACCCAGAGCCGTCATTAAACAAGGATTCGCCCTGGATCATCACCTGCAATGGTGTTCGAATGCCGCTTCCTTCGAGCGCCATGTTTACAGCCAGCACGTCAGTTGGCGAGATGAGCGCTCCGAACATCCAGCCAGCGTTGAGGCTCCACGGCGTGTCAGTCAATACATACGTGGTAAAGAACGCAAGCAGGGCGGCGTCAATTACGACGAGGATCATGCTGAGGGCGAAGATTTGCAATAAGAGGTTGCTGACGGTCCACCAGTCGATGAAGAGGGCGCTCTCGAGAATCAGCGGTGGTAACAGCACATAGAACAACACCTCGGGGTTGCGCACGTCGACCCAGTAGTTGAGCGAGGCAGACAACTGGGCCAAGTTCAAATAGCAGCCAGCAACGCCAAAGATGCCGCCTGCGATGACCAGAGGAAAAGTATACGGCACGGGTAAACGGTAGTGATCCAGCACGCTCTTGAAAGCGTACGCCAAGAGCACGGCTAGGATCGGAAACAATAGGATCATAAACGTTGACGGGGTCCATTCGGTGAACCCGTGACATATTGCAAAGATTTCCTCACCTACAGGGTCTGTTTCTGCTGCGGAGGCCGCCAGGTTTGTTCGAACGAGGGTAGCGGGCCCACGCAGCAGGTCGCTTTCGCTCGGGCACCAAGCACTCGTGTTCATGGAGAGCGACCTGAGCGACGCCCCGGGCGTGTGTTACAGCTTACCTGATTTTCGTTCAAAATTCAAACAACAAAGGTGAGCATCCGGTGTTCATGGCTGTGCGCTTGAAGCCAATGTGCCAACCAGGAGGATGAGGAGCAGCAGCAGCGCAGCAGCAGCGCGATACGGACGAACGAACGGCACCGGTGCCGTTCAACGGCTTTCATGCTGGGCATCTTTTCGAAGCTCTGCTGAGGAACGACGAGTTACTTGGCGAGAGAGTTGCCATTCGTGGACGGAATTAGTTAGGAAAAAGTGAAAAGGAAGATTTGGATAGCCCAATAGAGCGAGTGCGGGAAGAGTGTACGGAATAAGCTGAAAGTAGAAAGCTCCGGAGAACCGGGAGAGTGCCTTGAAAGCTCTGGATAGTCGCATAGACGAAGCGCACGTTGGAGTGTAAAGGTCTTTTACAAGTAAAAAGCTCAGAAAACTAGAGACACTACGTTGAAGGCTCTGGATCGTCCAACTGAATTGATGCAAGCCTGGGGGTATTAGCGTAATCTGAAAGCTCAGAAGATTCGAGACACGACGTTGAAGGCTCTGGATCGTCCAAATGAATTGATGCAAGCCTAGGGGTATAAGCGTAATCTGAAAGGGGAAAGCTCAGAAAATTCAAAATACTGCGCTGGCGGGTTTGGATAGCCCAGATGAAGCGATGAAGGTCGAATCCGTTGTCCGATCTGAAACGAGCACTTCGCTGCTCGCCTGCACCTTGACTATCGCTTTTTTCCGACATTTTCTGATGTACAGCCTCGACAATCGAAGTATAGCAATAAGGGCTTCGGGATGATGCATAGGAAGTTCCAGGATTCTCGTTTGCCTTTGCGGAGTCGCAGCTGTGACGCTGCCTCTGGAATTCACGAAACCATAGACGTCAAGATCATTCGCGACACCCTAGAAAACGGGTTCGTTCTGTACCCGATATCAGGATCCAGTTCAAAAGCGCAAGCCTCAAAGCTGCTCTCTTACTTTGATGTAGCATGCTCAAATCATGGATTCTTCAATGTTTGGGATCCTTCTGTTGCAAGGCAACTTGGGGGCGCACCAATTCGCGCCCCAGCGTGGACAAGGCGAAAAACTCGACATCTTCTCTCTTGAGGACGTCTTCACCAGCTCATACCGATTGTGCACTGTACTTGCCTCGTCAAATACTCGACACCGTTCGAAAGCCAAACCGCCATTTCTATGTGGACATTGATGAAACGGGACTCGACAGCTGCGTGATGCCTCGCTCGGAATGTGGTACCCGAGTCTCCCGTCTTCTCTCTAGGGATGGAGAACCGTCCAGGACTCGGAGTTGGGTTGTCGGAGCGATCGCTTCGACCGAGGCGGGCTCCACCGCGTGGTACAACGACAGCGCTCAGGGGCAGGAACTTCTCGGTATCTACTCCAGCAGGATGTTTCCTTCCTGTATGTGTTCCATCATGGACAATACCGCATACCAAATTCCTTGTATCCAATGGAAAATCGTGCCCTTGTGCGTAGAGCGGACAAAGCATTCGCCAGAGGGATCACCCATAAGCAGCACGTGATCCTAGGATACGGTGCCAGGTGTGGAGAAGCGGGTACGGTATCGAGGCGCGTCCGCGCTACGCTTCATGGACGTGTACAGAGCGGCGAGGCAAGGCGTTCACGCGCCACATGGCGGCTCCTGGAGATAGGATGTATGGCGGACATACGAGAGCACCTGACCGCAGTCCAGTGTCACCGCTGAGAAGCGCACACTGAGGCTGTTACCATGGACGCTGAAAATAGCGTGCGAGGCATAGCTCGCAACTACCGCATGTGCATCAATTGCGTCGATCATAGCAAGAAGCTGCGAAATGTGCATTTGAACGCTGCCACCAACATCCCCGCACTGCTCACGAATATGCTGGAGCGCAAGGCGCGATCGGAGGACTTCAAGCCGTACATGAATGACAGGGAAAGCAAGCAGAGGCAGGAAAACCCGCAACAGCTGGTTTTGATCACATCTTCAGCATGGGAAACATCGAGATTGAACGCCCGAGTTTGCCAACGGGACGATTTCAGATGGAGTCTAACAGAGGCGTCAAACAATGTCGCGGCCATGCCCTTGTTCAAAAAAACATCGTTCCACAAGCGTCTGATGGACAAGCACGGCGAAGCGACGCTTTCATAGAAAGCAAATGTAATGCCTCTTCCTGGACAGAGACGCGTCATCAAGGAGGCTCTCGTTCCATATCTGGATGCGAAAATGTCTTCAAGGATCTCGTTGTCTACTCCTAGAACATGTGTTCCCGTGCCATGAGCTCTGCATCCCGCTCTAGCTGACGCCGATCCGGTGTATTCGATTCAAGTACTTCAGAAGCTGGATCCGTGACCGCAGGGATGCTCCCTGCATCTTGTTCTGCAGAAAGAAAGGACGACGAGCCTTCCAGGACGGTGTCCGATACGCTGCGATGTGTCTCCCGCAGGTCTCCGGTCTGCCAAGGCGGTGCTTGGCCCGTGCTCCCCCCGCGGTACACCACCGGAGTGCCAGTTGCAGATTCCTCGAATAGCAGTTGCAGGCCTGTATCCTCAACAGGATTGGCGACCTCCTCACTGTAGTTCGCTAGGATATCGACCAGTTCGGATCGAGAACGTCGCGGTGGGCGAGTATGTCGGTGTCGCCAGAGCTGCTGCTCAAGTTCCGTTTCCGTTTCCGTTCGGTGTTTCTGCTCGAATTGACGCATCCAAGGGCCAGCAATGGATCCAGCATGCCCTCTGGTCTGTTCCGAACGTTCCCGGTCAGCAGACTCGGACGGAAACGTTTCGGTTAGAGAGACCATTCCGGACGGCAGCGTCCAGCTGCGTAAAAGCCCAGGACGCGTGCCACTTTCGCCAGCCGCTTGTCCGATAAAGCGCTCACCACTGCTGCCATCTGAACAGGTAGGATGCAGCGCGTCCGTCCCAGCGCACATGATATCAGCGGGAACAGTGTTTCCGGGCTGGTCTACTTCACTCGGTTTCGAGATACGCGAGGTGTCGCTCATGGGTGCCGTCGTCGTCGAAAGTCGCTGTGCTCCTCTCCCGCGGCGACTGCTGACCCGCTCACGAGCCGCAGCCAAACGTTGTAACCGTAATGCACTCTGTACAAGGCGCTTTCGCTCCTTTTGGAGAAGAGGCTGGTTCAAATCCATCCACAGGAAACAGGGAGAAGTGGCGGTTTTCGATACAGCCGAAGCAACTGCATCGTTTCTGTCTGAAGCGGCAGCAGCAAAGAGCGCAACATCCTCACAGGGGCGAGCGCAACTCGCAGCGAAATGGTCCAGGCGAAGTACTGCTGGTGCGGAGACTCGACCCGCCCAGGTTTGCCACTCAGAAAGCGGTGACGGAGCATCGCCGCTGAGACTGCTCCTGTTGCCACCGCTATCGGTGATTTTGCCAGTCCCTGTACTGCCGTTTCCGTCGCTGCTGGTGCTACCAGGTCGTAACCGCTGCTGCGGCAGGGTTGCGTCATTTGCCTGGTGTAACGCCACTGAAGCAACGGACGCTTTCTCGTGATTGCTCAGAAACTGCAAAAGTGAAGGAATCGCGGCACCACGCAAAACAAGAAGCTTCGCAGGGGGCATTCCATCCGGCAACAAGAGCCAACGTCTCGGTTTTGTGTCTACTCGACGCGACGCATCCGCGCTCCGTATACCGCCAGCAGGCTGGACATCTGCTTCCCCTGTTACGGCGCTTTCGTGTTCGCGCTCAGCAGCGGGAGACGCTGACCCGCGCTCAACACCAGTACCTGTTTGGGAACTCGCTGTCGGCATCAGTGGCGCTGGATATCGCTGGAGCCACGGCCCCGCAGGTGTATCTGAGCCAGTCTCAGGAACGAACGCATCCTGCAGGATCTGGGCACCGTAAGCACTGGTGGGACGAATCTCCAGCGTTCCCGTAAGGAGTATCAGAATAAGGGACGGGGTTGCAGGTTCCAGCAACGGCACGTTCACAGCGCAGATGCCCTCGTGCACATGATAGACGCGTTCGTAGAGGCCGTACCAAGCCAGTGCACCCGTTACGTATACCTGATAGCGCAGGTTTGCTCGATCATCAGTGGAGCGTGAAGCGTCCAGCCACCACGGTGCTGCCTGATCCGAACGCTGCAGATAATCATACATCGTGAACGAGTCCTGACGTGGTGGAAGCAGAGGTCTTCGTGTTGGGCGCGCTGCGGCACTGTGCGAACCTGCTTCAGTGGATGCTCCGGTTTCTGGGCGCTCTCCAAGCACCAGCGGTTGACGATCTACCAACGTTGTCGGAGCGGGTGTTGTTGGTTCGGGTCTCGTGGGCGCCCTGGTATCCAGCGGTACGCCAGATGCAGCCAATGGCGTCGTGGCTATTGCGGCATTACCGCCGGCGCTTTTCGAAGGTATCCCCGCAGCTGCCGTCGTCGTCATCGTGACAAGTGCGGCTGCTCGTTGTTCAGACTCGGTTAAGGCTGCATTCCGGAGTGACAGCTCTGGACAAGTAACCGACTCTGCCATGTGCTCAGAATGTGGCCGTTGCAGCGCATGAAGGCTGTTTCCGTTACCGTCTTCCGTAACTGCAATCTGGTAGAGTTCAGAGAAGAACGTCTCCAGGCCCGGGATAAGGGCATCCACGAGCTCCGCGGCGCCTAGTCGGAGCGCCTCTTGCCACCAACCTCGCTCACTGCTCACCAGTTGCTGAAACGCTTGACGAGGAATAAGAAGCACGTTGGCCACCGGACTGGCAACCACGAGCTCGTAGGGGTACCGGTGCGCAAATAGGACGCCACCGACACCATGCACATTGCGCAGAGGATCATCGTGACGAAGGAGCGACACCACCTCGTATTCTGGGAGGGGGAGCAGGCCCTCCGCAGCTGTGCACTGCGAAGGCGAGGTGGCAAGCGTCAGACGCTCTTGTTCGGGCGCTGCAGCCGACCAGGAAGACGCAACGAGCAGGGCACCAGGTGTCGCATCGAGCACAGCGGACTCGGTTTCGAGCGCTTCACCTTCCAGTGCATCTTCACCTTCATCATCATCCCATTCTACGAGGTCCGTTCCAGGGCGCATCGCCGACGGCGGTGTGCCAGTCGCGCAACGTGCTGTGCTCGAACGCGACTGGTGTGCCCCAGTGTTGCGATGATCCCCACAATGATTACGATTATTGCTGCTGATGTTGTTGTTGTTAGTCCAGGTTCGATTCGATCGCATGGCATCCGCCCGACGGCAGGCAGCGCCCTCGCGCTTGCCATCAGTGACACCCGAAGCATCTTTCCCATCTCCGCTGATCCAGTCATGCGGAGCAACGGTGAGCGCTTCACTGGACGTTCCTGGAACAGCATGTTCAGCATCCCGGGAAGCAGGCTCAAACAAACGCGCGGGAAGCTGTTTTTGTTGGGCATCACGTTGCTCGCCATCTCCTTGAGATGACTGACGACGACGACCACGGAGACGCTCCCACCAGGGCCACCTCCTCCTCCACCAACGCTGCTTCTGATGATGTTGTTGTTGTTCCTGCTGCTGCTGCTGCTGCTGCCACCACCGGCGAAGGCCACTAGTGGCCGGGGCACCGTCCGGCACTTGTCTCGCAGCGTCCGCTGCAGGTGCTTTTGCAACGAGCACACCAGTCGCCGAGTCCGTAGCGAGTTCACCAGTAAAGGTGGCTGCGGCAACCGCCAAGCGCTCCGACGTTGCCCGGAGCGCCTCTTCCGCCTGGTGTTGGTCTCTGCTGATGAGGCGAGCAATCGCCTGTGTCATTGGCATGTCGATCGCTGTACCGCTCGGGGAGAGCAAGCATGTCGTCGCTTCAGTGCATGTCGACTGCTGCTCTTCGTGGACATGACACGGCGCAGTGTCTCTGCATCGGGTGCATACCGGAGATACGGCAGGTAGCGCGCTTGTCGGCTGCGCTGCCTCCAGGTCCGGCTCGGAGAGCACCAGGTGAGGCGCTGGGCCCCGGTGCGCGCTGCGTCGCTGCTGTGAATGCCTCCTAGAGTGCGTCTCCGGTGCCTGGCGCTGCTGCGGAGGATACGATACCGCTGTGCGTGGTCGTCCAAAGCCAAGGGGAAGGCGTGCTCGCCCTGACGCTATATGCTGCGTACGGCTCCAGTACCAGCGGAGCTCTAGAACACCGTGTGCTACGAGAATCACCGCATCTGGTAGCTGGAAACTCGCCTGGAGACGCTCGCCTAGCAGTAACGAGCGCACATGGCCAGCCTGGCGAAAAGCGACATAGATGCGATACGCCTGCGCAGAGGCGGAGTTCAGACCACCATCCAGAAGCCTTTCGGTTATCGATGTTGACGTTGTTGCTCCTGTTGCTGCTGTTGCTGCTGCTGCTGGAGCACTCGTTTGGACGCTCGTCGCTCCCGCTGGTGCGAAGGATGCGCCTGTAGTGGTGGTGGTGGTGGTGGTGGTTTTCGGGGTGTCCCCTGCTGACGACGACGTTGTCGCTAGCACAGGTTTGGATCCTGGCGACTGCGTCTCGTGGAACATTGGTGCCGCGGGCTGGAACCAGCGCCGAATACCAGCCTCAATGCGCTTCTCAAACGACGGAGCCGGAAATCGCACAGAAACTCGCTGCAGAGCCTCTCGCCGCATATCGATCTGGTCCAAAAGACCTCGAAACTCGCGTTTGGTCAGGAGACCCTCCGCGTACATGATTTCCAGGAGACGCTCCTGTCGACTGAGCATTACTGCGGCTGCTCGCAACGACTCCACAGAGCGTACCGTTTCGAGGCTGAGGATTCGCATCGAACGAAGATGCTGCTCGCAGCGCTGTAGATCGTGCTCCAGCTCTTGCAAGACTTGCGCATTCGCATGCAGAATCATGGTGAGCAAAAGCACCGCTCGCGGATGAGGTTCACTTTTCTCATGTCGAAGCAGGGAATGGAGTGCTCGCATGCATTCGGAATAACGGCTCCGCCAGGCTTGGGCGAGCGCTACCGCCAGTCCCGACAGCACGTCATAGCCAATAAACAGACGACGGTGAAGCAGTGCCAGAGCCAGTCGATCGAGAAAGCGCACCCTACCCAAGACGTGTATGGCGAGGCGCTCGTAGCGACGCAAGCCCCAGCCGGCTTTCTGACTGCCCTCACAGAGGCGCAGCGTACCGGTGTGCGGCGCCAGGCATACCTTATCGTTGACGTAGTCGGTTACTGAGTCGAGGAGGCGGTACGTGACACGACTAATCGACCCAATGAGGTGCTGTTTCTGCACGTTCGCACGCACAGCAAGCAGCGTGCGCCGGCGACTCTCCACGAGGAGGCGACTGAACGCCGGGGAGTCCCCCAGCTTGCGCTCGAGAGGGAAACGCGTTAGCCAGTGCGCTAGACTTGGAAGCGACTCTTCGGGAAGGGGCTCTGGCTCTGGAGTTCGAATTGCCCTTGCAGGATTTCCTGTATCCGGCACTGGTCCCGGAGGCAATGATGAGACGCGAGATGCCCCAGTTGCCGTCTTGTCGGGTGCAGGAGTGCCAGCAGCATCGGGCTGACGTAGATGCGCCTTCCAGATGGCTTCGGCATTCGACCACGGTACCGGAGCGCTGCTGCTTGTCGTACCGCAGTTCGCGTCATCTCCAGGATCCAGAGACGACGACTCGGGAGAACGGGACGCACAGTCTGGCTCACGCGGCCCAGTTGGTGGCGTGGCTTGTCCTGGGGGCGCCACTCCGGAGCCAGGCGCCTGCTCCCCGTTCAAGCTCGCTGGAGGATCGTTCCCGGCAGCGGCCTTCGTGTAGCGCGCTGCCAAGTGCCGAATACGGGCGCGCACCCGCCCTGCACTTAACAGCAGCTCATCGAGTTTGTAAGGTAGAATGGCAGCCTCTTCCACGAATCCCCAATTTGCGTGAACGAAGCGACTGTGCTTCTGCATCTCCCGCAGCGCCTCTTTGGCTTGCCGGTGAAGACGGCGTACCTGGAGTCGAAACAGACGCACTTCAGCGGCGCTCTGGCTGAGGAGGCCCAGCCAGGCAGCGACCTGCCTCACTGTCGTTCCCTGGAACAACAGAGTCAGGAGTACGATCATCGAGGTCCACAGCTGAACCCGAGCAGATACCACTGTACTACCGCGAATGGAAGGCGTATGGAAGACAATCTGGGCGGCAATGAGAGAGATGGCTCCGCGTAGGCCACAGTGAACGATGAGGATGGCCTCTCGCCACGAGGCCCCGTAACGACCAGTGCGCAGAATAGGAAACAGCGCCACCACCGCCACAACACGACAGAGGTAAGTGACAGGATAGAGCGCTACTCCGTAGCCAATTGCCGCGGCGTTCACGCCACTCTTTCCCCAGAAAACAATGAGGTTGACCACGGAGATAAAGCCAGCGTACACAAATGCAATCGAATTGATGATATGCGATATCGCTTCCCAGAATGCATCCAGAGACTCTTGAAATGCCGGTGTGATCGAAGCGATTCGGTCAGCGGAGAACATCACGCCGAACACGGACACAGCCACAATGCCGCTGCAGCCGCAGGGCCCGTCTGCAACGTAGAACACCAGATACGCCATAACGAGTGTACTGCCGATCTCGATGGCAGCATCTCGCCAGACGAGGCGAAGCAGCAGCAACGTCGGGATGCCCATCGCGATACCGATGAGGAAACCGCCACCTGCAAGACGGAAGAACTGCTCTACAAGGTAGCCAAAGGAGAGATTCGGATTCGGCATCAGACGAGAGAGGAAGACAATGAAGAGAGTGAATCCGGAACCGTCATTGAAAAGCGCCTCGCCCTGGATCATGACCTGGATATGCTTCCGCACCGGCGTTTGGGAAAGCGTAAGCGCAACCGCAAGTGCATCCGTTGGCGAAATGAGCGCCCCAAAGAGCCAGCCAGCATCGAAGCTCCAACCGGCTGTACCGAACACGTACGTGGTGAATGCCGCCACAATCGCCGCCGAAATGAAAACCAAGATAATGCTTAGCGCGAATTGATGGGGAATGGTATGTTTCACGACCCACCAGTCAAGATACATGGCGCTCTCGAAGAGAATCGGCGGGAACAGGATGTAGTACAGGATCGTCGGTTTGTCGACGCTTACCCATAGCCGCAGTGACTCTGACAATTCACCCAGAGGTAGGTAACAACCAGCGACCCCGAAAACACCGCCAAGAATGACAAGCGGAACGGTATACGGTAAGGTCAGTCGGTATCGAATGAAAAGGCCGCGAATGATGTACGAGAAGAGCACTGCCAGGAGTGGAAACAGCAGTACCGTGAAAAGCGACGGTGTTCCGGTACGAAAGCCGCGGCAGGTATTGAATATGGCTGCATCCTCGCTGGTGCTATTCGCGGCGTGAATCACTTGTGTTTGAAGTGCGGTGAGCTTCGAAGCCAACCCCTCAAACGACGTATGCATTCGCGCTCGGTACGCGGGTGCGGTTCTTTGACCGGAGCGCCGTCCTCGCTGCGACCGCTTCCACCCGAACGCGTCGCAACTCGCGAGAAGCAGTGCTCTTACCCCTCGTACGTGCCGTTTGCGGTGCAGAACGCGCCTCGATGAGGCGGTGTCTCCAGCGAGACTTTTGAAAAGGACAGCGGTCGACTGCTCGTTTCGAGTGCTCGCTTAGTGAAGACGGTGACTCCGGTCGTGATGAACGCCCTGATTTACAAACGGAAGTCGTCAAGCTGTATGCACAGACACACTTGGATAAAAGTGTGGGCGCTTTATCCGCGGGTCCTCCCTTGACGCTGAACGTCGAGGCTCCAGTCGGTGCCGATTTTGCGGCGTTCCTCGGCAGAGCAGTGTGCGCGGGTACGAGGTGGTACGACGGGAACGGGCCTCAACGATGGCCTCGTGCTGCTTGTTCAATTATAGAGATTTGTGTCCCAAATAGAACAGATTCATCCAGGATCCAGGTGAGCCCGCAGCGTTTCGTTCATGCAATCATGCGGGCACCGTACGCCATCTATCCTCGTTCAGGTCTATTTCGATTCGTCACAGAGGCCGATGATCCTCAATGCTTTCGTTCGCTGACTTGTTCAGGCGTGCGCGGTTCGTACTGGCCATCTCGTGTGCGAGCTCATGCCCGAGCTCTGGCGCGGGATGCGCGCACTGCGGATACATGGTGCGTCGACGGATGCTGCAAATGCAATACGCTCTTTTTGCTCAAGGATATTGTATGGAAGCAACGGGAATTGATGAAATTGTATACGATTCATTGCATCGGTGTTCGTTGACCGCGAAAAAAATCTCTAACTAGGGACTCTTTTGTAGCTGCCTCGGTGGGGCAGCTACAACGACCTGGGAGGTACGACAGAGTGGCTCCAACTGGAATCTAGAATGTGCAGCGTGCACCGGGCGCTCGTCCAGCGTTTTGGAACGCTTCCTATGGCGTGGCGTACCGGAGACCAGCACCACTGAAGACTCTGATACGCATACGAGGCAGCATCGCGACACCAAGCGATGAGATTCTGACGGTAGATATGCGCAGAGCAGTACAGCGAGCGAGCCTTCGAGACTCGTACGCTGCCACTGCTGCTGCCGCTGGTCGTTGGCTAGGATAGACAGCGTGTGCAGCTGCGCCGTCCCGACACCGCCAGCCACGAGACGCATCGGTGCGCGCCCAGGCTGGAGGCGAGGCTCGTGCGCAGCTCGAACACCCCCACGGCTTTTCGCAGGGCCTCGTACCCATCCAAAGTCGCATACGGAGCAGCACAGCTTCGAGCTCTCCAGATGAAAGCCAGCAAAGAAGGGAGCTCTTCCCAATTGCGTTGATATCGCTCTATGAGAAGCCTCATGGGATGATGCCCGCTGGTCGCAGCCCGGGGCAAACGAGTCTGGTTCACATGTGACCTGATCCCCAGCAGATGACCTAGACGAATCCCATGGGCGGCGAGAATCTCCCTGAACGTACGCATCAAAGGCGCCAGTGTCTCGCCGCATCTCCGCGCTCATGCGATGCACCGTGCCGATCACGCGTTCGCCAACACGCATCGTTGCGTTTGAGTACATAATTTCGTTCTTTTCCGCCAGACAGGGATAACGATCATCCGGGATTCTACACCTCCACTTTCATAACTTTCTACTATTTTTTTATTCATGAAAACGAACCCACTTCGAACGCGTCTACTATAAACCCCGAAAAATCACTTGAATACACGCACTTAAGGGTTGACGCACAATTGAGATCGAAAAATACACTTTGCTGTGGCGTTAACACAAATACATCGTGAACGTTAGAGCAGCACGATAGTGATCAGGCTCGTGTTTCTCTTCAATGGCGAGACGCGCGTCGTATCTCATGCCTGCAAGACATAGAGGTGCGCGTATCGAGCGCACCATAGAAAAAAAGAACTGAAACGAGTTACTAACTAACAACTCGATGAGACTTTCTTTCCCAATCTATAGTAAACGTTGAACGGAGAAAAACCTTTCCGTATTGTTGATAGTTTACCTTATAGGTGGCAAGTCCCGCGACCCGAACGAGTCTGCCGGGGTAGTGGTTTACGCGAATCTGCAGCGGCGGGAGCAGTGGAGCGACTTGGCCAGCTCATCTGAAAAGCAGTTTATTCTGAGACTAGGAGCTGGTAGCCTGCGTCTGGGCACTGCCCAAGTCGCCATGCACTCCCAGCAGCAGATTGCTTCGCGCTGCCACAGGCAACACGCCTGTCTGCGCAGCCTGCTGGCTTCCAGAATGCTTACGCGCTCCAACCCCGTGTTAGATGAATGACGCCTCGAGCCGACGCCCTCAGCATTATGGCAAAGCCGTTCTGTCTCCGTGATGCACCGGTTCAAGCGGTTTAGGTGCTGACGCGGGAGCAGCAAGACAGATTACGCACACGATACAACGCACAAATCGACTAGTACATCCGACAGGAAGAATGGGCAATGGAACTTGGGGGTAGGTTGCATCATGATGGACGCTTTCCCGAAGGCCAATACCCAATTCGCAGCCTCGGCTCCATGGTCTATGTAGACGATTTTATCGAATCGAGAAAAAATCGCATCGCCGCCGCCGCCGCCGCCGCGATGCGTGCCCTGCCAAGGCACGCTGTCAGAACAAATACAGCTTTGACTCAAATTTGTTGGACGTAGCGCCATTCGTGGACACGTGTCCCGAAGGCACGCCGGAGCGCGCAGCCCGATCACAAGTGGACACGAGCAGTTGCGTCGCACCGCCGCCGTCGCCATGCTGAACCGCTAGGCCGCGCGAGCTGTTCCAGGTGGCGCTGCATTCGCTTCTTGGAGAAGGCATTGTGCTCGTGGTCAGAGTGAAGCACAGGTACTCCATAGACACAGATGGCTAGCTCCGGACCTGTATGCAACACCTTGGGGGTGAACAACTACAGTAACCCCTTGCATATCGCTGGTCTGTTCGTGATTCTCTGCGGAGGTTTCCTCGGCGCCTTCCTGCCAGTTGCTGCCAAGCGTTACCCGTGGCTGCGAATCCCTGGTATGGTTCTCCAGCTTGGTCGTGCTTTCGGTACTGGCGTCGTGATCGCCACAGGGTTTGTGCATATGATGCCGCCTGCCTTGGCAAACCTGAGCGACGCTTGTCTGCCGGGGTTCTTCACCGACACGTACAACTCGCTTGGAGCGGCGATCGCGCTGGGCGCAGCGCTCTTCATGCAGTTACTCGAGTTCAGCGGGCGAGTTTATATTGGACGCTACATGGATCGAATTATTGCTGAGCACGCAGCGGCTCGAAAAGCGCTGGCGTTTTCGGCGAAACAAGCGCACGCTCAAGTGCCTTCGGAGGAAGGCACGCTCGCAGCGCTTGCGCCCGACCCCGAAGCCGGCACACTTCAGGGAGCCAGCGCTCTGCAACCAGACAACGCTGAAAGCATTCAGCCGTCACCAGGCTCTGAGTTGTGCGCATGCGCGGTAGAAGAGCCGGTTGTGAAAACGCAATTAATGCACAGCGAAGGTTCGGCGCTTTGCTCCCTAGCACTGAGCGACGAGGATCGCTCGGATGAAAAGAAGCTTCTCGATAAGGCAGAGCTGCGCAACCTGAAGCTCATTGTGATTATTTTCGAGTTCGGCGTCGCTGTGCACTCGGTCATCGTGGGGCTGGACTTTGGCGTCAGTACTGGACAAACTGCGGTGACGCTCTTTGCTGCGCTCATTTTCCATCAGTTTTTCGAGGGTGTGGCGCTCGGAACGACGATTTCCGAGGCCGGTTTCGCCTGGTGGCTCGTCATGCTCATGGTGATATCGTTTGCGCTCGAGACTCCAGTTGGAACCGCGATCGGCATGGGCATTTCGCGGGCCTACAACCCGAACTCGGTGGCCTCGCTGGTGATCCGCGGCGTTCTCGATGGACTCTCCGCAGGTATCCTAATCTATACAGGTCTGGTGGACCTGTTGACTTACCGGTTTACGCTGAACACGGAGCTCCATAAGCAGCAGCTAGTCTGGGTTGTTCTGACGATCGCGTTCGTCTGGGCCGGGGCCATCGGCATGAGCATCATTGGGGCTTGGATCTAAGAGTAGCCGCTTTGGACGCTTTACGCAGACTCAGACGCTGTGTGTGTGTGTGTGTGCATCGTAGTCCAGGAACGACGGAGCAAACATGCTAAGCGCAGCAATACGGAGCGTTTGTCGGGAGTCTTCAATGAATCATGGAGGAAAAATGCACCGCGCGGCTTCCGGTCAGCTGTTTTCGATCATGGACCTCGGTGCGCAGTGGACGCCTGCAAGCTGCCGTCGCTTCTCGGGGGTGTTCCTTCCTGTGCGTCCGATTGAATCCATCCTTCCCCATGAATCCATTTGAAGAAGCCGGCAATCGCCCAGGTCGGCACGTGCCTTTTGTCATTTCTCATCGTCGTGAACAAAGTGCAGGCTTGTTTCTTCGGAAACGAAAGGAGGCTGTGCGAGGCCGCACAAGTCGCTATGTCGCGAGGCGTGCGCGCCCAAGCCCACGATACTACTTCGTTTGCAAAATACTGAGTAGCGTTGTTTTCTATGAGAAAGATCGTTGTATGGACAGATGTATGGAAGAAGAAGACTTGATAAGTTCGAGAACATTAAACTGGCGCCCAACGGCCCGTTTCGGAATGAACACGATATCACTTGGTAAAGACGCAACGATTGGCTATGGACAATAGACTCCTACCTGGAGCAATCATCGCTGCATGCCGTACATCTCGGGTCGTGCAGGCTTCGGCGTTGGTCCTCGCCACCAGGAAAGCACGCTGTCGAGCGTTGTTCTCCCCGTCGTCGGAACCATGCACTTGAAGAGGCCTTCCAAGGACAGGGTGCTACTGCCGGAGCATGGCCGAGCCGATGAACCTCAGCTCAGTCCACGAAGGCAAGACTCGCAGCACGAGACACCGGACCAGGCCCTCCTGGTACCACACCGGAGCTGCTCGCCGCCGTTGCTGAGCTAGACCTCTACGACTTGTTCACTGCGTCACATACGCAAAGTATGCGTGCGTTCCTAAATTGAGGCGGGAAATTCTTTTCCTTCTCGTAGATCTTTCCTACTCAGAGACGAGCTGCCAGGGAAACGCAGGTAGACGTTGATCCGCAGGCAGCGCGCAAGCTGTGAACCACCACCATCACCACAAAGAAGCACAGAACGAGCTCGGGCGGCGTGGAGTCGAATAGCGGAACGCTGCACGTTGCAGTGCAACTCGAGTGCGGTCCGGTGTACAAGCACAGCGCTGGCAAGCGTCTTGCAGAGTGAGGCGTCGCAAAGCAGGTCAACGAAGTGGTTCAGCGACGTGCGACCACAGCGACGAACCGCTTGGCTCGCCAGACGAACGCTGCAACGCACCTGGCGCTTTGGAGCAGGTATCAAACGAGCTCGTCACCATTTACTCGATAGTGTCAAGTTTTGGCAGAGGACGCGTCTCAAGTCACGAGCGTCAGAGATGAGACGCTCGTTCCGGGCGAGCCCGTATCTACAAGTTGGTGTTGTTCCCGGTCAGTAAGCAACAACCGCTCTTTTCGGCGTTACGTATAGGGTATGCAACACCCCGAAACGACCCGCTACGGATACCACGCGCGCCGAAACCCCACGTCCACCATTCCTGCACAAGTAGGGCCCTGTCATACCATTCGCTTGTGGAATACAGCGACCATGTGGATACTTGCGCTTCGCTCCTGCTAGCTCTGGGGAGCCGTGCGCACGCCCAGCATGCCTAGGATACGGGCGGGAATACCTCAGTTTCAATTTTGCGCAGCATGGGTTCTAGCTGATCATCGCGAATACGGTAGAAGTCGACACTCTTCTCCGCGAGAAATCGCACGCGATCGCTCTCTACGGCCGCGAAGCAGACCAGAGATGCGTCAATAATGGTCGGCGCGTGGGTAATGATATACTTTTGACGCTGAAGCACGTCCGCTTCTGCTTCCCGAAACCGACTCTCCGCCTCGTACATGAGATCGCGCAATGGTGCCAATGTCTTCTCATCTGTTTTCGCTCGTTCTTTATCCTCGACGACCGCGCGGCGTGCATCGTAATCCTTAGCAAGCTTCTCCAGCCGGACGGAGCGCTCGCGGCATTCCCGTAAGCGACTCTGGAATTCTTTGATGTACTGCAGCAAGCGGGTCGATCCTTTCTCGCCCGCCCCAAGATGATGGTTACGCATCTCTTCCGAGATCGTTTTCGCTAGTGAGGCGATACGATCAGCGTGCTCTCTTCGCTCTGAATCACCCTGTTGGCTTTCCGTCTGCTGCAGTTCGTTCGCGTAAAGCACCGTGAGCTCACCGATACGCACCCAACTCGTCTGAAACTGGTCCAGGAAACGCACCAGTTTGCCAAGTTGGGTCTCGATTTTGTTCACTGTCTTTTTATTTTCCTCATATTCTTTCAAAGGAGTACGGTCGATTCGCGCAAAGTTGCGCTTCCAACAGAAACACGAGCACGCCATATGCGTAGCTGGTTGTTCGCCAGCGCAGCCCCAGCGATGCACGTATCAGTGGGGGCAATGCGTGCGCACAACCCCAATGCGTGTCTGCGTGCGCGCGCGGTGCTGTCCCAATGGGCGATGCGAGGCGTCGGCGCGCCGGCCGCCACGAGGCCACGAGGCATCCAGAATGGTATTTGCGAGAACATGGACAAATGGGATTGCAGCGTCCCGTTCGCCCTGCGTCGTCACGCCCGGTCGCCGTGCATGTGCTCGTCTCCGGACGGGTTGATGTGCGGCCTGCGCGCTCCGAGCGCGAGTTCGATGGGCGATTCAGGATGCCTTGGGTATTTTTGTTCTATCCAGTGCAGCATGCAATGGAAAAGGTCGCGTCATTCGGGTGTCCAAGGTAAAGGTTTCGTCTTTTTCGATCTTCATGAACACCAGGCTGTGCGGGATTTTTCTCCAACTGACTCCTTTTCCTCTTTCTCGTATCCGGCATGAAACACGCTGGTCACGGTTTCGCTCCAGCGCCGTTGTAGGCATTCAAACGATGTTGATGGCAGCGTGCAAGTCCCGATTTCGCCGATGCCGGCTCTCGTTCGAGCATTTCATGCGCACTCAACAATACCGCAAGCAACAGATCCTCTTTGTGTACCG
>Ga0078972_1007769_pt1 | contig 23407 bp, 28 predicted proteins | sample YelNatPaOPGAMG01_FD_67568 | JGI IMG/M metagenome (GOLD analysis project Ga0078972, IMG submission 67568) | Hot spring thermophilic microbial communities from Obsidian Pool, Yellowstone National Park, USA - OP-RAMG-01 (SPADES assembly) (version 2) | ecosystem: Environmental > Aquatic > Thermal...
CGCGGCATTAGGCCAGCACTTAATGTTGGTCTTGCAGTTGCAGATAATTCCCATGTAATCACATTTTCTCTGTTGCCATACTTAGGTGGCGAATCCATAACTAATCCACTACCAATTATTTCTATTTTATTTCCTGCCGTTCCATTCGGTTTAGTTTCAATATTAAATGATGTTTGATTTTTATGATATGTATATGGATTAAATGTTGTTAATGCAACTTTTTCTGGATCAAAACTAAATTTTACTGTTCTATCTTTTACATAATATCTGCTAATTCCTGTATCTGCATTTGCATCAGACCTCTTTGCAATTTCATTTCCTAAATCAATATCAAGTTTACTAATTACTAAATCTGTAATTGAATCTAATTTAAATGCTGCATTATCCCATGGCTGCGGCAAAATATTATCAAATGTTGGTGTTGGAAATGTTGTATCAGAATAATGAGAGCCATCATAAAGCCCGGTAATTTCAACATCCATCGTCATCAATTCTCCAGCTTGTAATGGTATTTTAATACTTGCAACACAACCTTTTAATTTATGTCTTGTTCCACCAGACCAGAAATAAATAGTTGCACTTTCACCTTCAAGATTACTATTAAGAGCATATACAACAGAAGTCCCAGCATTAATAGTTTCTGTAAAATTTGCAATTCGCAATAATCTTCCACATTGTGGCGCTGTTCCAGCAGTCCCGCTTCCTTTCAATTCTGTTTTAAAAGATAATTTAAGAGCTTCACCTATAATAACTGGAGCAATTTTGCCAAAATAACTTAAAGGGATATTTCTTTCTTTTGCATTTGCAACAATATCAAATGTAGGTTCTCCAAGTGTTATAATTGCATCGGTTGTTTCCGATGGAGATGCATCACTGCCATAAATTGTTTCTATTTTTATGAGAATCAAACTTCTAACCTTTTCCATTGTTTACCTCATTATTTTCTTTTAGTATTTCATTTTTAATTTTTTGTTCTTCTCGTTTCATCATTGCTTCGTCATCCAGATTTGGAACTAATTTGCCATCACGAATTATATATGAGCCACTCGGACGAAACATAACAGTAATATCCGGTCTTATTGTTGTATTTATATAAATATCTTCTTTATTAATATTTTCTTTATCTAAATTTATTTTTTTACTCATTACAACCCCCATGCATTTTGTCTATAAAAAATTAATAATCTTATTGTAACATCACCTATTTTATTGCCAAGTTGATCAATATTATAATAAATAGAAGTTTGATATTCTGTATTAATTGCCAGACCATCCCAACTTAAATTAGTTCCAATACATTTAAGAATATCTGCTTCATATTTAAATAAATTTGATAATTCGATAGCATTTGTGCAAACAATATCTATTTCAACTATAAAATTGCAATTCCATAATGTTGAACTACTTTCATTATTAGATGATAAAGAATTTTCATTAGCACGAATATTTATTCCTAAATTTGTAAATATAGTTTGTTTATTAATAAATACTTTTCCGCTATAATCGAAATAATATTCATTGATATTATTAATTGAAGAAATTTTTTCTTGAATTTTTTCAAGAATATTTATTCGTGCTAAATCTGGGATCATGTTTGTTCTCTACTTAATATTAATCTTGCAAAACCATCTCCTGAATCAATAACATAATTGATATAATAATTAATATTATTTCTTTTAATTATATCACCTTGATTAATATCTGCAGCTTCAGATTTTTTAATATCACAAAAAGGATTTGTTGTAATTACTTGATTTTCACCAATATTGACTGTTGTACCTTCTTCATTAAAATTACAGACGATTTGCCTTGAAGAATTATTTTTAATTAATTCAACTTCTTCGGCAAAATCGTCTGTATTTAAAAATATGTCATCTTCAATAATCATCTATAGAAATAATTTTACCTCTATTTTTTCTTTAAATTATCTGATGATTTACCATCAGCTTCAATTGTTAATTTTGCTTTTTTATCAGCATCAATTTTTTCAAAATCTTCAGGATAACAAACAATATTTCTGAAATAAATATCTTTTTTTTCAATTCCAGAAATTTTTACTTTTTCACCATAATCATATCTTTTTGCAACTTCATCTCCAGCAGATTTAATTCTTGCCGGGATAATTACAATCATCTCTTCAATCTTATTTAAATTATCTTCATTCCATGATTTTAATTTAATAGCCATTATTATTTACTCCTTTTTTTTTTATTAAGAAATTGGGACATCATCAGCAATAGCAAAAGCAGCAGTTTGACGAACAAGAACATCGAACATTGTAAATATATTTAATTCAACCATACCTTTAGAGCCTTGAGAATATGGATTAACAAGTAATTCATCAACACCCCAGAATAACATATATAATTCTGACCAGTCTCCAAATATTAAAACTTGATCTGGAACTTGATTTGTCGTTTCAGAACTATAACCTGCCATTTGACCATTTTCATCCATTAAATAAACAGGTTGAGCAGTGACTTTAGATGTACTCATTAATTTAGATTCTACATCAGTACTCTGGCACCATTTCATATTCGGTCTCAAAGCATTAGCTTTTTTAATTGATTTTTTAACCCCAAGAATTCCAGACCATGTTAAATTAGTTGCTAAACTTGGTGCAGCAATCCCAGAAGTATTAAGCAAGCCAGTTGGTTCATTTGAAGAGCCAGATCCATTTATACCAAGATAATCAACCTTAACATTTTTTACATCATTTAACTCTTTAATTAATAAAGTATCTATTCCAACACTTGATTGATAAAATAATTGTCGACCATACTCGGTATAAGCACTAACATGTTTTGGCGAAGCTGTTATTTGACCAACTACAATATAACTTTTTGTAGCAGATATATTTTCAGCAACAGAATAGGCTGTTAAACCTGAAACAATTTTAGGAATTGTAAAATTATCTCTTAATCCAGTAATAACTGTTGCTCCTAATCGTCCTAGAACTAAATCATTACGAAGAACTTCTACTAATAAATCAGAACGCAAATCAGTTGCTACTAAATAACCACCTTCAGTAAGATTTGTTACACTATGAGCACGTTTTTGAAATTCAGGATGATGTTTCATCATGATTTCGAAAGGGATAAAAAATGATCTTTCATCTTGTGGAGAACGACCTATCTGTTTTGCAAGTTGATCTGAAATTTCGAATTCTTCGCATTTTTCACCACTTAATTTAGCAGCAATTGCTCTGGATATAGAATATCGTTTTTGTTCACTTTGATTAAGTCCAAGAAATCCAAGTGGTGTTTGATAAATATCACCGCCTTTTTTCTGAACTTCATCAAGAAGTTTAGCCTGGAATGCTTCAAGTGTTAAATCTGATTTGCCAAGTAATAAATCCATTGCGGCTTCGTCAGCCATTTTTTGAAATTTCCCATTCCAGTAAGACCTGCCTATTTCACGAATTTGTTCTGCAGTTTGTTTTTTTAATTCATCTAGTGATTTTTGATCCGGCATTTTATTTTCCTCCTTTAGTTTTATTGATGAGATTTTATCATTTAATATTTCTTCAATTTTATTCAATAATTTATTTCCCTCATTTTTAATGTAATTTTCTTCAGACATTCTTTTTAATTTAGCAGCATCATCTGCACCAATTGGCACTAATGATAATTCCTTTACCTTCCACCATGTTCTTATAACAAATGGATAATCATCTTCATATTCATTTTTATAAACAATTCCATCAATTATTACTTCCTTGCCTTTTGGAATTTCAATAGTAGATTCTTTTTTTGTTTCATAGCCAAGAGAAACAGAATCGATATGTCCTTCTTCAATTTTTTTCGCAATTTTTTCTTCAGTTTCACTAATTATAATATCAGCTAATAATTCATTAGCTGATGTTCGCCAATTAATTGCACTACCAAGTATTTTCTCAACTGAAATTGCCGAATGTGAATCAAGAAGAACTGTTTTATCATTATCAGGTAATACTACATATTGCATTGGTAATATTTCTCGAACTATTTCCCATCTTTTCCAATCTACAACAAGGGCTGGTGCGCTTGTTGTTGCAATTGTTGGAATACCTTTATCTTGTTTATCAAATAATAATTTTGCAGAACGTGAACATAATCCGCCATAACCATGCGGATTAAGATTTTGCAAATCTGTTTTAATTTCTAAATTCATTTTATATTTTCCTTCTTTTAATTTCCCCATTATTGCTTTAATTCCTTTTCCCCAATCAATAGTGCGAAATGAATCTTCAACAAAATCGTTCGGATCTCTTTGTCTGAATCTATAATATTCATCTGTTTCATCTGTTTTATCATTTCTGTAATTATGTTCTTTAAGCCATTTTTTCGCCTTTTCTAATGTCCATTTTTCTTTATCAAATAAAATTGATTGAATTACCATCGATTGATTATCTCTTCCCATTTAATTCACCTTTAATGCATCATTATTGCTTGGTTCAGTTAATTTAATTTTTGTAATTTTTTCTTTAACATCTGCAGGAAATTGCAAGCCTGCTTCTTCAAAAGCTTCACGTTCATATTTTATTTGGTCAATGAATGCTTCGAGAGACCAGCCACGTTCTGCTAGGTATTCTTCTAGACTTCCAAGCCCATTTTGAATTAGCAATAAAAAAGCCTCTGCTTCATCTTTTGGCGAAACCCATTGCCAAGAACGACCTTGAAACCATGGTTGATTAAATTTATCATATTTAAAAGCAGGAAGATTTATAGCTTGTTTTAATAATGCCATTTTTAAAAATTCTGCAAAGTTCCAATTCAAAAAATGTTCTCTAAACCATGCATGTAATGATTTCCAAGTATCTCTTTCTTCAAGAAGATTTGTTCTTGAAGATGTATAATTCACAGCTTCATAATTATTAGCTAATGTAATAAATGCTACATCAAAACCACTTGCTATTCCACGCAAAGCCCACTTTTGAAATTCCCCTTCTCTTCCTGAAGGAGACTTAAAATCAATTTGACTTGCGGTCATTCCTTTGGGGACAATTAAAGCTTCACCTGGCATGGTGTTCTGAACCATAACTGCTGGATCATATATTTGTTTTTTTGATCCAGCTATATTAGCTTCTATAGGTTCATCTCCAATTGCATCATCTTTGTATTCATATTTAATTGTTTTATTAGCGCTTACTCGAGCATCAACAAGAATAGCTTCTTCAAAACCATTTAGTATTTTTAATCTAATCATAGATGGTGCAAACCATGATATTCCACGAATTTGTGAGGGATGTTCTTTTACAAATAAATGTTTAATTTGCAATACTCCATTACTATCATATATAGGGACTCGAATTCTTTCTGATGTTGTATATGCTCCAAAAAATAAATATTGGTATGGATTAATTTTTTTAAGCCAATATGCAACTGGTTTTCGATAAGGTGTTAATTCAACACCTAATACAACTATATTACCATTTGGCAATATATCATTATAAGTTTCATCAAGATAATCTGCTTCAATCAATTGTAAACGGTATCCATATTTACTATCATCACGAATTGTTTTGATTAATAATTCTCCATCTGTAGCAATAGTTTTTATCATTATATTATTTAATTCACGAAAAGTAATATCTTCTGTAATTGTGCAATTTTCTGCTTTACACCAATCTTCAAATGCTTCTTGTATTTTAATATTTGCTAATTTATCATAGCGTGGAATTTTCATTCCTTTTGATTCATCATAAATTAATTCATAAGCTTTGTTTCTTAATATAAATCCATCTGAACCAATAACATTTTTTTCTAACATTTTTAAATATTTTTTTGCGTATGGATCATTATAGGCAAGATCTCTAGCTCTTTGTCTAATATTTACTATACCTTTTCTTAAAGATGTATTTATTACTTCATATACATCATTCCAATCGGATGTAAGATGTGATGTTTGTGCTGCAACTAAATTTCTGGTAATATTTTTTTCAAGTGAAGATAATTTTTTCTCAAGCTCATTAAATTTATTTTTTTCAATATAACCAAATCGATTTAATATATTATTAAATAAACTCATTTGAATGCCTGAATAATTATTGGTGTTTTATACAAACCTAATTTCTTTTTATAACGCATAATTTCTCTATCAATTTGATCTAGTGTTTTGAATCTCGTTGCTTTACCATTAATTGTGATATCAACGTATTCTCGTTTCGCAATCCGCAGCCTTGCAGATATTAATTCATCAAGAATTCGTTGATCTTCGCTTCGTGAATCATCAATAGATGAAAGTATTGATTTAATTTCAATTATTCCTTCGTATGCAACAATTTTTTCTGAATTATCTATTCTTGTCAATATATATTGAAAATTATTAAAACCATCTATTAGATTATTATCATATTTAATTACAAATTCATCTCCATCTTTTTCTGCTATAATTTCCAAAGTTGGTTTATTAGCACATTTTAATAAAACAGTTAAATTATATTCAGAAGTAGAATAATCTTGAAAATATTCAGACCAACTGCCCTTTGTTCCTGCAAATAAATTTTGATTATATATATTAAGCATAAAACTATTTAATAATTTTTCCATTAATAAATAAACTTTTTGCTTTTGTTTAGTATTATTATAACTTTTCACAAAAAATGAGAAATTTTATCAGTTATTTTGAGAAAATTTATCTTATTCAACTTACTCATCGTTGTTCAAGTTGTTCTACTTTTGCTTTTAATTCCTGTATTGCCTTGATTAGCACGGGTATTAATTGTGTATAATCTAAGCCGTATTCATGCTCGGCTTCGGGATTATCATAATTTGTAATTTTTAACATGCCAAAATCTCTTAAATCAATTCCCATATCCTTTATAATTTTCTCAATTTCTTGAGCAACCAAACCGAAGTGAGTTCTCTTATGATTTTCAGCTTGTCTCTTAACTACTTCCCTCATTACTTTTTGTCGGCGGGGAACTTGATGTTTGCCAATCACATTCCCTTGTTCATCATATAAATCATATTCATCAAATATTTGCACTTTTTGTTTAACAACTTTTTCTATTTCTTTTGACACATATTTGCCATCAATAATTTCAATGACTTTTTCGGTTGTGGTTACTTCTTGTTCTTCATAAACATCTTCTTCTACTTCTTCATATTCTTTTATTTCTTCTACATCTTTCCATTTGTAAGAAACAGGTCTTAGTTTAGTAACAAAATCTAAACCTAAATCTAAGTTATTAATGTTTTCTTTTTTATTAGCATCAGAATATTGAGTTAATGCTTGACATCTTATATCACCAATAACATCGAGTTTATATCCTGTCGTTGGAGTTGTTGCACCAATAACGACGCTGCCTTTTAGAATAGTCTTCGTAATCGAATCATTTCCCAAAACCACACTATTACTACCAGCACCAACAGCATTCGCTCCAATTACAATTTCATTGGTATCTCCATCTGCCAGAGCCATTGTGTTGTAACCGAGATAAACAGAATTATTTGAAGTCTGATTAGGAGAACTTCCTCCGGAGATAAAACGTCCAGCACTCACACCTTGAGCTGTATTGCTGTAGCCTGTTGTGTTTGAGGAAAGAGCACTCACACCTTGAGCTGAATTTTGATAGCCTGTAGTATTTGAGGAAAGAGCATTCACACCTTGAGCTGTATTGTAATAGCCTGTAGAGTTTGAGAAAAGAGCATTCACACCTTGAGCTGTATTGTAATAGCCTGTAGAGTTTGAGAAAAGAGCATTCACACCTTGAGCTGAATTTTGATAGCCTGTAGTGTTTGAGGAAAGAGCATTCACACCTTGAGCTGAATTTTGATAGCCTGTAGTATTTGAGGAAAGAGCATTCACACCTTGAGCTGAATTTTGATAGCCTGTAGTATTTGAGGAAAGAGCACTCACACCTTGAGCTGTATTATTGTAGCCTGTAGTGTTTGAGGAAAGAGCACTCACACCTTGAGCTGTATTGTAGTAGCCTGTAGTGTTTGAGGAAAGAGCACTCACACCTTGAGCTGTATTGCTGTAGCCTGTTGTGTTATATCTACCTACTCCATTCCCTATAAATATATTACTTAGTGCATTACTCGTAGAACGGATTTCAAGGGCATTACCTCCAGCAGAATTTAGTATAACATACGTCGGGTTGTATATACCAGTAATTTGTTTGATAGATATTATAATAGTTCCATTAAAGTCGGTAGTAGGTGTAATTGATAATGACCCTGTTGAAATAGCTTTTGGTCCCCAAGCACCCGTTGAGGAAATTGAAGGGCTTGTCACTCCACCAAACGTTATAGTAAATGACCCAGCAGTTCTTCCTGTAACCGTGTATGTAATTTGGTATAGATTCCCGTTTACTGCAGATAAAGTATTGGTGAGAGCATTGGTATTGCCAGTCGTATGAGTAAAGCCGTTAACCCAATCACCCGTCCACCCCGTCGTTGTCCATCCTGAAGATGAAAGTAACTCTGGACCAAGCGGAGCTGACTCGAGTGCTGTAGTTGACTGTTGAGTTAATTGTGCAGACGTACTCGTCGTCCCAATGCTGACGTTAGTCCCATTCGTATATATCGGACTATTAGCTAACTCACCACTTGCACTTTTGTAAGGAATATAACCTGCGGTAAGTCCTACAAGCTTTGCATAGAGAGTATCAAAATAAGTTTTGAGTGTTACTTTAATATTAGACCAACTTAATTTTTTCTTAGTGTAGCCACTTGCACCATCTTCAATTAAAGTTATATCTGCATCGGCTGGTATTGTTTTTTCTGTAAAAGAATTAAAATCACCCGCAGCTCTTTTCAATTGTGCATCATTTGTAACATTTCCTAACCCCACTTGTGCCGCAGTTGTATTATGGGGATTGTTAGTATTCACTAAATGCGAATCATAACTATTTTTTAATGCAGTCGTAAAACTTTCCTGTGTTGCATCTAATATAGCTTTGTTATCATGTGTATGTTTTTTATTTATTGCATCTGCAATGTCATCGTTTGTTTGATTGTAAGTGTCTAATAAATTCTTATTATTATGAACATGTGCTATTGATGCTAGACCATTAATGCTATTCTGCAAATCATTATCTGCATTTTCTCTCATCGCAGCTTCACTTTCAATTTCTGTATTTATTTTTTGAGAAGACCAAAGCTTCGTTGCAGATATAATATCATCGTTAATTTCATTAATTTCATTAATTATTACATCTCCAGTGATTAAATCTAATTCTATAATTTCATTTTGATTAGACAAGTCAATAATTGTGCTATCTAATTCAGCCATTGTAACCTCGCTGTTTTACTATTAATCCACTATCCCACCAGACTCTTTGTTTGTTCCCATTAAATATTAATATTACTTCAAAACAATTATATTCGCCAGGTGCTAAACTTGTTTTTGTTGCATTTAGAATCCATTTCATCCATCCAGTGCCTATTTGTATATTTCCCTCACTTAAAGATAATCTCATATCTTCAGTATTACTTTTCTTATCCTTCTTAGCAATTACAATAATATTTTCCACATCCGCCCAATCATAATCTATTCCGTTTTTTTTCACTTTAAACATTTTTTCGTAATGATTAAACCTGTAAAATGCTACTTTTGTTTTGATTACATTATCAAAGTCTAAGATGCTCATAATTTATTCCTTTTTTAAAATCCTTTCATAAATCGCATATAAGAGCATTTCGTAAAAAACCCTATATTTAGGGTCGTTCATAAAAAAATCTTCATTTTTAAACAGGTTTTAAATAGGTTTTAAATGATTTTATGGAGTTAGTTGAACTATTTTTTATCATCATTTTTTATTTTTCTTTTATTATTAGTTTTTGTTAGATTATTAATTGTTCACCCAATCGTAATGAATAAATTGCATATTAAATAACATATTAAACCCCAAGTATTTCTTTTTGTATAAATTCTATAGTTTCTTTGCTTATATTTTTGGGTTTATCTTCAGTGTCATCTTTAAAATTAATACCTTGAAGAAGTTTTAATGCGCTTATTGCCTTTACTACTGCATAAATATTATGTGGTGTTGGATTGGCTTTTGCTTCTTTAATAGTAGCTCGTGCAATTTCTAAAATTTCATTTTGTAAATCTTCATTTTGTTTCAAGAATTTATCTCTTTGTTCATCCCAATTATTTTTTACTTTCCAGTTATAAAGAGTTTTTCTTGAAACATTTTTTTTTAATAATTGCACTATTGCATCGAGAGAAAACCCCTCTATTACATATAAACGTTTTGCTTCTTCATATAAAGCTGCATTTTTCATAGATTATAATTTTCTTTGATTATATTAATTTTGTCATTGATTTCACGAGCCTGTAATTGTAATAAACGAAATTCTTTAACCATTTCAAGAATTAAATCAATATCAAATTCTAAAAGATCACTGATTGGATTTAATTGTTCTCGTATTTGTATTAACAATGCATCAGCACGCTTTTCAATAAGTTCATAAGATTTTTGTAAGTCAGCAAGCTTACCCTTTGCTATATATAATTCATTCATTGTTCCTCCTTGCATCAATTTTTGTTTCTAATCGTGTAAGTACGCCCAATAGTAATTCTTTGTATTTAAGATCTTGTTCGATTTGATTGAATAATCTTTCAACTAAATCTGTATATTGTTTAGTTTGTGTTTTAAATGTTACAAACCAGATTACAAATATTATTACTGCGATTCCACCATTCGCCAAAATATTTAACAAATCTGTATTAAGTTCCATAATAAATCCCTTTTATTATCTGTTAAAAAATAAAAACAAATAGATTTGTTTCTTGCTGAACCGTTCAGTTAGATAATAATCATTGATGTGATATTTTTGAGCAACAACAAAAAAGGAGAAGAAATGAAGTGGTTTGCAATATTTCGTACTGGCAAACATACTGATAATTCAGGAAAAACAAAAGAATGGACCGAAGCAGATCTTGATAATATAGTCGCAAAATATGATCCATCAAAACATGAAGCCCCTATAGTAATTGGTCATCCAAAAGAAAATGCACCTGCATACGGCTGGATTGAAAAGTTGAAAAGAGTTGGAGATACTCTTTATGCATTGCCTAAACAATTGCAGAGCGACTTTGCTGAAATGGTAAGACAAGGATTATTTAAAAAGAGATCAATCTCACTTTATCCTGATGGCACTTTGAGGCATGTTGGCTTTTTAGGTGCAACTCCGCCAGCAGTTAAAGGTTTGCCGGATGTAGAGTTTAAAGACCAGGATAAAGATATAAATATTGAATTATCTGAGTTACCTTTAGACCATGATGAATCTACGCAACAAATTGAAATAGACAAACTTAAACAACAAATAGCAGAGTATGAAGATAAAATTAAAAAATTAACAGAGCTTGAAACAAAAGTCTCTGAACTTGAAAATCTTAAAGCAAAAATTACTGAGTTAACAATTGCAAAAGAAAAAGCAGAAAAAAATTTCTCTGAGATGCAAAAACAACTTGATGAAAAACAATTTACAGAATTTATAAATAAAAATATTAGTGAAGGCAGATTATTACCCAAAATAGTACCAACTATAAAAAAATTATGGGAAGCAACAAAATCGCAAGATATATTTGAATTTTCTGATCATACAAAATCATCTCCAAATTCATTATTAATAGAATTTATTGAAAGTTTGCCAAGGATAATAGATTTAGATGAAAAATCTAAATCAGATAATAACATCAATGATAAGCCTATATCATTAATTGTTGCAGAAGAAATTAAAAAACAAATGAACCAATAAAGGAGTAAAAATGAAACTACAACAAATATCAGCACAAGATACACTAACACAACAAGTTATCTCGCAAATGATTGGCAGATCTACTGTACTTGAATTTGCAGAATTTTATTCAATTACAGGTAATGCAGATTATTCAAGAAAAGCAGCAACTGCAAGTGGCGGACAATTTAGAGCATTAGATAGTGATTATCCAAATAATGTAATTACTCCTGCTTTTGCTAATCCGGTATTAAGAATACTTGGTGATAAAGTAGAAGTTGATAGAGCGCATGAAAGAAGAGGATTAGATATAGCAAGTGTACGAGCAAGAGAATTATTAAACTTTGGTCAAAATCTTGGAAAGCAATTCCAGAAATATTTCTTTAATGGTTCAGGTAGTGGTAATGAATTTCAGGGATTAAAATTAAAAGTTCCTTCGGCTCAAAAAATAACACCCGCAACTAATGGTATAAGTGTTCCACTCGGAAATGATAATACTGCAAAAACTGCACAACAAAATTTTCTTGAATTAATTAATGATTTAATAAGAAAAGTTGATGGTGGTGCGCAAGTATTATTTATGAATGCTAAAGCATTAAGTCGATTGACAACAATTGCAAGAGAATTTATACAATGGCAGCCAAATACATTTGGTACATTAATCCCATATTATAATGGTGTCCCATTAAGAGATGCAGGATATGATAAGGATGGTAATTATGTTATCCCAATGAATGAAACCGTAGGTACAAGTAATGATTGTACATCTATTTATGCAGTTAGATTTGGTGAAGGAGCAGATTTAAGTATTGCTACTAATATTGGACTTGAAGTTAAAGATCTTGGATTAGTTGGTGTACATTATACACATAGTGTAGAATTTGATGTTGATTTAGTTTTACTAAATGATTTGGCAGTAGCAAGACTTGAAGGAATTAGATTACCATGAAATAAATAGAGTGCAGCAAACTTTTGGCTGCACTCAATTATAAAATAAGAGAATAATGGCATATATAGATTTACAAATATTACAAAAATACATTGATACAGAAGAATTAATACGCCTTACCGATGATAATAATAATGGTATCATTGATGAAAGTAAAATTGATATTGCAATTAAAAATGCGAGTAATGAATTAGAAAGTTATTTAAGAGATGTTTTTATTGAGCCATTGCCAGAACCTCTACCAGGTGAACTCGAAAACATACTCGCTGATATTACAATATATAATTTATACAAACGAAGAATGCAGCTGAATATGCCAGAATCAATTATAAATATTTACAAGGATGCAATTGATAAGCTAAAAAAGATACGTGAAGGAATTATAACAATAAGTCTTAATAAAAAAGATTTATCTGGTTTTATTAAAATTAATAAAACAGAAGATGATAGGTTATTTGGCAAAGACATTCTGGAGTCTTTATGATAAACTATTTGAAAGATTTGATAAAAATACAGCTTGAAGCTGCTGTGAATACATTGAGCGGTAATTTGAGAATTCCTGTTGAAATACCCCCGAGCATTGAGAATTATAAATTAAGTCATCCGATTGGGGCTTATTTAATCATATATAAAGGCAGTAATTATAAAGATAAAGGGACAAAGCCTAAAATTGCACAAGATAGAGATGTTGAAATCGGAGTTATTGTTGTTGCAAGATTCAGAAGTGAATTTACACCAGAAGATTATTTGGACCATGCAATAAAGTCAATAAGTGGTTTAGAACTAGAGGCGAAAAGAAGCGACAGAAAAATCTATTGCTCATCTGATGAATGGATAAAAGAGGAAAATGGTATTTGGTGGTATGCGGCAACATTTGTTTGTCCGGTAGATTTTTTTGAAGGCATTGGATAAAAAGCTCAATTAAATATTCAATATTCAATGAGCAATGTTCAATGTCCAATATTCAATATTGAAGTTTAACTGTTAATTATAAATTGTAAATCGAAAATGAAAGTATCAAACAAAGGTATTGAATTAATTAAGAAATATGAGGGATTGAGGTTAGATGCTTATAGATGCCCCGCAGGCAAGCTCACAATTGGTTATGGCCATACTGGAGATGATGTTAAGCCAGGAATGACAATAAATAAAGAAATGGCCGAACTGCTATTAAAACAAGATTTAACTGTATTTGAAAAAGCGATTAATGAACTTGTAAAAATTAAATTAACTCAAAATCAATTTGATGCGCTTTTAAGTTTGGTCTATAATATTGGGATCGGAAATTTTAAAAAAAGTACATTATTGAAATTATTGAATGAAAATAAAATTCTTGAAGCAGGCGAAGAATTTATGAAATGGACAAAAGCAAGACAACCCGGCGGATTGAAAGAGCTGCCAGGCCTTGTAAAAAGAAGAGCTGAAGAAAAAACACTTTTTTTAACAAAGGAGGAATAAAAGATGAATGGAAAATCAATTTGGGATAAAACAGGTGCTTTCCTAATTGGAATAATTACACGATGGACTTTTAAAGTTCTATCAGGATTTTTATTAGCATTAGGAATTAATTATGAAACATGGGAACTATGGCTTACTGCAGCTATTACTTTTATTATTGGCGCATTAATTACAAAATCACAAAATGATTATCTAAGAAATAAATGATTCGAATAATTAAATATTGTTTAATTATTATTATATCAGCTTGTACAACAACAAGATATGTTGATAAAATACGTATTGATACTATTAAGGTTGCGAGCCCAATTATTGAAGATACTTTAAAAGCAAAAATTATAACTGATACTGTAGTTATTACAAATAAAATAACAAAAAAAGATACAATAATTGATGTTCGTTATTATCCTGTTGAAAAAAAATTTTATATAAAAGTAAAGCCTGATTCGATAACAATATTCAAGATTGATACTGTAACGCAAATTAAGGAGAAAAAAGATTATAATATTAATAAAATATTCTGGATAATATTAATGATTACAGGGATCATAATTATTATAAAATTACAAAATAGGAGTTAAAATGTACGCAGCACCTGGACTCAAACAGATAGTTATATGTGATAAAAATACACTGGCATCTACACCAGTTGACCCAATTGCGTGGGGAATAAGAAAAAATGCAACATTAACAATAAATCATTTTAAGCAAGTTGAAGATTATAGGAAACGAAAATTTCGTAATATGCTTAATTTCAAATTAGAAGGAGAAACATTACAACCAACGATATTTTTATTTAAAAAATTGCTTGAATGGATTAATGGGAATTGTGATACTCAAGTTATAACACAAAAACAATCATCTTCTAATAAAGATGTATTTAAATTTATTAATGGTAAAAATTTAGGTATTGATTTTGAATGGATTTATAATCAAGATGGAAGAAGTTGTAAAATAACAATGGAAGGAGCATTTCCATATAATGATGCATTAGTATTTATTGATTCAGCAGATAACACAACACCTGTAACATTTACTGGAATAACAGATGATGGAACGGATTTAACAATCTATAGAGGATTTAATCCAGAAAAATTTGAAAAGCCAGCTAATACATCACTTGGTGATATTTATTTTATACAAACACGCTCACTTAACATAAAGACAGAAAGTAAAAAAAATATTTATAATGTCAGTATAGTTAATAATTTAATGATTACACTTGAAATGATAGGAAATGAAGCATCTATTTCAGATTTTATAACAAGATTAAATAAAGGATTATTAGATAATGTAATATTCCAGGAAAAAAATGGTAGTTCTACTTATGATAAATTTGATTTTGCTGCTAATGTATTATCACAGACTGATGAAATGGTGATTAACGATGAAGAAAGAACATTGAAAATTATACTTGAGGGTAGAGTTCCAATTAATGATATATCATTCTTATATGGCTCATTAAATGGAGGAGAATCTACCGATACGACAGGTAAAACTGGTGGAACTATTCGATTTGGTTATTAGGAGGATTTATGGAAATTAAAATAAAAGTTCAAAAAGGAGTTTATGCTCTAAGATGTTATGATAAAAATGGCAATGAAATATTTTATTCGAGTACCCGAATTGGCTTAAAGCATAACGGCAATGAAATTATAGCAAATGTACCAGATGAGACAATCACATACGAATTAAAAGATATATCATCATTTATAGTGATTAAACATGGGAAAATAGAATCATTAATAAAAACAGAAAATAAGGAGAAAAATTAAATGTATTTAATAAATGGCAAGGAATATAAATTAAAAGAGAAATATACAATAAAGGACTGGGGTTATATCTTAAAAATTTTATCTGCAATTGGTAAAAATGATATTGAAAATTCATTAATTATTTTGCTTTCAGAAGATAAGATTATAGAACTATTAAATTTAATTCTCGACAAGAAAATTGAAGGTGAGATATATGAAGAAGATTTTGAAACAGTAAATAAAATAATACAAGATTTTTTTTCCAGAAAGAACAGTTTGATAAAAAATATCAACAGCTCTTTTGTGACTTAAATAATAAAATTGAACAAGCATATAAAGAACTTGAACATTTAAGCCAATTGAGAATTGATTATTATGAACCTTCTGTGACATTAATAAATCCTATAATATTCAAATTAAGCGAAGGAGACATAAGCAAAATAGAAATTATTGAAAATCTTGATGTAAAATTGTGTTATGAATGGTATTATTTAATTAGAGTAAAAGAATTAAATGAAATGAGATTAAGAATTGCTGAGTGGAATAAAATTAAATCAAAATGATTTGTTCAATTTATTCTTTTTTTAAAAAAAATCCCGACAATTTTTTTGCTTATGTAAAATGCTAAAATAATTATTAACCAAGCTTCTATAAATGATAAATTCATATGGCTGACAATGAAATTAAATTAAAACTAACTATAGATAATAAAGAAGCAATTGCTTCAATTATATTAACCGATGAAAATATACAAGAACTTTATAAAAGTTTCAAATACGGCAAACAAGAAGTTAATGGTTTAGTTACTTCAATATCTCAAGGATTTAATAATGCAAGAGAAATAATTCAAGGATTCAGAGAAGCATTTGGAGTATTAACCCAAGCATTTACCACCCATTTAAAAGCTTATCAAGAACAAGAAGTTGCTCTCGTAAAATTAAATACTGCATTAAAACAAACTGGACAATTTACAGCAGATAATGTAAAAACACTTACAAATTATGCAGCTGAATTACAGGAAACTACTATTTATGGTGATGATTTAACAGAAACTGTAATGGCACAATTACTTGCAATGGGTTTATCAGTAGAACAGACTAAACAAGCGACATTGCAAGCTGCTAATCTTGCTACTGTAATGGGAACTGATTTGAATACAGCTGCAAGGGCAATGGCAGATCTATTTAATGGAAATACGGGAATGATTGGACGATATGTAAAAGGACTTGATGAAGCAATAATAAAAAGTGGAGATCTTGATAAAATAATTAAAATGTTAAATGAAAGAATTGGTGGGCAGGCAGAAGCAATGGGTAAATCATCTGTAGGACAAATAGCAAGAATGAATAATGCAATTGGCGACTTGAAAGAAAATACAGGAGAACTTTTATCAAAAGTATTTTCTCCATTAATTAATATGATTGCTGATTTTATAGGAAAATTAAATCAATTATCTCCCACGCTAAGTGGATTTATTGGGACTATAGCAGCTTTAACTACAGCATTAATTACTTTAAATGTTACTGGTATATCTGCTATAATTAAAAATATTATAACTGGATTTATTCCAGCTATAAATTCTCTTAAAATAAGTTTATCTACATTACAATTAAGTTTGGGACCAGTTGGATGGTTAACATTAGGATTATCTACAATAGCAGGATTATGGTTTAGTATAAGTGAGGGACAGCAAAAAGCAACAGAAACATTAAAGATTTATAATGAACAATATCGAAAATTAAGATTAGAAGAAATAAATAAAGAATTAAGCGAAAATAATATTAATGCTACACGCAAATTTTTATTGGAGCAGGAAAGAAAAGGATTACTAAGTGAAATGCTGATAAGCCCACATACTGTTACAAAACAGATAACTACAAAATCTAAATCAGAAGAAGAACTTAAAAAGGAATTTGAACTTGCTTCTAAAAAACTTACAATTGAGCAAGAACATCAAGAAAATTTATTGAAAATAGAAACTGATAATGAATTAATATTACTTGAATTACAAAAAAAACATCTCGAAGAAAAGAAAAATCTATATATAAAATATGGCCAGGATACTACCGAAATAAATTATCGTATCCAAGAAATTGAGAAAAAAATCCAAAAAGATATTATTGATGAAAGAAAAGAAAATCTTAATGAAATAATGCAGATAGAACTGGATAAAGATATTGAATTAAAAGATGCAATTTATGGTAATATGCTTGAATATATTAGATTAAATAAAGAACAGGAATTAGAATTATGGTATAATGCAGAACTTCAGAAAATAAAATATTATGAAAATTTTAATGAAATGAAATTAGCACTTGATGAAGAATATAAAACGAGAAAAAAAGAATTAGATGATGAGATAGCAGCTAAATCACTTGAAGTATATAGCAATTTATTTGGGGCATTAAGTCAATTATTTGGTAAACATACTGCAGCATATAAATTATTTGCAATAGCACAAACAATAATAGATACTTACCAAGCTGCACAAGCGGCATACAAATCAATGGCTGGTATTCCTATTGTAGGTCCAACTTTGGCAGCAATTGCTTCAGCAACTGCAATTATTCAAGGTATGGCACGTGTTAAAGCAATACAAGAAACAAAAATACCTGGTTATGCAGAGGGCGGTGCTATTATTGGTGAAAAAGGTCCTGAGATAATTACTCCAGCTAAGGATTATGCAAAAGGCTTTGCTGAGGTTGCATTGATGACTAAAGAAGCAATATTGCAATCTTCTAATCAATTTGATTATAATATTATTATTGAAAAACTAGATAAATGGCATAATGAATTAATATTTAGAATAGATGGTATGGATTTAGTAACTGCTGTTGATAAAAATAAATTGAGAAAAAATAGGTTAAAATATTAATGAGAGATATAAGTTTACTCCGAATCGAAGAAAAAATACCTATAGGAAATTTAAGAATTGATATACAATTAATCCCACGTGATTTATCTTATATTATATATCCAATTCTAATTGATATAGGCAAAATAAAATTAGGTTCAGATGAAGATTCTGATTTAATTTATTTCCCGGGAGAAGTTAACATTAAAATATATTTTAAAGAGCATATTAAAGATGTTATAGAAGCATTTCAATATATACAGGAAAGAATTACAAATAATTGGTGTAGTGCATATATTTACATAAATAATAATCTTATCTGGCAAGGATATGTTGATAGAGATTCTGATAAATTAAAGCTCAGCGATGATAAAATAATGGAATTAACTATTTTAGACCAAACAATAAGAATAAAAGATTTAGACCCAAAAACAAATCCATTTGGATATACTGATTTAAATGAAAAGAGAAAAATTTTGGATATAATTAAAGACTTTTTTATCAATCAAATATTTATGGATGATAATTATATTAACCAGATTGAATGTTATTCTACATTTGAAGGTAGAATATTAATAAATTTTACAAATTATATTACAATACTTTTTAATGATTTTAGGGCTGATTTAAATTTCTATTTTAGCAATAATAATATCTATAATACTTTAATGGAATTATTCAAATCTATTTTAATAAATTATAATTTAATAGCTTATATTGGATTTGAACGGAAATTATATTTATTACCCCGATTTGTTGAATTTAATCAAATATATGAAATCCAAAATTATGAATTAATTAATGAACCAGATTATAAAATAATTGATAAAATAGAGGGTTTAAAAGTAAAAGTATATAAAGGTTCATTGCCTAAACAAGATTCTAATTATTATATTTATTATTTAGGTAATTATGTAGAAAATGACCCTAAATGTGAAGAGTTAATTATTGACCAACCAGCTGGTTCATTCCCAGGCGGGGGGTTTTCAGGAATAGCAGTTTATTATCAATCTCAATTATATTGGATAGAGTTTGATAATATTAGATATAAACGAATTGATGGCACTTATACAAATTATCAGGCTTTATATAAATTTGTTGCTGATGATGTATGGAATCAAATTAAATATCCTCGATTGAAATGTGATATTGAAGTAAATGGGATCTTTTATAATTGGCAGCCAAATAAATATTATAAATTGTTCAATTTAGATATAATTTTTAGAGCGACTAAATTTGAATATGATTTAATGAATAATAAAACAAAAATAAGTTTACGTCAAGTTGGGATTATGCCTATAAATTATAAATTACTTGAAGATGGTTCATATAGATTGACAGAAAATAATACAAAAAGATTATTAGAATATTACTTAGGGGGCTCTTTGCAATTAAATAATCAATTTAGATTAACTGAAGATTTTTATTATCGATTACTGGAAGACGGTAATAAAAGATTAATATAGGAGGTTTTATGGCAGATAAGAAAATCACAGAAATGACAACACTAACTCAAATTGATCCTGTTAATGATTATTTAGAAATAGTTGATACAAGCGAAACTGATCCAACTCAAAAGAACAAGAAGGTTGCCCCTCAAACATTATTTTCCGGTGTCAAACTTGATACATTAGCAGAACCTACTGATAATACAAATCTTGATGTTAATACTACAAGACATGGATTGATGAAAAAACTGTCTGGAATAGCAACACAATTCTTTAATGGATTGGGGAATTGGGTGCAGGTCAAAGATACGGATTTATCATTACAAGATGAGACCACTCAGAATGCAACTACTGCAAGGCATGGATTTTTACCTAAATTAATTGGGGATGCTACTAAATTTCTAAATAGTTTAGGTAATTGGACACAAGTTAAAGATACCGATTTATCATTACAAGATGAGACCACTCAGAATGCAACTACTACAAGGCATGGATTTTTACCTAAATTAAATGGTAATTCATCTACTTTTTTAAATGGGTTAGGTCAATGGGCAATCCCCAATGGAGGGAGTGGAGGTAATTTTACTCCTCAATTTATTTTCCCATTAAAAAGTACAATTAATGCTCAAAATATTTCTTTATCTTCTCTATCTCAATATAATCATTTTGGAGTCCTTTGTGTAAATCCAATTAATGGGACTATGGTTTATATTTATCGAAAAGGTACTCAACATATAAATTATCCTGCTGGTATTTATATGATAAAAAGTACTAATGGCGGATTAACATGGAGTTCGGAAACACAAATATTCTATGAAGCAAATTATGATTTGAGAAATGTAGCAGGTGGATATACCAGAAATGGTAGATTAATAATATTTTATGGTAAATATTATCAAGCTTCTACATGGCAAAATATAGCTTTTAAATATTCTGATGATGATGGTAATTCATGGTCTTCAGAATATACTCTCAATACAGGTTCAAATAATGCTTATTCCCCATATGGACAATTAATTGAAGATGAAAATGGATATTTATATCAAACATGGTATGGCATAATCACTAGCACATCTACTTATAATGTATATGTAGCTAAATCTACTAATAATGGTTTAACTTGGACTTCTTATAATGTATATTCAGGGACAATTAAATGCACAGAAACTTCAATGGTCTATATTGGAGGGGGTAAATTTATTTTAATATCACGTATTGATAATGGGAATAATTTTAGACAATTTAAAAGCGAAGATTATTGTCAAACTTTCACTGATCAAGGTAATACAACATTTGAAACTTGGACGCCTGGAGATTCTGGAGATGTCCCTATGCCTAATATTAAATATATAGATTATAATGGTATTGGTATATTGGCTTTATATTATACACTAAGATCAGTTTCCCCCCAAAAATTAAAAGTAATTTATGGATTAGCCATTAATGTATTAAATGGAGTTTCAGGTTGGGTTGCATCTACAATTAAAGAAGTATATACTTATTCAACAAACCCTCTCAGAAGACCTGGGTATCAAACATTTTATCAACCGGATTATAAATTTAAAGGGATAGGAATAACTATCGAAGAACCTTCAAGTACTGTATCTTATCCAGTAATTATATTTACTTCAGTTAATGGATTTTCACAAATTTTGACTAATTTAGGGTTATAATTAAAAATTACTGGTATTAAAATGATTAAAAATTTATTAAAGGTATTCAAAAATAAGCCTAAAGAAATAATTTTAAACTATTGGAAAAATCCGGACTTAAATAATAGTCCCAAATCATATCTTGATAATGATATAACATTAGAGAGGAGTGAATATTTATTGCAAATAATTAAAAATCATTTTGATAATAATATTAAAATTTTAGAACTAGGCAGTAATGTTGGCAGGAATTTGAATTATTTGTATAAGAATAATTTTAAAAATTTAACAGGCATTGAAATTAACGAAAATGCAATAAAAATAATGCAGGAATATTATAAAGAATGTTATAATAATTCTAAAATTTTAGTTGGGGCTATAGAAGATTATATTAAAAATTTCAAGGATAATGAATTTGATTTAATATTTACTATGGCAGTTTTAGAACATATTCATAAAGATAGTGAATGGATATTTGATGAAATGATAAGAATAAGTAAATTTATAATTACTATAGAAGATGAAAAATCTTTATCATGGCGACACTTCCCAAGAAAATATGATAAAATTTTTAGTAAGAAAATGAAGCAAATTGAATCTGAAGATTGTTCTTTTATAAAAGGCTTTAATCAAGGTTTTATAATGAGAATATTCCAAAAGTAATTACATGGTGGCGATATTCCAATTGAAGGAATGTTTGACAATTACGTAACTTATGATGTTTATAAGATGGAAATGATTTACAATCACTGAAAAGTTTATCAATAAAGAAATAAGCTCTATAGATTCAGAACTTTCACTGACTGCTCAGGAAGGTTAGCTGATAATCAATGGAGGGAAAGATGAAATTTGATATTGAAACAATCTTAAGTGTTACTCATGGGAAATTACTAACAAGCATAAGTAATATCTATGCAATTTTGAACTATCTGCTTGATGATAATTTATTTACGCATCAATTACCACGAGCTTCTCAATTTTGCAAGGAGTTTATCTTGGCTGAACATCCAGAGCTTAAAAAGTGGGATAATTATAGTCAATATGTAAGTACGGAAACATGGAAAGAATATTTAGGAAAAGCTAAAAGAATGTTTGGCAGCAAGCTAGAAATATCAAAAGTTCCTGCTAACACCTGGGGATACAAAAACCCAATTGAAGAATTACAAAAAATGGTAAAGCATGTCGATAAACATGAGCCTTAAAGATAATTGTTATCAAGATTACCCAAAATTAATATTTTTAGTATGCCAAATTGACATATTAATAATAATATTTATTATTTATTTTATGTAATATTTTTGTGCCAAACCGTCTGATAATTTATGCCAAACTGATTGAAAAGTTATATTTAACTCACATTTGTTTTAGGATGAGCTAAAATATATACTTCAATCAAAGATTTAAATAAAAATTTTCGCAAGAAAATCCATGCCATCTTATTAACAAGGCAAAGATTCATACAAATAAAATACCAATAGAAAATTTAGAAATGGCTTCCTTTTCAAGGATAAGGCTGAAATTCAGCAATCGATTGCTTATTAATTTGATAAGTTCTGATTATTATTTTAATAAGCAACCATTGATTTTATAAATTGATGGGCTAAGATTAATATTTAGAGG
>Ga0078972_1007770_pt1 | contig 23406 bp, 12 predicted proteins | sample YelNatPaOPGAMG01_FD_67568 | JGI IMG/M metagenome (GOLD analysis project Ga0078972, IMG submission 67568) | Hot spring thermophilic microbial communities from Obsidian Pool, Yellowstone National Park, USA - OP-RAMG-01 (SPADES assembly) (version 2) | ecosystem: Environmental > Aquatic > Thermal...
CTCAAATCCTATCGTTTATCAAACTCCACCTTTCCGTGTTCAGGTCTCGATTCCCCCGGCTTCCCAACCCCTTTTTGAACAGGTTTATGTTCCACTCCCGGTCCGCCCTTCTCCAGAGTCGGGCCCGGACCCATGGGTTTGGGGCCTTGAAACCCTTTTTCAACGGGTCGCGATTCGAGTGGTTTCGCGCCTTCTCTTTCCCTTTGTGGGGCCCACTGGGGCTTTGTCTCTGGCCTCGATTCCATCGGTCTTCCTGGCTTTGATACCCCGGGTTTTCCCAAATCCCTTTCAGGACCGGGGCTTCGCTCGGTTCGGGGCTTTTCATAAAGCTTTGGACTTGCCTTTTCCGTTCCAGGCGGCTCCGGAGCCCGTGATCTCGGTTTGTCGAACTCCCTCTGTGGGGCTCTCGGCTCCGATGGTGGTTTTCGGATATCCCGCTGGGGAGCCTGGAAGTCCCTTCTCGGTTTTTCAAAGCCCGGCTGCCTGGGTTGCTCCCGAGGTCTTTCAAATTGCCTCGTGGGCCAATGCTCCCTCAGCTTTTCGGGTTCCCTCCTCGGAAAGGTCCCTTCCCTTGGCCTAACCGTCAACTCCTTGTGGGGAGCATCTCGTCTGAAGACCGAAGCTTCCCTCTCCCGCACCAAAGGACGTCTCTCGGCGAGCTCCCTGACCCTGATCTCTCGGATCACTTGTGGAGGTCTGCGGTCAGGGTGAATCTCACGAATGACGGGCATCATCGTTGCCCTTTCAGGCCGAATATCGGGTCTCCCGATATGGATTCTTTCGCGAAGGAAAGGATTCTCCCGGATATGGATGTCCACGTGCCTGCCTGTGACAAAGGTATCGCGGTGAATAATCGTCACGGCGTTATGGACGTGAATATTCCGATATTGGATCCTTGTGACGTTGATGTTGGTGATATTGACCGTGGTGATGTTCACGCTGTGAGGGCCATAGTACCCGTGGCCGTAATAAATCTCGCCAGGAGCAAGAGGAACCCAGGAGACATAAGTCGGAGTCTGAACCCATCCCACGAATCCAGGACCCCAGTAGACAGCTCCCCTCACTGGCGGGACCCAGCACCAGCCCACAGACGCCACGAAAGCCCATCTTCCGTAATGATATGGGACCCAACCCCAGGGTTCATATGAAATCCAAACGTAATCTCCCCCTCTCCAGATCCACCTTCCCACTCGATAGGGGGCCCACTCCGCCGCAACCACCACGGTAGGGGTCCATACAAAACCGTACTGGGGGACCCGAACCCAGCGGCCGTTCTCTTCCAGCTCCGGGGAGTAGACCTGGAGCTCTTCAGGAAGATAAGGGGCAGGAGGTTTGGCCTGGGCAAATTTGCGATCTCGCTCCTTGTTCCACTCTTCCCACTCGTCAGGGGGAGCAAGGGGTGAGAGTTCGGCATAGGTATCACCCTTGAGGGAAAGGGTGTTGCCTTCAGCGATCGTCGTTTTTCCGTCTTGGCTCTCCGTATAGATAGAACCTCGATAGACAGAAACCTCCGTCAGGCCTTCGCCCATCACATCCACACGGAATACCGCAGGATCGTAGGCCCTGGAAGAGGAAATCGCGGTGTCCACTTGGAGAGTGGAATCTTTCAGGCCTCGAAAATGGATGAAGGCCCGGCCTTCGGCGAGATAGAACTGGAAGGAGTCTCGGTCGACCCTCAAAATATCGAAGGCCGTTTTCTGATCGAGTCTTACGAAGCTTCCGTCCCTTAAGGCGAGCTCGGTTCGTCCTCCTTCGGGAACCCACAAGCGGTCACCATCTTGCAGCGGCATGTTGATCGAAGCTGGAACCCAATCGTCCGTTTCCTCGGTTTTGACCTGGACATCTCCGTCCAGGAGATTGATTCGAATTGCGCCGAGGGTGGGCGCAGGAGGAGGGGGTGTGGCGGGAGCAGAAAAAACATAACCTGCTAACAGAAGAACCATCAAGGGCAACAGAAACTTTGCAGCTTTCATAGGGACCTCCTTGTGATAGAGAAAAAAAGATGATACTTTCTTCCGGAGAAGACTCACCAAACTTCGTATTCTATTATAACACAATCGAATCGTTTCGTTATCAAACAAGAAATTCGTTGTGGCCTCGGGAGCATCTTTGCTTTTGATTTTTTAGACGCAGAACCGGATGGTTTTATTCTACCCGACAGTTGCAGAGCGGAGCCCCGGAGAGAACGCCTCAGAGGTCTTGTCAAGGGGGTTTTGTTGACACGTGAGCGGTTATCGTAGACTCTACCAAGAGTGAAGTCCAGTCTTTTCCTTTGTCCTTTCCCTTTTTGACCTGAAGGGTTCTTTCTGATACAATCCATCCAAACGCTTCAGGAGAACTTGAGGGCTCAAAATGGCTAAGGCGAAGATCGTATTTGTGTGCCAAACGTGTGGTTATCAGGCCCCTAAGTGGCTCGGTCGGTGTCCGGGATGCCAGCAGTGGAACACCTTCGCCGAAGAACGTGTGATCGAAGAGAAAGGGGCCGAGCGGGACCTTCTGCGGTTGGAAACGGATGCGGTTCCCACACCGATCACCGAGATCGTTCCGGAGGAACGAGGCAGGCTTGAAATCGGTATCGCTGAATTCGATCGGGTCCTGGGAGGGGGGATCGTTTTTGGCTCCCTTGTTCTCATCGGAGGGGAACCTGGCATCGGGAAATCAACCCTCCTTCTTCAGATGATGCACCGCCTTGCAGCCAGGGGCCGGAAGGTACTCTATGTATCGGGTGAAGAGTCCCTTCAGCAGACGAAGATGCGGGCGGATCGGTTGGGTGTCGATTCGCCCGACCTCCTGGTCGTTTCTGAAACCTCCATCGAGAGGATCCTTCAGGATATCCAGGATGTAAGACCCGTGGCCGCTGTTGTCGACTCGATCCAAACGGTCTACTCCCCGGATCTTCCCTCCTCCCCCGGCTCGATCACCCAGGTCAGAGAGGCCTCGAGTCGGTTGCTTTACCTGGCGAAACATCTTTCCATTCCGATTTTTCTTGTAGGTCACGTGACCAAGGAGGGGTTCATCGCAGGGCCCAAGGTCCTTGAACACATGGTCGATACCGTTCTCTACATCGAGGGAGAGCATGGCCATTCTTTTCGTATTCTTCGGGCTGTCAAGAACCGTTTTGGGTCGACCAACGAGATCGGGGTCTTTGAGATGAAGGATTCAGGTCTTTCCGAAGTGCGAAGCCCATCGGAATTTTTTCTTGCCGAAAGGGTTCCTTCTGCATCAGGTTCCGTCGTTGTTCCGAGCATGGAAGGCACGAGAACGATTCTGGTCGAACTTCAGGCCCTCGTTGTTCCGACCCATTTCGGAGCTCCGCGAAGAATGGCTCAAGGGGTCGATGTGAACAGGGTTTCCCTCCTCGTAGCCGTGGTGGAGAAACGACTGGGTCTTCACCTTTTCGATCAGGATATCTTCCTCAACGTGGCAGGAGGGATGAGGGTCGATGAACCGGCCATCGACCTCGGCGTCATCGCCTCAATTGCTTCCAGCGTGAGAAACAGGCCCATCGACAGCAGCCTGGTCGTTCTGGGTGAGGTGGGCCTGGGAGGAGAGGTGCGGGGGATCAACCGGGCGGACGTTCGGGTGAAAGAGTCGAAGAAGCTCGGATTCAGGCGATGCGTTCTTCCGCGACAGAACCAGGAAAAGATGAAAGATGAAAAAGAGATCGATCTGGTAGGTGTAGAAACCATTCAACAGGCGATGGAGGTGCTTTTTTGAAGAATCCGTCCCACCCATCCCGGCCCCTCCGGGCACTCCCGCAGGGTTAGTTCTTTGGCGGGCAGCGACAGAGGAAAGCCAACGGACGGTAAAGGTTAGAGGGCGAAGGCTGGAGGCAAGAGAACAAGTTGGGTTGGCATTGGCAGAGGAAAGCCTACGGACGTTAAAGGATTAGGTTGAATTTCGGACGGTGAGGTTTTAATTTAGAGGAGACGCCTGTTCCGGGAAAGGGAGGAGGTAAGGTCGCGAAGGCCGTTTTGAAGTCTTTTGGGAGGGAGAATTCTATGAAAAAATGGGGAACCGGGTTTCTTGTCGTCTGCTTCGTTGTTCTCTTCGCCTTCGTAAGCCAGGGGCAACACGACCCAAAGAAAACAGCGGAGCTCTACGATTCGGCGATGGAACGTTTTTACGCCGGAAAGTATGAAGAGGCCCTCGAACTTTACTTTCAACTCATCCGGTCTTTTCCGCAGAGCAAGTTGGTCTCTTATTCTCAGTTCATGATCGGCCAGTGCTATCTGAAGATGGAGAGGTACGATGCGGCCGTCGAGCAGTTTCAGCTCTATCTGAAGTATTATCCCGAGGGCGATCGCCGGAAGGCCGCAGAGGAAGGCCTTCGCTTGGCGGAGCAGAAAGCGAAGGAAAGGGTCCGACCCCAACCAGCGCCATCGCCTCAGGAGATCAAACTTTCAATTTCGGAAGCACCAAAGGAAACCAAGGAGGAAAAAGTCGTCACCGGAAGGTCCAACATCGCCAAGGATGAGGTCTCTCCGAAGGAAGGGAGCTCCGGGGAGGCAAAGCCTGTGGAGGTCAAGCCTTCTCCAATACAGGGGCAAGACTTGCCTGCGCGGCCGCCCCTTTCGGGAGAGAAACCCAAACGACGTATCGCCGTTCAGATCTTCTATTTCGATGGAAACTCCCTCGACGAGATGGAAAAGAAGATGAAGGAGTTGAAAGAAGCAGGGGTCGATACCCTTATCCTCCGTGTTTTCCAGAACAAGGGGGATCGGGCTTACAAGTTCGTGAACCTTGTCGGCGAGGAAGGTGTCTACTTCAAGACAGACCATGCACCGGTAGTGGGAGATATCTTAAGAGAGCTCGCTGAGATGGCCCATCGGAACGGGCTGGAGGTCTTTGCATGGATGACCACCCGTTTTGCAAACTACGGCTCCGACGTACCCGAGGCGTATCGCTGCAGGAGATACAATTTCGCGACGAAGAAGATCGAGCTCGCTAAAGGATTCAATCTTTTCCATCCGGCGGTTTTGGAACGGCTCAAAGGCCTTTACCGCGATCTTGGCCGCTACCCCATCGACGGGATCCTTTTTCAGGATGATCTCATCCTACGACACAACGAGGACTTCAGCCCGGAGGCAACAAAGGCCTTTGCCGATGAGTTGGGCTTCGAGCCCAAGCCCGAGGCTTTCTATATCGAGCCTTCTCCGTCGGGGGATGGGAGGCATGGGGTGAAGGGCTACACGGAGAAATTCTGGACCTGGGCGAACTGGAAGAGCCGTCGCCTCATGGATGTGGCTCAGGCTTTGATGGAAGCAGCCCGCGAATCGAATCCCAGGCTGAAATTCGCTCTGAACCTTTACATGGAGACCTTTTCCGACAGCCAAAACGGAGTGGCCCATTTGTCCCAATCCCTCTCTGAGGTTCTGAAAAAGGGGTTCGACTACTATGCGGTGATGGCCTACCACCGCCAAGCCATGAAGGAGCTTAAGATCGACAGCAAACAGGCCACGGATTTGACAGCCGAGGTCGCCCGTAAAGCGGTCCTTTCCGTTCCGGAAGCCCCTCAGGTCATGATCAAGATCCAGGTGATGGACTGGAAGAACTATGAGGTCGTGTCACGAAAAGAGGTGGAGCGAATTGTGGAAAGGGTGTTGGAACAGGGCGATGTGAGCCTGGTCTTTGTTCCGGATACACCCCTTTTCCCTCTTCACCTTCTGAAGAAGAGGTGGGAAACGCGGAGTAAGTGAACCCTAAGGTTGTGCGATAAATCCTGCTCATGGGCCCCGGTGAGGGCTTGTAACGGCACCCTAAGAAGGCAACGTATCAAGTTACGTTCCGTCTGCTGGGCTTTGCCCTTGGTGCAGTCTTCGATAACCGCTCACGGGTCAACAAAACCCCCTCGACAAGGCCTCTGAGGCGTCCTCTCCGGGGCAATGGGCGGGTTATTTCACCTCGAAAGGAACCCCCTCACTCATGCCTGCTCCATTCAGGACTTTCACTTCGTAGATCCCTGCCCCGACTTTGGGAACGAGGAAGGTGATCGAGCCATCCGAGTAGGAGGTTACCTTTGCATTCTTCGCGACACCTCCTCCGGCCAATTGGACTTTCGGCTTCTTGGCTCCGAAGTAATGACCGGAAATCGTGACAGGCGTGCCGACTCCACCCTCCTGAGGATCGATTGCCGTGATGAGAGGGGCCGCGAGCGTACACTCTAACGTATTGCTTTCGCCGACCTTCTTCTGGACCACTTTGAGGAGGTAGGTTCCTGCAAGGCCTTTCGAGACCGTGCAAGAGATCGACGTGTCGCTCCACGTGAGGACCTTCAATTTCAGGCTGTCCCCGAGCAAGACCGTGCCTTTTTTCTCTCCAAAGCCTCTGCCCGAGAGGGTGAGGACCGCACCGAGTCCAAAGGGATCGGGTTCGACCTCGGTGAGGACAAGACCGCTCGTTTTCACCAGGGTTTCCACGACAGAGGACTCTCCACTGTTGCCCGCAAAATCCATTGCGACGGCTTTGAATGCATAGGCTCCATCCCCTCCGGTTTCAGCCGAATTGAAAGAGATGGGGCTTGAGAGATAATCCCCGCCGTAGCGGTTCCAGGGGCCTCCGTCTTTCTGATAGAAAAGCTGGACAAAGGCCACGCCACTTCCCGTGTCGGAGGCGGTAAAGGGAATATCGAACACCGGATCGGCCTGGACAGGAGCAAGCCCCGTGATGGCTACTTCAGGTGGCGTGACGTCGGAAAGGGTCTTGAAGCTCCAAACGGGCCCCTCCCTCTCTGCGCCGTGATTATCCCGCGCGACGATCTTCCAGTAGTAGGTGGTGTTGAGGCTCAGGGGTCCCGGAGCAAAAGATGTTGAGGGCTGATCCGTTGACACCTTGATTCCAGGGGGAGAGGCGGCTGCGAAATAGACATCGAAGGTCAAGGTATCCCCCGGATCGGGATCCGAGCAGGACCAGCCGAGAGTGGGATGGAGGGAAACGGCGGTGGCTCCATCCGGAGGCGTGGGTGCCGAGGGCGTGTTTGGAAGCGTATTGATGACAAAAGGCCCGGCCTTCTCCGTGGCAGGAGCTCCTGTGGCGGATCGGCCTTCCTCATCAAGGGCTTCAAAAAAGTAACTGTAAGCCCCGAGCGGGAGAGTCCGTGAATAGTGAAAGATGGCACCAGAGACGTAATCCCCGCTCACCTTCGTCATGGTGAAGGGACTTCCCGATATCTCTGATCCTCCGCTTCGGATGTGAACCTTCGGATAGCCGGCAAGGGGGGCTTTGTTGCTTAAGCTCTTGTAGAGCACCTTGAAGACGAAGGTCGTGGTGATCGATCCGGTCTCGGGATGAAGGCCGTCCGAGCTGTAGCCTGTTTCACCGGTCCAGCCAAGAGTCGGTAACCCCGGATTGGAAGAAGGATCCGATGGGTTCGTTCCGGCGAGATATTCGCTCAAATTGCTGAAAGTATCTTCGTCCTTGTCTCCGTCGGCATCGTTGACCAGAGGATTGAGGCCATAGGTCACCTCCCATCCGTCAGGCATCCCATCCGAATCGGTGTCCGGCTGGGCGGGATCTGTTCCCAGGCTGTACTCCTGAAGGTTCGTGAGGCCATCGCCGTCCGAATCCTTTCCTCCGTCAGCCGGGTCGAGAGGATTAAGCCCCTTGGCCTCTTCCCAGAAGTCGGGCATCCCGTCGCGGTCGTAATCGTGGAGATAGGCGAGGATGCGAGCAAGGAGGGCAGAACGAAGGGTGGCATCGGAGATGCCCTCGAACCCGAAGGATAAATAGAAGAGCCTGTAGGAGCCGTCGATCCGAAGGGCTCCAAAGGGGTTCTCCGGCAAAGGCGTTTCCCCAGCCGCCGTGATATACTGAAGGGAACCCATCCCTGATCGAACCGGTTTCACGGCATCGGGATGGATCTGGTTGTCTGCGCCATCCCCTCCGGCGATGGCGATCTCGAGGCCATCTGTGATCGGGTCTCCAGGGATTCCCTTGAGATACCTCTTTGCCGAATCGTAGGCATCGAACGTGGCATTCACGTAATCTCTGTAAAAGGAGCTCTCCACGAGCCCGTTCCGGGTGAGAAACCAGCCGATGTCCTGACCGGAAAGAAAGAGGCTGCCACCCTTGGCAAGATGATCCTGAAGGAGGGTCTGAACCTCTCCCTTGGTGATCGATCCCACATCAAGGCTTCCAGAAGCCCAGAGAAGGACTCCCCTCAGATAGAGATCCGTCACCGAGGCGTCGGGAATACCACGGCAGGGAATTCTCCAGACATCCGCGTCAAGACCATTCGCATCAAACCCAGAGAGGTAGTAGGTGGTCGGGAAGAGGTCCGTTTCCGGGATGACCGAAACCCCGGCCCTTTTCAGGTATGTGTCCGCATGGTCGCTGACCAGGAGGAACGGATTCGTCTTGGTGAAGCTACGGGTCGTGAACCCGGATACGTTCCCTTTGAACGTCACATACCCGGAAGCATTCTTGGCCTCGATGGTCACGTAAAAGTCACCGGCCTGGGAAGGCGCAGTCGTCTTGTTCGTGTAGATCTGATCGTTGGCCTTTTCGTCACCATAGGTGCTGCTTCCATTGTCATAGAGCGTCACGGTCTTGATCGAAGCGCCCGTCTCAGCGTTGGTGATGTGGGCCTTCACGTAGGTGATCGACTCCGTATCCATCACGTGAGCCTTGATGGAGAGGGTTCGGGAGGTTGCGCCTGTTTTTGGGGTTACCTCGACCCAGGTGACAGAGGGAGAGGGAAGATCCTCTGCCCAGATGGAGACGGTTTGGTCAAACGTGAGGGCATCATCGGAGCTGAGCCTGATCCATATCCCCGTGTAGCCGATTTCGTTGAGGCACGTGATGCTCCAGGCAGCAACCCCTTCGTCGCCGCTTTCAAGATCGCCGAGACTGACGGAGAGGGGTTGGCGGATGCTGAAAGAGGGGTTCGCTGCGAGTTCGGCTCGAACGTTTCGGGCCGGGCCTGGGCCCGTGTTCTTGAGAAAGGCCTGGAACGTGAAGGTCTCTCCTGCCTTCACCTTCCTAGGGTAAGATGTTCTGACGACAATGACCGTGGGGGGTTTGGACACATCCTCGATCGAGTTCACCACATCGGTCAAGGCATTTCCAAAGGCGGTGTTCTTACCCAGGGCCGCATCGGCCTCGTTGTTGAAGACGGTTTTTTTGGCGCTTGTAGGGGTCTTCAGGTAATCGATCAGGGCATCGAGGACCTTTTGTCGCTGGACCTCGGACTCGATCGATTTTTGATTCAGGCTGAGAAGCGTATCCCAGTAGCTCGGATCTTCCTTGATCTTTTCGGGGAAGGCTGCGTAAGAGAACGAGCGGCTTACGTTCGCCTCCCGGGTGTACTGCTTTCCTGCTGAGATGAGATCGTCAACGAGGGCCCTTGCCCCTTCGACGTCGTCGGTATTGACCTTCGCCCGGACCGTTTCGAGAACATCCGCGTAGTTGTCTTGGGCTCCAGTGGCTTTTTCGAGGAGTCTCTTTTCCAAAAGGCTGTTTCCAGTATAAAGGGGTAGACTGTTTGCTAACAGAGGCGGTGAAGGCGTGGCACCGGGGTCGAAAGACCAGAGGACTCCCTGGGAGTTGGCTGTCTCCGCGATTTCGGCAAAGAGCTTTCCCGCTTTCCCAGCAGCCCGGGCCCAATTGATCTGGGCCAGCATGCTCGACCAGTTTTGAAAGATGGTGAAGGCAGCCCCCACCCAAGTGTCTGCATTTCCCAAAAGGCCGAAGCAGGCGCTCAAAAAGGAGAGGAAGCTTGCGTCGCTGAGATCATCCACCACTTGTTCGATCGTTGAATCGGTCTTCTCCTCATAGGTCTTAAGAAGGCTTCCAGACGCGGGGCTTCCCGTGAGGCCGCCTGTTTTCGACTGGGCTTCGCTATAGGTTCCCGAGTAGCTTCCTTCCTCCATCTTGGTGAAGGCGTTGTTCAGAAACTCTTGGGTGGCTGTCGTATAGCTCCACTTCCTCGGAGGATCGGGGGCCTCGTCGAAAAGAAAGGACATGCCGAGGGCGTAAAACTGGCTCTTGAGAGACGAGTAATCGTTTGTGAAGAAGTCGAGGATATCCCGGGCAGAGCTGTAGATGTTGTAAGCGGTAAGGATGTTTCCAGCGCCCTTGGCCACGGTCGAAACCTTTTTGACACCTTCAAGGACTTGGAGGGCCGTTGAGAGGCTCTGGTTGAGGAGAGGCTCTACCGTCTCGAGCTTATCCTCTGCTGAAGCGATCTCCTCGGCGCTGGCGTTGTTCCTTTTCAGATTTTCGATACTCGCCTTAAGGGCTTGTTCGCTTCCGGTTGCTCCAAGGATGAGGTCCGCCACGGATCTCAGATACCAGTAGGCCATCTCGCCGGCAAGCCCGTGAAGACGGTCGATCACATCCTCTGCCATGGTGAGACGTTCGAAGGCCTCCTTTTGATCCTCGGTGAGGCCCGAAAGGATAGCCTTGGCCCTCGATTCGTCATAGGGAGTTTTCCTGTCTCCACAGGCATACATGCTGGAAGGAACCTTATTTTCAAGGCTTTTGATCAAATCGATCTTCTTTCCCACGAACCAGTCCGCGTTGTAGGAGAGGGTAAGCGGATCGGCCTCGTTTCCGGCCCGATCCCTCGCCCGAACCGTAACCGAATATTCTCCGCCCGAGGAAAAGATCGGTCTGATCGATATTTTCCCCGTATAAGGGTTGTAATCAAAAGAAAAGGAGTGGGAAGGGCCGCTGATGGTGACCTCAACCGTGGTCCACTCGATCCCGCTTCCTGGAGAAGGATCGGAAAGGCTGACCGTGATCGTCGGTTTGAAACCCGTAAAGCCTTCAGGAGGATCCCAGGCCGTAAAAGCCGGTTTCTCCGTGTCAACGGTGATATAAGCATCGGGAAGAGAGGGGTAATCCTCCACGTTCTCCGCCCAGTCTCTTGCCCTCGAACGAAAATAGTAGGTATGGCCGTTTTGGCCCATGAATGTCCCTGAAGTGGCGGTTGTGCCCGTCAGCCAATCGGTCCACTCTCCCGATTCCCCATCGCGGTACTGGATATCGAAGCTCTGTACACCCGTGGAACCGCTCCCCGAATCGCTCCCGGTCCAGGTGACTGTGAAGGAGCTGTTTTTCGTGAAGGGCGGGAGAGGATTCACTTGGGACTCGGGTGGACCGCGGTCAACGTAGAGGCTGACCATGTCCGTATTCACATTGCCCGCCCGATCGCGGACGTAAAGCCTCAGGTCGTAGATTCCGTCTGAGAAGGTGGTTCCATCCAGGGTTCCGAGAACTCCGTCCTCTACAGGAGTGGAGATCTGTCCGGGCGGGATGTCTTGAAATGAGGTCGATCCGTGGCTTGCGTACTGGAGTTTGAACCATTCGAAGTTCTTGTCCTGAGCCGTCCCCAAGACCGTGAGGGAAGCCGTGAGGGCGAAAGGATGACCGGGGTCATGGGGAGGATAGGTGATGAGAGCCGTGGGCCGGGTGTTGTCCACTTCGCAAGTAGCGGTTCCGAGAAGATCTTCCGCGGTCGTGCTGTATTTGAAGAGGCGGTGGGATTCCTCCCTGCCCCACATGGAGTCGGTGATGTAAAGGTTCTTCGATCCGTCGACCGAAACCCCTGCGGGATAGAGACTCTCGCCGGAGTGGTAGTCGAAGTCTCCGAAGGTGTAAAGGAAATTGCCTGCTGGGTCGAAGACGGAAATCCCCGCCCCACAATCGACGAGGTAGAGATTTCCCGTGGTATCGATGGCGATGTCTATCGGTGGAGGGCTACAGTCGATCGGAATCGAACGGACATAGGAACCGCTCATATTGAAAACCTGAAGCCTGCCGTTGCCGTCTTCGTCCCGATCGAGGATAAAGAGCTCGCCTCCATGGGAGGCGATGGCTCCCGAATCGTTCTCAAAGTAAAGCTCTCCGGTCCCCGTGCCGTGGGTTCCAAAAGAGAACTGGAAATTTCCGCTGAGATCGAAGACGTGAACCTTGCTCTTTTCGAAAATCGGCTCGGAGACTTGCGTCACAAAAAGGCGGGTCGAAGGGCCGGTTCCCGCAATCGCAAGCCCTCCGGCGTGGGTAAGATCTTCAAAGGGAGGATTGCCGATCGATTTCAGGAGATTCCCTCCGGCATCAAAGATCTTAACGGCAGGGTACGACGGAACTGAGTTCTTAGACGAGCCCGTCACGTAGATTTTTCCATCAGTGGCCACGGTGATCTTGGAAGGTAGAAAGAGGGTTGAGTTGATTTCGTAGGGGATCAAGATCTCGGACTGAAAGGCTCCGTCGGAACTGAAAACCTGGATTCTTCCATTCTCCGTATCGGCCACGTAGATTTTCCCGCCAGGACCGACGGCAACACCTTCGGGATTGAAAAACTCTCCTACGTCCATGCCGATCTTGAAAAGAAACTTTCCATCGGGGTCGAAGGCTTGTACCCGATAGTTGTCATAATACTCGACGGTCAAAAGCGTTTCCTTTGGACTGAGAAGACCGGGGGGCGCAACCGCCATGTCCCGGATCCACGAGAAGTTGCCTGTTGTTCTGGCGAGGTTTCCCCACTTCTTAACGAAGGTTCCATCATTTTTCAGGACAACCAGCTCGAAATCCCCCGAAGCAAGGTGAGTGTGAGTGGCCACGTAGATCCTCTTGTCGGGTTTGGGCCCCACCGCTATTTGTCGAATGGCGAGAAGCCCCGAAGGGCCTCCTTCGTATGCATTTAGAATTGATCGCTGGTAGACGCCCGAAGCGTTGAAAACCTGGACCCTTCCCAACCCGTAGGCGCCATCGTCGGTGACGTAAGCGTAGCCATCGGCATCGATGGCGATATCGCCAAAGTCGCTTGAAAAATTGAACTGGCCGTTGCCTGTGCCTCGGCTCCCGAATTTGAAGAGAAAGTTCCCGTTCTCGTCAAAGACCTGAACCCGGTCGTTTCCGCTATCGACCACCCAGATCCTCTTCGAGGGGTCGATGGCCATGCCGTTCTTCCAGTCGAGATCGAACTTGCCGTCTGCCGTGCCTTTGCCTCCGAACTTGAAAAGAAAATCCCCTGTCGAGGCATCGTAGACCTTGATATTCTGCTCGCCATAGCCCACATCCATCACATAGAGCTTTCCGCCTTTGACAGCGACCGAAGTGGGCCAGCCGAGATGTCCTGGGTCCGTGTATTCGTAATGGATGGAGAAGAGAAAGTTTCGGTTCTTGTCAAAAACCTGGATCCTGTTTTCCGTCCCAGAATCGACCACGTAGATCTTTCCATCCTCTGCAACGGCCACACCCGCAGGATGATCGAATTGGCCCCTGTGATCTCGATGGGCATTCCCGAGGGACCAGAGGGCTCCCACATTCGTAACGAATTCGAGGGTGTATAGGCCGTCGGAAACAGGAAGCTCCAGATTGTCTCGGCCGTTCCAGGTAGCTCGGTTAGAGATGTCGCCGTAGGTGTAGTTGAATGCCGTGGAAGGGATCGTGCGGACAACGTCGCCTCCCGCATTCTTGATCTTTGTCGTTACAGGGAGGGTCTGATCGAGGTGGCCGCCGATCTGGGCCACGTCTTTTGTGCCCGGGCTTTCAAGGGGTGAAAAAGGGGTTGGAAAGACGCTAAACGATGTGCCTCCAAAGGCCGAAGTGGCTGTAAGAACGAGGGCCGAAAAACAGAGCAAGATCTTCATTTCGTTCCCCCCCGAACGAGTTTTTTAGCAATTTTAAGAAAGGGGAAAGGTCCCTGTCAATCCCCTCCTTGATTTCTCCACGCCATAGTCGGAGCTTTCAGCGCCGGGAGCCAACTTTGGCTTTTCAAAAACGACAATGGCGGTTAAAATAGGAAAGGCCGTGACCGGGATGGTAACGGGCTAACAAGGGTTAGGGGGCTTTTCGAAGGCAGGTTCTTCATTCAGCATAGGGTTCGTCTCAAGGAACCTTGTGCCGTAAAACGCTTGACCAAAGAGGAGGGAAAGAGATGTTTGCAGAAGCCAATGGGATTCGCATCCACTACGAGCTGTCCGGTAAAAAGGGGGGGCCGGTGGTTATCCTCAGCCATTCCTTGGGGTCGAACGTGGCGATGTGGGAGCCCCAGCTTCCGGCCCTGGAACCTCATTTTCAGCTCTTACGTTATGACGTTCGAGGCCATGGTGCATCCGATGCACCTGAGGGACCTTATACTCTGGAGATGCTTGCCCAGGACGTAGTGGGTTTGCTCGACCTTCTCAAAATGGAGAAAGTCCACTTTGTTGGCCTGTCGATGGGAGGGATGATCGGTCAGCACCTTGCTCTAAGCCATCCTCAGCGGCTCCGAAGCCTGGTGCTTTGCGACACCGCCGCTCTTGTTCCCCAGGACGCGCAACCTCTTTGGAGGGAGCGGATCGCTACGGCCCGGGAAAGAGGCATGGAGGCCTTGGTCGATTCGACCCTCGAGAGATGGTTCACTCCTTCGTTTCTAAAGGGGAGTTCTCCCATGTTGGCCACGATCCGAAAGGCCTTTCTCGCAACGCCTGTCGAGGGCTATATCGGCGCAAGCGAGGCGATCCGGCGGTTAAACACCCTCGAACGGCTGTCTGAAATCAAAGTGCCAACGCTGATCATGGTAGGAGAGGACGATCCGGGGACACCGGTTGCCGCGTCGGAGGCGATGCACAGCCGAATCCAGAGCTCGAAGCTGGTCGTTTTGCCGGACTGCCGCCATCTCTCGAATGTAGAACAGGCCGCCCTATTCAATCAGCATCTTCTGTCCTTCTTGATGGCCCATTGAAGCCGCCCCTTCCGGTTTCCCTTTGGTTGCATCGGGCCCGGGAGGTTCCAACCAAGGCACAAGTTACCGAACCCTTCGGCCGGGTTGAAAGTGCAAAGTCACTGAGATTTCCAGCACCGGTTCAAGGGGGCGGCCATGGGAGTTTAGGACCCTTTCTTGGCACGGTTTTTCAGAATGATGGGATCAACGATGTCTCCGCACGAGACACATCGCCAGGCGTAATATTCTTCGAAGGCATCAAAATACCTTTCGTAGGCCATCAGACCACCGCACTTTTGGCATCTCATCTATCTTCACCTCCTGACGAGGGGGAGGATTGAGCCCTCAACCATAAATTAGTCACGGGATTTCAGGAATTCAATCCTTTCGGGTCAAAAATTGAAGAAAAAAGAGGGGGCTTCGCCGCGGGGTTAAGAAGGATCTGAAGAAACGAAAAAAGGGCAGAAGCTCTTGTCTGCCCTTCTTCCGTCTTTGGTATACAGGCTCTTTTCCTCGATCGGCGATAAAGCAAAGATTTTCTATTTGCTCATCAGGTATTCGTGGATGGAGTTCGCAGCTTTTCGGCCCGCTCCCATCGCCAAGATGACCGTCGCGGAGCCTGTGACGATATCTCCACCAGCCCAGACACCTGGCTTGCTTGTTTTGCCTGTCTCAGGGTCGGCCACAATGTAACCTCGTTTGTTCAGTTCGAGGCCGGGCGTTGCGGTAGGCAGAAGCGGATTCGCCCCAGCGCCGATCGCCACAACAGCGAGGTCGCATTCGATTTGGAATTCGGACCCTTTGATCGGGATAGGTCTTCGCCTTCCCGACTCGTCCGGCTCGCCGAGTTCCATCTTGAGGCATTCCACACCGGTGACCCAGCCGTTCTCGTTCCCGAGGAAACGGACCGGAGCGGTGAGAAGGTAGAATTGAACGCCCTCTTCCTCCGCATGGTGGATCTCCTCGATTCGGGCAGGCATTTCGGTTCGGGACCGACGATAGATGATTCGAACCTCATTGGCTCCCAGCCGAAGGGCGGTTCGGGCTGCATCCATGGCTACGTTTCCTGCTCCAAAGACCGCCACCTTCTTGCCGCGGGCGATGGGGGTGTCGTATTTCGGGAAGAGATAGGCCTTCATGAGATTTGAGCGTGTGAGGTATTCGTTGGCCGAATAGATCCCGCAGAGGTTCTCACCGGGAATGCCCAGAAATTGAGGAAGCCCGGCCCCGAGGCCAAGAAAAACGGCATCGTATTCCTGGAGCAGTTCATCCACCGTTTCGATCCTTCCGATCACGCAGTTGCACTCCACCTTCACCCCCAGCCGGATCAGGTAGTCCACCTCGGCCTGGACAATATCCTTCGGGAGCCGAAATTCAGGGATGCCGTAGATCAAAACGCCCCCTGGTTTATGAAGGGCCTCAAAGATCGTCACCTCGTGGCCTTTGAGGATCAGGTCTCCTGCGAGGGTAAGGCCTGCAGGTCCGGATCCGACGACCGCCACTTTCTTGCCGGTGGCAGGAGCCTTTTCGGGAATCCGCACCTCTCCCTTTTCCCGTTCCCAGTCTGCGGCAAACCGCTCCAGCCTTCCGATGGCAACAGGTTCATCTTTCTTCCCCACGACGCATAGCTTTTCGCATTGATCCTCTTGGGGGCAGACCCTCCCGCAGACCGCTGGGAGGCTGTTTCGCTCCTTCAGCTTTCGAGCCGCTCCGACGAAATCGCCCTCGTTGATCCGTTTGATAAAGGCCGGAATGTCGATCTCGACCGGACAGCCTTCGACGCATTTTGGCTTCTTACACTGAAGACATCGACTCGACTCGAGCTGGGCCAGCTCGGGTGTATATCCATAGGGAACCTCACGGAAGTTCTTCGCCCTCACGTGGGGTTCCTGTTCAGGCATTTTCTGCCTTGGAATTTTTTCTTTTTTTTCTGCCATCACGTTACCCCCTGTCGTTTTGCTGTCGGGCCCTCATTCCAAAATGGGAAATCGATCAAGAAACCTTCTCCCACAGGAAGGTCCGATTATCTGGTTGTGGCCGCGGCCAAGAATTCATCCATCGAAAGCTTTTCCTCGGGTAGGTAAGCCCTCTGTCGCTTCACGAGCTCGTCATAGTCCACTTCGTGACCGTCAAATTCCGGGCCGTCGACGCAGCAGAATTTGGTCTTCCCTCCAACGGTGACACGGCACGCCCCACACATGCCCGTTGCGTCCACCATGATGGGGTTGAGGCTCACCATTGTCTTGACGCCATATTCTTTCGTCAGCTTGCACAAGAACTTCATCATGGGCACCGGGCCGATGCCGACAACGAGCTTCACCTCTTTCCGCTCGTCGAGGATCTGGCGAAGGACGTCGGTCACAAATCCATGATGACCATAGCTGCCGTCGTCGGTGGTGATCCGAAGATCGTGGCTCGCCGCGCGCATCTCGTCCTCAAGGATGAGGAGGTCTTTGGTTCGAGCCCCGATAATGGCGATCACATGGTTCCCGGCCTCTTTGTAGGCCCTCGTGATCGGATACATCACTGCAACACCGGTTCCCCCTCCTACACAGACGACCGTCCCCAAGTTCTCGATATGGGTCGGTTTCCCGAGGGGACCGATGATGTCCTGAATCGAGTCTCCGACATTGAGCGTTCGTAGCAGAGCGGTGGTTTTTCCCACCACCTGGAAGATCAGATCGATCGTGCCCGCCGAAGGGTCCGTGCCGGCCATGGTTAAAGGAATTCGTTCCCCGGTTTCATTGACCCGCAGCACGACAAACTGTCCAGGTTTTGCCTTGCGGGCGATCCGGGGAGCTGCCACCTTGAAGTGGCACACCGTCTTTTCAGCCATCTCCCGTTTGTACAAGATTGGATACAATGATCTTTCCCCCTTTCGTTTTGCCTTTTTTTAAACCTTGCCTAATATAATCGAAGGATCGTATCCTGTCAATTCCCGACCCGAGGCAAAAGATTTTTGGGGATCGACTTGACATCCGGAGGAAGAACGATCATAAATAGGATGGCCAGCGGCGAAGCGGCTTCTTACCCCAGAGACCGTGTCGAAGGTCCTGGGGTTTTGTTTTGATGGAAGAGAAACATCGACAGGGTGTGGCGGAGGATCGTCGAAAAAAAAGGAAACAATTCGAGACAGAGGAGAACCGGTTGGAGATCAAAGTTCAAGGCGATCAAATTGAGAGTGCGATCAAAAGCCTCAAGCGGCAGCTCATCAAGGACGGGATCCTGAAGGAGTTGAAGAACCGAAGGGCCTACGAAAAACCTTCCATCAAGAAGAAGCGAAAGCAACGAGAGGCCAGGCGGAGGCGCCAAAAGGCTGCCCGGAGACAAATGAGGTAGCGTCTCCTATTTTCTTGCTCCTGCCCCATGTCCGAAGGGAACCAACGAACCCTGAAAATACTTCCAGTCCCATCCAAGCCTCTCGGGGCGCTCCCACAGGGTTGGTTCTTTGTAGGGGCAACCCTGTGGGGTTGCCCGGGGGGCTTAGCCTCTTGCCTTCAACCTCCAACGTCCGTAGGCTATCCCTCAAGGGTTCCATTGGGCGGCCTGAATCACCAGCAGGCCGGATTCATTGGTCTGAAGAAGACCTTTGGTTGAAAGGAGGGCCATGGCCTCTGAGGTGAGCGCGCCCACCCCCTGGAAATCGAGGACGATCTGTTCGACCTCGTAAGAGAGAGCGGATCGGATCCTCTTGAGAAGCTCCTTCGCCCCCTTCTTATCGATCGATCCTTCGAGTTTCACGACAAGGGTTTTGAGCCGTTCGTTGTAATGGGAGTAAAGGTTCAAGGTGTCGGAGGTCTTCTGTTCAATGAAGGACCTTTTCTCCGCAATCTTCAGCCCCACCGTCTGAACAAGATCCCGGGTGTTGCGAAGGGGAATCGTATCGTTTAGCCTTTTGAGAATCCGGGAGACCTTTGAGAGATCGCCTTCCGGTGTCTTCATGGCGATACTACGGTATGCAATATTCGAGAGGAGGCGGGTGAAAAAGCGCTGTTGGGGATGAAAAACCCTTTTGGCGATGGAGCTCCACGAGTAGACCTCCTTGCAAACCCAGTTGAAACCGCGCTGCAAGGTATCTTCCGTCATGAGCTTCGGTCTGAAATTGACGGTGGCACCATTATATTGGCTCCAGTCTTTGTGAAGCAGCCTTCCCTCGGCCTCCATTCGCTCGAACACGGGTGTTCCCGGCAAGGGGGTCAGGACAAAGAAGCTGGGCAGCTCGATTCGGTTGCGCTCGCAGAACGTCAAGGTCCTTTCGAAGACGCCCTCATCGTCATGGTCCAAACCGAAGATGAACCCTGCGAGAACCATGATGTCTTGGTCGTGAAAGGCCTTCAGGGCATCCTCAAACTGGGAAACACGGTTAAAAGACTTATTCACATCCTTCAGGTTCTCAGCAGACAAAGACTCAATGCCCACAAAGAGGGAAACACATCCACTTTCGGCGGCGAGCTTGAGAAGCTCAGGATCCCGGGCAAGGTGAAGGCTTGCCTGGCTGGCCCATTTTTTCCCAAGAGGTTTGAGACGGGTGAAAAGCTCTCTCGCATAGCGGCGGTTGCCCGTAATGTTGTCGTCCACAAAGACGACGAAATCCCCTTTGAGCCCTTCCACTTCCCGGATGACCTCGTCGACAGGTCGGCACCGGTAGGTCTTTCCGAAAAAATGGGTGACGTGGCAGAAATCGCACTGATGAGGACACCCTCGGGTGGTCTGAACGCAGTTGATCGTCATATAAGCTTCTTTGCGAAGAAGATCGCGGCGTGGAATGGGCAACCCTTCCATCGAACAATAAGAGTCGGCTCGATAAAAAGGTTGGAGACGGCCCTGCTGAAAGTCCCAAAGAAGTCTTCCCCACACCTGCTCCGCCTCGCCAATGACCACCGCATCGACATGCTCTTTGGCCTCTGAGGGAAGACTCGATGCGTGAGGTCCTCCCATGACGACGGGGATACCCCGTTCGCGGAATCGCGATGCGATCTCATAGGCCCGTTTCGCATGCATGACCATTCCTGTCAGACCCACCAGGTCGACCTCTTCGTCGAAGTCGATGGGTTCGACGTTCTCGTCCGTAATTCGAACCTCCATCCCTTCTGGAGTGAGGGCTGCGACCGAGGTCAGACTGAGATGGGCAAACCAAATGGTTTTGATGATCTTGGGATGGTGGCCCATATAGGGATGATGGTACGCGGGATCAATTAATCGTATCTTCAAGGGTTTTCCTCCTTTGGCCATTTCGGCTCTTCTTTCAGGGGATCCCGCTGGATGAAAAGCGATTGGGTCTGCGGTTTCCGGGGGAAGGTTTCTCGGCAAAAAACCTCCTGGGTCGCCGATCCATGCTTTCAAGCCCAGGTGGGTCATTCCGGCCGTTCGGTCATATTATAATAACTTGCTTTATAGGATTCTCGCAACAGACTGAGAGATTCCTTCACCTCTTCGAAGGATTTCTTCAGGGTTTCGTATCGTTTTTCCAGATCGGCGTTTCGCGTGAGGGCCTCTTCCAACTTCATCCGAATCTCCTTGTTCTCTTCAGACAGCTGGGAGGCTTCTTTCTCCTTCATCCTTTCTCGGAGACCGAGAAGCTCATTCTGTTCTACACGGGCCTCGAGCTGGCGAATCTGTTTGAGGGCCTCTTCTTTTTCACGCAGCGCCGAGGCAAGGGCCTCTTTCACGTTCCTGAGTTCCTCTTGGAGATCGCCGATCTTCTCCAGGGCGTCCTCATTCTCTTCCCTCAGATAGGTCGATTCGCTCTCTATCTCTTTTACTTTCTGGAGCTGTTTGTGGAGCGCTTCCCGCTCTGCGCGAAGGGCTTTGTTATCGAGGGCCAACTGGTGAATCGTCTTCTGGGAGGCGGCCAGATCCATTTCGAGGGCCCGCTTGATTCGGCTTGAGGCCAGAACCTGCCCATGAAGGTCTTCGATGAGCTTCAAGACATCGAGAGGCTCCGAAGACTCACGGAGCTCTCCGGGTGCCTGAAAGAGAGCTTTTTTCTCGGCCGCGGGTTTCTCCAACTCCGTCTCTTCCCGGACCTTTTGCTGACCCTCCTCTTTCAGGGAAAGACGTTCCGCCTCTCCGTCGGGAGAGGGCCCGTCTTCCCATTTCTTCAATTTGGGCATCTTTTCGGCTACATTCTTGTCAAACCCATCGCCTAAGGCTGCTTGGTCTTTGAACTTCATCCTCATCCCTCCTCTGTTCTTGGAAACTGATCACAGCCCGACCTCCATCAGGAGCGAACCGCTTCTTTCCTGTCACAACCGGGTCGTCGAGTCGGGTTGCGGTCCCTTGAAAATCTCGTCAATCAGGTTCTGAATATCCTCCGCACTTTTCGATGAGGGTGCAAAGAGATAGATCGGGGTACCCTGGCTTGTGGCCTCGGCAATCTTCGTGTCTTGGCGGATCACCGTTTGCAGGAGATATTGGGCATAGTGGGTCTCCAAAGCCCTTTTTGAACGTCTGCAAATGCGATGGGACTCGTTATACCGGTTCAAGAAGATATAGATGTTCTCAAAGACGAAAGAGAAGTCCTCCTCGATGGTCGAGAGGGTTTCAAAGAGGATCTTGAGCCCATGATAGGAGAGAAAATCCGCCAGCACGGGAATGAGAAGATCGTTTGAAGCGAGGATGGCGTTGAGGTTGAGCAGGCCGATGCTCGGCGACGCATCCATCACAATGAGATCGTAGTTGGCCTCCAGAGGGCTAAGGAGCCTCTTGAGCCGAAATTCTCTCGAGTTCATGGAGAAGAGGGAAAGCTCGACCGGTGAAAGGTTCAAGTTGGAAGGGATGACATCGAGGGTAGGAAGATCCGTTTTGACGATGATGTTTTCGAGATCCTCTTTTTCGATCAGGGCGTTGAAAAGGGTCTTCGAATAGTGCTCGCTGTTCAGACCCAGGCATTGGGTCAAGTGGCCCTGAGGATCGAGATCGATGAGGAGGGTTCGTGCACCCATCTGGGCCAAGCGAAATCCGTAAGACGCAGAGATGCTGCTTTTCCCTGTTCCTCCTTTGAAGTTGAGAAAGAGTTGTTTCCGGGGTCCCCTCACCGGCGCAGGGAGGCCCAGATAGCGGCGGTAGGTGACCACATCCTCAAAAGTGTAGTAACGGTCTCGCCGAGCGTTCCGTTTGGCAGGAGGAAGAATTCCCTCGGATTCTTTTTCAAGGAGCTCCTGCTTGGAAATCCCCAAGATCTTCGCGAAAGCGGTAGGAGAGTACGCCGCATTGCCGATGATCTTCGCTTTTGGCTTTGAAAGAAACGAATCGTTCGCCATGCTCTTTCCTGAGGGCCTCTGTTTGGCTCCGGAGGCCTTCGTTTAGGATGAAGATTTCCCTTTGGTCCGCATCATCCACTTCTCCAGGGCCTTCTTGGCCCAAAGTCGAATCTCCTGGTCTTCATCACGATAGGCTTGAAAAAGCCAATCCTTTCCCTCCTCGGGATAAAGGGCCACAAGTGAGATCAACGCTGCTTTCCTCACCTTCGCCTCCGGATCCTTGGCCATCTGCGTGAGGACGGGCAAGGACCCCTCCGTGCGGTACCAGCCGAGAAGTGTGGCCAGTTTCCTTCTGACCCATGGAGATTCGTCGCTCAATAGCTGAAGAAGGAGGTGCTGGTCCAGTCTCTCCCCCGAGAGGAAGAGGCCTCGAAGGGCCCCCATCCTGACCTCCGGATCAGGATCTCGAAGGCCCTTCTTCAGAAGGGGTGTTGCCTCGAGCGTCCGGAGCCTCGAAAGGGATCGGACGGCCTGGGCTCTCACGGTCCCATCTTGATCGGAGAGGGCCTCCTGAAGAAAAGGAAGGGCCGTGGCAGGCTCCAATTGCTCCAGATATCGGAGGGCGAGAACCCTCACTTGAGGGTCGCCATGACGAAGGTCAGCCTTGAGCTGGTTGAGTGTGGTCTGAAAGGAGAAGGTATCCGGTTGGTGGTCGAAGCGGGGAGCTTTTTCTTTCCTCCTCTCTTCTTCGAATCGATGGCCGAATTGGGGCTGACCGGAGATTCTTTCCGAATCTCCCGATTTGAAGTGAATGAGTCGGAACCGATCTGCCATCGCCGTTTCCTCCCTCCTTTTTCACAAAGCCTCCCGAAGAAGGCCACCCCTTCCGTGGGGGCCTCGTTACCCCAAAAAAACCCGTTATTAACATAATTGAATCGATCTATTTTGTAAAGTGGTTACAAGGAATACCCGGCCTCCGCGTAGCAAAGTCCCGGAGAGGACGCCCTGGAGGCCTTGTAACGAGGGTTGGGTTGACGTATGTTCGGTTATGATGAGGTTCAACCAAGAGTGAAGCAAAGGGGAGTAAAGAGAGGCGGGTATTTTTTTGGGTGCCGCCTTAAGCCCCCTTTGGCGCCCTCACCGGAGCCTTCTGTGCAGGGATTTTTGAAATATCAGAGAGGCTTCTCCCGGTTTTGCAGCCGAAGCCTTTGGGAGGAGCCCTTGGGACCCCATCCAGCCCTCCTCCAGGTTTCTTGAAACCGGAACGAAAGAGTGTTATTATTATTTTTCTGATTGGCGGACCCTTTTCAGTCCTGGAGAGGGTGTGCGAATCGGAAAAGCGAACGGTCGCTCAGATTTTTCCTTGGTGGTCCATCTGGGTATCCACGTGCCACGAACACCGGCCCCCTTTTTTTGGACACCGGTGGAATGGCATCATTTGTCGAAGAAATTTCCCGGGACGCTTGACAGGAAGAAAAAAATCCGATAAACTTAGGAAGTTTTTTCGCTGAATTCTCTCCGCCAAGGGGATCCACTTTAACCTGTTGAAATGAT
>Ga0078972_1007771_pt1 | contig 23405 bp, 18 predicted proteins | sample YelNatPaOPGAMG01_FD_67568 | JGI IMG/M metagenome (GOLD analysis project Ga0078972, IMG submission 67568) | Hot spring thermophilic microbial communities from Obsidian Pool, Yellowstone National Park, USA - OP-RAMG-01 (SPADES assembly) (version 2) | ecosystem: Environmental > Aquatic > Thermal...
GGGATCCACCAGCTTGATGTCGGTGAAGAAGGAGCCGAACAGCGAGACCGCGGCGATGACGGCCGAGCCGATGGCCACGCCCTTGGTGATGGCCTTGGTGGTGTTGCCGACGGCATCCAGGTCGGTCATGATGCGGCGGGCCTTCTCGTCCATCTTGGCCATTTCGCCGATGCCGTTGGCGTTATCGGAGATGGGGCCGAAGGAGTCCATGGAGACCAGGTTGCCGGCATGGGTCAGCCAGCCGATGCCGATCAGGGCCACGCCGTACAGCACGTACTGCACGCCCAGGGACTGGTAGGTGATGACCGAGACCAAGATGGCGGCGGCGATGGCCAGGATCGCCCAGACGCTGGACTCATAGCCCACCGCCAGACCGGTGAGAATGGTCGTAGCGGGGCCAAAGCGGGTGCTCTTGGCGATCTCCTGCACCGCCGACGACTCCTTGGCGGTGAACATGGCCGTCAGGCGGTTGACGATGACGTTGAAGATGACGCCGGCGGAGACCATGATGGCCGGCCGCAGGTCATGCATGTAGAACCAGGAGAGCAGGGAAGAGCTGACGATGGTGATGACCGAGGAGACCTCGTAAGCGATCTCCATGCTGTGCCATGCGTCGCCCTTGGCCACCGTGCGCTCCCAGATGGGGACGGAGAAGGTACCGATCATGGAGCTGATGACGCCGATGGCGCGCACCATCAGCGGGAAGACGATCCAGTGCACATTGCCGGTGATGCGCATCAGCGCCAGGCCCAGGATCAGGGCCGAGACGATGGTCACCTCGTAGGACTCGAAGATGTCGGCGGCCATGCCGGCGCAGTCCCCCACGTTGTCCCCCACCTGGTCCGCGATGGAGGCCGGGTTGCGGGGGTCATCCTCTTCCAGACCCTGTTCGACCTTGCCCACCAGGTCGGCGCCCACGTCCGCGGCTTTGGTATAAATGCCGCCGCCCACGCGCATGAACAGCGCCAGGAGGGTGCCGCCGAAGCCGAAGCCCAGCAGGGCGTCTGGCGCCGCCTTGCCAAAGATGATGAAGATGGTGGTGCCGCCCAGCAGGCCCAGGCCGTCGGTCAGCATGCCCGTGATGGTGCCCGAGCGGTAGGCGATGCGCAGGGCATCACCAAAATCCCGCATGGAAGCCGCGGCCACGCGGATATTACCCTCGATGGCCATGCGCATGCCCAACTGGCCTACCAGCAGGGAGAAGGTGGCGCCCAGGATGAAGGCCGCCGCGCGCCCGATGGCGATGTAGAGATGGGCTTTGTCGCCGAACATCTCCCGGGCTTCGGGCGTCGGCTGGGCGATCCAGACGCTGGCGAAGAGGACGAAGACCAGCACGCCGATGAAGGGGAGAATGGTGCGCAACTGCCGGCCCAGATACGCCTCCGCCCCCTCCTTGATGGCGAGCCAGACCTTCTGCATGGCCTCTGTGCCCTTGTCGTTGGACAGGACGTCATTGCGCAGCCAGAGCGCGTACAGCAGGGATAGGATGGCAACGCCAATGACGCTCCAGACGCCTGCGATTTCCAAGGTGGTCAGATGTAGTTCATACATACCCCTTGATGCTCCTCCTTACGCATGAATTTTGGACAACTGCAGGGCCGGCTGGCATTACAGCCTGTATAATTATGATTTGCGGTTTACACAAATTCACTCATGCTTCAGTCCAGGGCGGCAGGCCCGCCGGCACCGGATGGCGCCGCAGGAAGCCCACCGGCGGGAGCGGTTCGCCGATGAGCGGGCGGACATAGTCCAGAAAGGCCGGCGTGACGTCATGACCGTTGGCATCCAGGTACGCATCCGGCAGCAAACGCTCGACGCCGGCCACCTTATTCAGGTCCGCCAGGCCGGTGCGGCAGTGATAGGCCGGCCCCTCTTCCCGCTCCAGCGTGATCATCTTGCCGCTGATGTCCTGCAGTACGGCGCGCACCGCCTCCTGGCCGACGCGAAACGCTTCCTCCCGATCTACATGCGAGACCAGGGCCGAAGAGGAGCGCTGCATGGTGTCCGGCTTCTCGAAGCGGGCTTTCAGCCGCAGTCGTTCCGACACTTTCTCCGCCAGGATAGCGCTGACGCCGCCCAGTTGCCGGTGACCAAAGGCATCCACCGCTTCCACCACGGCTCCGAGCAGTTCCCCCTGCGGGTTGCGCACCCCTTCCGATAGGGCGACCACCGCATAGCCGTACTGCCGGTAGGCCGTTTCCACGTCTTCGAGGAATCGCTCCAGGGTGATGGGACGTTCCGGGACATAGATGAGATGGGGGGCGCCGTCCGGCGTGCTCTCACGCGCCAGGGCGGCGGAAGCGGTCAGCCAGCCGGCATGCCGGCCCATGATCTCCACGATCTTGACCGGCGTGGACAGCTTCCCCGACCAACTGTCAATGCAGGTATCGCGCACGGTAATCGCTACAAAGCGGGCGGCACTGCCGTAGCCCGGACAGTGGTCCGTGTACGCCAGGTCATTGTCCACGGTCTTCGGCACGCCCACCACCAGCAGTTCATAGCCGCTGTGTTCCGCCAGGCGCGACAGCTTGTATGCGGAGTCCATGGAATCGTTGCCGCCAATGAGGCAGAGGTAATGCACGTCATGAGCCTTCAGCACGGCCAGGATGCGGTCGTAATGGGCGTCGGTGAGCTTCAGCCGGCTGGTGCCCAGTGCCGCGCCCGGCGTCTGCAGTACCAGCTTCCAGACGGCCGGCTCCTCTTGGGTCAGGTCCACCAGGGTCTCGCGCAGGATGCCCAGCGTCCCATCGAGCGCGCCGAAGACTCGGCCAAAGCGCCCGGACTCGATGGCAGTCTGCACGACGCCGGCCAGGCTGGCGTTGATGACCGCGGTAGGCCCTCCCGACTGTGCTACCAGCAGATTACCCGCCATACGGGTCGCTCCCAGCCCTGCGCATCAGGCAGGGCCAAATGGTACAGCTAATTGTACGCATCCGCTTCTTATGCTCCAAATTTCGTCAGACGGCCGGCGTTGGCCAGCGCCAGGGGCATCAGGTCCGTGGCAGGAAATACGCCCAGCCCACCCTGGGAACAGGCCGTTTCCCCGAACTCGCGCACGGCGTCCGCCCGACAAACCCGCGACCAGAGGATCGTCGGGACGGGATGCCAGCTATGGCTCCTGAGGAGCGCCGGCGTGGAATGGTCCCCGGTGACGATGACCACATCCGGGTTCAGGGCCATGATATCGGGTATCAGAGTGTCCACATGCTCGATAATCTCGACTTTGCGCTGGAAATCGCCGTCCTCGCCGGCGCTGTCGGTCTTCTTCACATGCACATAGAAGAAGTCGAAATCGGCCCAATGCCGGCGCAGAGCCGCAACCTCATCCTCCAGGGTCTCTCCGCCGACCTCGAGCACCGTCATGCCGACCAGCCGGCTGACGCCGCGGTACATAGGATAGGTAGCGATGGCGGCGGCGCGCAGACCGTAGACCTCGGACATGGGCGGCAGGCCGGGGTTTTTGGCCAGGCCGCGCAGGGTGAGCATGTTGGCCGGCTTCTCGCCGGCCAGGATCTTCGCCGCTTCCGCGATCCAGGTGTTCAGCAGTTGGGCCGTGCGTTCGGCTTCCGGGCTGAGCGCCGTCACCGGCAGGGGCTTCTTGCCCACCTGCTGAGGGTCGGTCTCGGTCAATTTGTCCGACAATCCCTGCCCCCGCAGGACCAGCACGAAGCGGTAATCCTTGACCGGTTCGACGAAGACCTCGACGCCGGGGAGCCGGATCGCTCGCAGTTTTTCCACCAGTTCGGCGCACTTCTCGGTGGGGATGCGGCCGGCGCGCCGGTCCGTGATGCGCCCCTCTTCATCCACCGTGCAGAAGTTGCCGCGCGCCGCCAGGTCGTCCGGACCCAGCTCGAAGCCGATGCCCAGCGCCTCCAGCACGCCGCGCCCGATCTCGTAGCGGAAGGGGTCATAGCCAAAAAGGGCCAGGTGGGACGGGCCGCTACCGGGGGTGATGCCGGCGGCTACCGGGACGCTGAGGCCGCAGATGCCCTCGCTGGCCAGCCGGTCCATGTTCGGCGTGCGGGCAGTCTCCAGCTCGGTTTTCCCGCCGGCCTGGAGCGGAAGGCCTCCCAGCCCATCCATCACCAGCATGACGATCTTCGTTTCCGCCGGGATATGCAGTTCCCGCAGTACCTCAAAACTCACCATAGCGTGTGCTCCTCGATGCAGTGCGTAGTTTGTCCGCCTTACCGCGCGTAAGAAGGGGCAAACCATACGCCGCCGTACGGTTTGCCCCTTTGCGTCAGTTCACGTCGTTGTTGCGAAGAACCTGGAGAACGGCAAGCTGTGGCCGCCTCAGCGGATAGCGCGTTCGGTCTGCGGGTCGAAGAAGTGGGCGTTGTGCATGTTCACCACTAGTTCGACCTGGTCGCCGGCGCGTGCCGGGGTGCGCGGGTCCACGCGGGCGATGAAGCTCCGCTTGCCGGTCAGCAGGTACAGGAAAATCTCGTTGCCCATCAGCTCGGTGACGTCCACGTCGGCCTTCATGATTGCCTCGAAGATGCCGGGCGGAACGTAGGGCTTGGCGAAAATGTCCTCGGGCCGGATGCCGAAGATGACCTCCTTGCCCTTGTACGGCTTAAGGGCGTTGGCCTTTTCTTCCGGGATAGGCAGGCGGTAGGTGCCGCCGTCCACGAACAGCTTGCCGTCCACATCGACGATGGTGGCATCGAAGAAGTTCATGGAGGGGCTTCCGATGAAGCCGGCCACGAAGACGTTGTCCGGGGCCTCGTACAGGCGCTGAGGGGTATCCACCTGCTGGAGGATACCGTCCCGCATCACCGCGATGCGGGTGCCCATGGTCATGGCCTCGACCTGGTCATGGGTGACGTAGATGAAGGTGGTGCCGAGGCGCTGATGCAGTTTGGAAAGCTCGGCGCGGGTCTGGACGCGCAGTTTGGCATCCAGGTTGGAAAGGGGCTCGTCCAGCAGGAAGACCGCCGGCTCCCGCACAATGGCGCGGCCAAGGGCCACACGCTGTCGCTGACCGCCGGAAAGCTGTTTGGGCTTGCGGTCGAGCAGGTTCTCGATGCCCAGCATGGCGGCGGCCTCTTTCACCCGCCGGTCAATCTCCGCCTTGGGGACCTTGCGCAGTTTCAGGCCGAAGGCCATGTTGTCGTACACGCTCATGTGCGGATAGAGCGCGTAGCTCTGGAAGACCATGGCGATGTTGCGGTCCTTGGGCGGGACATCGTTGACCACGCGGTCGCCGATGAGGATGTTGCCGGAGGTGATCTCCTCCAGGCCGGCCAGCAGGCGCAGAGATGTCGTCTTCCCACAGCCAGAAGGGCCGACAAAGACGAGGAACTCCCCGTCCTCGATATGGATGCACAGGTCATTAACCGCTATCACGTCGCCGAAGCGCTTGGTCACATGATCATACGTGACACTGGCCATCCGTCACTTTCTCCGTTTGATAGTATTTGTAAGATGCAAAAATACGGCGCGCCGGTCCATTCTGGGGATTTTCGCTCGGGGACAGAACTGTTCGGTCAGCCAACGCCAGCGCTGCGCGCCCTCTGCCGGCGAGCCGGGCATACGCCAAAACCGCTCCCCGGAGCGCCCCCCAATTCCATCGTGGATGATAGTCGTTGCGATTTTGTCCCGCGGGCTGATCGCCGAACAGGGCAGGAAGCTGGATCCGTGGAGGCAGGGATGCAGGGCCAATGGGTCGGACGCGATCAGGCCCCTTTCGGCTGCACCTCCTTTCTGGTGATGAAAGGCACGAACCCCTACCAGCATTCCTATTATAACATATTTCGGCGGATGCGCCAAACGGTGCGCGAGGCGCAGGGACACAGCGGCGCGGTGGAGCGTAACCGCTATTACTTGACAGTTTTGCTAAACAAGGTGTATACTGTATAGGCCGGCCAAGACCGGCATATCAACAACGGAGGTGCAGCATGGCAGAGGTCACGTTGAAGATCCCCAATATCAGTTGTCACCACTGCATCATGACTATCACGCGCGAGCTGAAGCAGTTGCCGGCCGTGCGCAAGGTCGAAGGAAACGTGGAGACCAAGGAGATCCGGGTCGAGTTCGAGGGGGAGGCCCTCGACACCATCAAGCAGACGCTGGCGGAGATCGGCTATCCGGCGGAGGGGTGACCTTCGCCACAAAGGGAGTGCCCATGGAAGGAACAGAGGTTCAGAAGAAGCAGGCCGCCATTCCAGTGCTGGGGATGACTTGCGCCAACTGCGCCATCACGATCGAGCGCAATCTGAAGCGCACCGCCGGCGTCGAAACCGCCAGCGTCAACTTCGCCCTGGAACGCGCCCAGGTGGTGTATGACCCGGCCAGCGTGGATACACGGGTCCTGGTTCAGCGCGTGCGCGATGCCGGCTATGACGTGGCCACCGGCCTGGTGACCCTGCCAGTGCAGGGCATGTCCGACGCCGGCTCTGCCGCAAGGGTGGAGGAACTGCTCGCGCGGCTGGACGGAGTGCTGGAGGTGCAGGCAGACGCGTCGGCCGGCCGGGTCCAGGTGCGCTATATCCCCGGCTTGGCCGCCATCAGCGCCATGAAGCGGGTGCTGGAGGAGGCCGGCTACCGCCTGCCCTCGACCGCGGCGCTGGAAGAGGCCGCCGAGGATGTGGAAAGCCAGGCACGCCGGCAGGAGATCGAGCGCCAGCGCCGACTGCTCATCATCGGCCTGATCTTCACCGTGCCGGTGTTCCTGCTCAGCATCCTGCCAGACCTCGGGCTTCTGCCCGACTTCGCCGCTCGGAAATATATCCTGCTGGCGCTGACCATCCCGGTGCAGTTTTATGTGGGCCGGCAGTTTTATGCCGGCGCCTACCGCTCCCTGCGCTCTGGCAGTGCCAACATGGACGTGCTCATCGCCCTGGGCTCCAGCGCGGCGTTCCTCTACAGCCTGGCCACCACCTTCCTCATCCCCGGCCATGTCTACTATGACACCGCGGCCGTCATCATCACCCTGATTGTGCTGGGCAAGTTCCTGGAGGCGCGCGCCAAAGGACATACCTCGGAAGCGATCCGCCGGCTCATGGACCTGCGCCCGAAAACCGCCCGCCTCCTGCGCGACGGCGAGGAGGTGGAAATCCCCGCTTCCCAGGTGCAGGTGGGCGATTGGGTCGTGGTGCGGCCGGGAGAGCGCATCCCGGTGGACGGCATCGTGGTGGAAGGCCAGTCGGCGGTGGACGAGTCCATGCTGACCGGCGAGAGCCTGCCGGTGCAGAAGGGCGTGGGCGCCGAGGTCATCGGCGGGACGGTGAACCGGGAGGGCCGGCTGGTAATCGAAGCGACCCGCGTCGGTGCTGAGACGGCGCTGGCGAACATCGTCCGGCTGGTCCAGCAGGCACAGGGCACCAAAGCACCGGTCCAGCACCTGGCCGACCGGGTGGCGGCCGTGTTTGTGCCGGCGGTCGTCGCCATCGCCGTGCTGACCTTCGCCGGCTGGATGCTGGCCGGCGCCGGCTTCACCCGCGCCTTCTTCACCATGGTGGCGGTGCTGGTCATCGCCTGCCCCTGCGCGCTCGGCCTGGCCACCCCTACCGCCGTCATGGTCGGCACGGGAAAGGGCGCCCAAATGGGCGTGCTCATCAAATCCGGGGAAGCGCTGGAACGGCTGGCGAAGCTGGACGCGGTGGTGCTGGACAAGACCGGCACCATCACCCTGGGCCGGCCGGCGGTGACCGACATCCTGCCGGTTTCCGGGAACGGAGCGGACGCGGAGGAACTGCTCGTCCTGGCCGCGAGCGTGGAGCAGAACAGCGAGCATCCCGTGGGACAGGCGGTGGTGGCGCGCGCCCGCGAGGAAATGCTCCCCCTGCGGAAGCCGGACACGTTCTCCGCGGTGCCGGGGCGCGGCGTCATTGCCTCGTTCGACGGCAGTACGGTGATGATCGGTTCGCCGGCCTATCTGGAGGGCGAGGGCATTGACCTGGGGCCGGCGCGTGGGCTTCTGGAAACGCTCGAAAGCCAGGGCAAGACCGCCATCGTGGTCGCGCGCGATCGGCAGGTGCTGGGGGTCATCGGCATCGCTGATACCATTCGCCCAGAGGCGCCGGAGGTCATCCGGAAACTGCGGGAGGCCGGCATCGAACCCATCATGCTGACCGGTGACAATGCCCGCACCGCTCGTGCCGTGGCCCGACAGGTCGGCATCGAGAGGGTGCTGGCGGAGGTCCTGCCGGCGCAGAAATCGGAGGCTGTTCGCCAGCTTCAGTCCCAGGGACTGAAGGTCGCCATGGTGGGCGATGGGGTGAACGATGCGCCGGCGCTGGCGCAGGCCGATGTCGGCATCGCCATGGGTTCCGGCACCGATATCGCCATGGAGGCCGGCGATGTGACGTTGATGGCCGGCAATCTGCATGCCCTGTGGCGGGCGATACTGTTGGCGCGGCGCACCATGCGCACCATCCAGCAGAACCTGTTCTGGGCCTTCTTCTACAACACCATCCTGATCCCGGTGGCGGCGCTGGGCCTCATCAACCCCATGCTGGCCGCCGGCGCCATGGCCTTCAGCTCCATCTTTGTGGTGACCAACAGCCTGCGCCTGCGGCGCGCTCGCATCGCCGAATAAAACAAAGCCCCTGCGGGTCTCTCCCCGCAGGGGCTTTTTGTACGGCCTAAATATCCAGGTTGCGCACCTTTTTGGCATGCGTCTGGATGAAGCGGGTGCGGGGCGGCACACTGCTCCCCATCAACATGTCGAAGGTGCGGTCCGCCGCCGCCGCATCCTCGATGGTCACCTGCAGGAGGATGCGGTTCTCGGGGTTCATGGTGGTCTCCCAGAGCTGTTCCGGGTTCATCTCCCCCAGACCTTTGTAGCGCTGGATGGAGATGTTCTTGCCCTTGAGCTGTTTGACCAGCGCCTCCTTCTCCGCCTCGGAGTAGGCGTAGTATTTCTCCTTGCCGGCGGTGATGAGGTAGAGCGGCGGCTGGGCGATGTACAGATGGCCGTTGGTGATGAGCGGCTCCATGTAGCGGTAAAACAGGGTCAGCAAAAGGGTGCGGATGTGCGAGCCGTCCACATCCGCATCGGTCATGATGATGATGCGGCCGTAGCGCAGGTTCTTCAGGTCGAACTGGTCGCCGACGCCGGCGCCAATGGCGGTGATGAGCGCCCGCACCTCTTTATTATCCAGGATTTTGTCCAGGCGCGCCTTCTCGACGTTGAGGATTTTGCCGCGCAGAGGCAATATAGCCTGGAAGCGGCGGTCGCGCCCCTGCTTGGCAGAGCCGCCGGCGGAATCACCTTCCACGATGTACAGCTCCGTCTTCATCGGGTCGCGTTCGGAGCAGTCGGCCAGCTTGCCCGGCAGGGTCATGCTCTCCAGGGCGCTCTTGCGGATGACCAGATCGCGCGCCTTGCGGGCGGCCTCGCGTGCCCGTGCCGAGGTCAAGCATTTCTGGATAATGGCGCGGGCGGCCTGCGGGTTCTCCTCCAGGAAGGCAGAGAAGGCCTCGCCGATGACCGATTCGACCTGTCCCTTGACCTCCGCGTTGCCCAGCTTGGCCTTGGTCTGGGACTCGAACTGCGGGTCCGTCAGCTTCACGCTGAGGATGGCGGTCAGGCCCTCCCGCACGTCATCGCCGGTGAAGTTGGCGTCGGAGTCCTTCAGCAGGCCGTTGCGCCGGCCGTAATCGTTCAGCGTGCGCGTCAGCGCGGCGCGGAAGCCGGTGACATGGGTGCCGCCGTCCACCGTGTTGATGTTGTTGGCGAAGGCGAACATGGATTCCGCGAAGCCGTCCGTATACTGGATGGCGGCCTCGACCTCCGTGCCGTTAATCTGCCGGCAGACGTAGAAAGGTTCGTGGAGCACCGCGCGGTTTTTGTTCAGGAAGCGCACGAAAGAGGCTACCCCGCCCTCGAAGTAGAAGCTCTTCTCCACCGGCAGGCCCTCGCCGCGCTCATCGCGGAAGTAAATGAAGAGGCCGCGCGTCAGGAACGCCATCTCGCGGAAGCGTTGGGCCAGGGTATCGAAGCGGTAGTCCAGCGATTTGAAGATGGTGCTGTCCGGCAGGAAGGTGATAGTGGTGCCGGTGCCTTCCGCCGGCCCCAGCTCCTCCACCGGCGTGACCGGCACGCCGCGCTCGTAGCGCTGGCGGTAGAGCCGGCCGTCGCGCCGCACCTCGGCCACCAGCCATTCCGACAGCGCGTTCACAGCCGACACGCCCACGCCGTGCAGGCCGGAGGCAACCTTGTATCCGCCGCCGCCGAACTTGCCGCCGGCATGCAGCATGGTCATCACCACCTCCAGCGCCGATTTGCCGGTCTGGGGGTGGATGTCCACCGGGATGCCGCGGCCGTTATCCTCGACGGTGACCGAGTTATCGGCATGGATGATGATATTGATGCGGTTGCAGGCGCCGGCCAGCGCCTCGTCCACGGCATTGTCCACCACCTCATAGACCAGGTGGTGCAGGCCGCGCACATCGGTGGAGCCGATGTACATACCGGGGCGCCGGCGTACCGCCTCCAACCCCTCCAGCACCTGAATGGCACTGGCGTCGTAGGTCTGCGATGTCTGATCCGTCACAAACCCTCTCCTTCGTCGTTATTATTATCCTGGTCCTGCGGGGGGAACTGGCTCTCCTGCCATCGGCGCCAGGCCAGCAGAGCGGCCTGCTGTTGGGTCTGCCAGCGCTTGAACCGATCCAGATAGAAAATGAAGCTGGCAGCCACCAGGCCGGTGCTGATAAAGGCGTTGGCCAGAATGGCGAAAGCCGTCCCCCACGGGGAAAATGTCAACTGCTTCCAGATGAGCGACATGCCCACGCTGATGACCTGGATCAGGATGATCAGGCCCAGCGCCGGCCAGAAATTGCGCAGTACCACGTTGGCGCTGTTCCACATGGCCCGCAGGATGTGCACGCCGTTGAGGACGATGGAATCCACAGCGAAAAAGAGATAGACCGCCATCCATACGCCCACGGCGAGCATCAACAGGGAAAACAGGTTCAGCGTAGCCATGCCCACCGATGGGTTTACCAGCGCCAGCAGGCCGCCCAACAGCATGAGCGGCACGCTGAACATCAAGGCGACAAACAGGATGACAAGCAGGAAGAGCAGGAGCTGGCCCCAGGTGGAGAGCACCAGCCGGCCGAAAGGCCTGCGGGGGGCTCCCGGCTCAAACTCCTGGAGCACCGCACTGCCGACGCCGGCCACGTATACGCTGGACAGCAGGACACCCACTAACACCAGGGCGAGCGCCAGCCCCAGGGCCTGCGGGGCCGTGCCTACCTGGATGACGCCGGCGGTGATGGGCGCGGCCAACCCGCCGGGCGCCACGGCCGCGATCAGGCTCGGGATGCCCGGAATGCCCCAGGCCAGCAGTATCCACAGGTTGGCCCGTGCGAGCTGGTCCAGGATGTATTGGATTTGCTGTAGCGCGCCGGCCGTCTCCTGGCCGAGTTGAGCCGGCGGATTGATGGCTACGGAAAGATCCCGCACCACACCCGCCACCCCTAACCGCGGCCCCATCCACAGGAACAGGTCCAGCAGGACGGGGATCGCCAGGAGCCACCAGCGGCGTGCAATGACGCGATAGCCGGCCGACAGGGTATCAATGACGCCCATAATCTTCTGCGCTCCTTCTTTCCATCCCCCTATTTTACCACAAAACGGGGGGAAGGGGAAAAGCGCCGGCCCGCCTTTCCCGCTTTGGCGCCCTCTCCATGGTGTGATATAATGAATATGTTGCCGCAGGCTGTTCCCTGACCGGGCCGGCGCAACGCTGGAGGAACTCTTACCAAAGGAGCTGTATCATTCCATGGGCTTGAACTGGAAGCGACCCGCCCTGGGGCTGGGCATTCTGCTATTTCTGCTGGCCGGCCTGGGAATGTCCCTCTTTCCCCTCGCCGGCCGTGCCCAGGGCGAGGCATGGGCGCCGCTGACCCAGGGGCTGTGGGGCGGCGTGATCCGAACGTTGGCGGTTTCCCCCCAATTCGCGCAGGACCGCACCCTGTTCGCCGGCACCGAGGCCGGCGGGGTCTACCGCTCCCTGAACGCCGGCGACTCCTGGAACGCTGTCAACCAAGGACTGACGGACCTGCACATCCGCTCCATGGCCATCTCGCCGCGCTTTTCCACGGACCGCACCCTGTTCGTCGGCACAGAAAGCGGCCGGCTCTTCCGCTCCACCGATGCCGGCACTACCTGGCAGGAACTCGCCAGCCCTTCATCCATGCCGCTGACCGCCATCGGGCTGTCCCCGCAGTATCCATCAGACCCCACCATCGTGCTGGGGTTTCTCAACGCCGGCATCTTCGTCTCCTATGACAACGGCGCCCATTGGCTCAATACCATGTGGCACCGCCGGGCAGTGGTCAAGTTTCTCTTCTCGCCGCAGTACGCCAGTGACCGCACCATCTGGGCGGTCATCACCTGGGGCGGCATTTACCGCTCCACCGACGCCGGCGCCACCTGGACCCTGCAGACGGAAGGGATGGTCAATAACGATTTCACCGCGCTGGTGCTGGCGCCGGCGACGGCCGGCCGCACCCTCATCGCCAGCACCCAGCATCACGGCCTGTATCGCTCGGTCAATGAGGGGAATAGCTGGGAGCCTATGCCGGCCGGCGGGCTGGATACCTGGGCCGTGCGGGACCTGGCCATCTCGCCGGGCTTTGGGCAGGGTGTCGACCGCCGGCTCTATGCCGCCACCTGGAAGGGGGTATACGCCTCCACGGACGGCGGGGCATCCTGGACTTACCTGAGCAACGGCATCAGCGAGACGCTGGACAGCATCAACGTCCTGGCCATTTCGCCCAATTTCTCCGTGGACAACACGCTGTTCGCCGGCAGTGAGGGGGGAGGCGTCTTTAAAACCACCACGGCGGCGGCGCGCTGGGTGCCGGCCAGCACCGGCCTGGCCAACGTCAGCGTCGGCAGTATCGCGATGGCGCCCAATTATGCCTCCAGCCCCCTGATCATGGTGGGCAGTGACCATTCCGGCCTGTTTCGTTCGTCGAACGCCGGCGCGTCCTGGTCCCAACTCATCTCTGCGGAAATGGGGGCGGAGATCAGCGTCGTGGCATTCTCGCCGTCTTTCGCCTCCGACCGGCTCATCCTGGTGGGGACGCCGGAGCGCGGGCTGTTCCGCTCGACCGACGCCGGCACCACCTGGTCGCCGGCCAACGCCGGCCTGGAGAACCTGAGCATCGCGGACATCGCCTTCGCGCCGGATTTTGCCACAACGCGCTGTGTCCTGGTGGCCACTGCCGGCGGCATCTTCCGCTCGACCGATGCCGGCGAACATTGGATGCGGAGCGGCAGTGGCCCGAGCATGGTCACGAAGCTGGTCTTCTCGCCGGCGTACAGCCGCGACCGCACTGTCTTCGCCGCCACCCAGTTCTCCGGCCTCTATAAGTCCACGGACGGCGGATGGACATGGAACACACCGGGGCAGGCTGGTTCGCTGGTGGGCCTGAACACCGTGGCCGTTTCCCCACGCTACGAGGTGGATAACACGCTGTTCGCCGGCGGCGAAAGCCCCATCGGCCTGCGCAAGTCCATGGACGGCGGGAATTCGTGGGTGAATGTAAGCCCCTTCCCTGGGGCCGCCGTGCGGGCGCTGGTGCTGGCGCCGGACTGGCTGGCCGGTCCGCTGTACGCCGGCACCAACGCCGGCGTGTATGTCAGCCGCAACGGCGGCGTGAGCTGGCAGAACATCAGCGATTCCGCCTGGCAGGGGGTTTCCGTCGGAGCGCTGGCCCTGGCGCCGAATTATCCCGCCAACCCGGTGCTCCTGGCCGGGACGCGCGGCCTGGGGATATGGCAGTACTACCCCGGCCTGCCGGCCGGCAGTCCCACACCGACCGCGACCTGGACGCCGAGCGCGACCGCCAGCCCGACGCCGACCATGACCTCTACGCCGACGGCCACCATGACACCGACGGCGACCATGACACCGACACCGACGGCAACCCAGCCGGCGTCCCCCACCCCGACCGCCACCGCCGCGGCGACCGCGACCAGTTCGCCGGCGCCATCCCTGCCGCCGCGCGCCTGGCTGCCCATCTTGGGCCGGGGGGAATAACAAAAAGCCCGCCGGCCGGCGGGCTTTTGATGGTAGCGCATGGGGGATTCGAACCCCCGATCTTCGCCTTGAGAGGGCGATGTCCTAGGCCGCTAGACGAATGCGCCGTACCGTTACCCAATATATACCAAGTCTGGGCAGTTTGTCAAATCGAGGCACTGCTGGCGCCAGGCGGGGAAAGAAATTTATCTTATCCCCCGATCCCCTCCACGCCGGCAGGAAAGGGGAACATCGGCGTACAACGGACAGCCAGTAGGGAAATATCCGGCCGGGAGGCCGCTTGAGGGAACCACCATGAGCACATCAGACTGCGTACAGGGGTATCTCGATACCCTAGAACACCAGGTGCTGGGCCTGGATGAGATTCCCGAGGAACAGCGCCGGCATTTGCTTTCCCTACTGCACCTGGTCCGCCAACAGGTCATATCCCTCTCGCAAAGGGAACGAGCCTATTACACCATATTGAAATCCTGTGAGGACCTGGCCGCGTTCGAGGACGTGGATGAGGTCATCCTTTCCACCCTGGAACGCGCCGTCGAGCTGACGAAAGCGGAGCGCGGCTTTTGCATCCTGGCCGGCCGGCAGGGTGAGCCGGCATTCGCGGTTTCCCACCGCTACCCGCCAGAAGCCGCGGACCGCGAACAGCCCAGCGAGACGATCGTACGCCATGTCCTCGAAGGAGGCCGGCCGCTCCGCACCACCAACGCCGAGCATGACCCGCGCTTCCAGGATTCCGCCAGTATCGCCAGCTATCACATCCGCTCGGTACTGTGCGCGCCGCTGTCCCTCAAAGATGAGATCCTTGGCGCGCTGTACCTGGACACACGCCAGCGGGTGCGGCAGTTCAGCGAGGTGGACCTGCAGACCCTGGAGGCCATGGCGTTCCAGGCCTCCGTAGCCATCGCCCTGGCGCGGCTGATCTCTGAACTCCGGACGCAGAACGAGCGGCTGGAGAAAACCCTGCGCGAGCTGGATAGGGCAAGGCATGAGCTGACCAAGGCGGAACGCCTCTCCATGCTGGGACAGGTGACCGCCGGCATCGTCCACGATCTGCGCGGCCCCATGAATACGATCAAGGGATATGCCGGCCTGCTGAGCAACGGCGAACCAGGCCCGGAAGAGCGCCGGCGGTTGACCGGCTACATCCTGCAGGCAGTGGACCGCCTGAATTCCATGTGCCAGGAACTGCTGGATTTTGCCCGCGGTGAGGTGACCCTTGCTCCCCGCATCGTGTACGTGCCGGAGTTCATGGAACAACTGCGCATCCTGCTCCAGCCGGAATGGGAGATGCGCGGCCTGCATCTGGAGATGGAAACGGGCTATACTGGGCCGGCGGTATTCGATGAAGGCCGGCTGACGCGTGCCCTGATGAACATCGCCAACAACGCCCGCGAAGCCCTGCGGCCCGGTGGGATACTGCGCATCGGTGTGCACGTCGCGGAGAGTGGGCTCGAATTTCGCCTGAGCGACAACGGCCCCGGCATACCGCCGGCCCTGCGCGAGCGGCTGTTCGAACCCTTCGTCACCTTTGGCAAACGCGAGGGGACGGGTCTCGGCCTGGCCATCGCTCGCAAGATTGTCGAGGATCACGGCGGCACCATCCGGCTGGATGAAAGCTGTACCAGCGGTGCCGTGTTCATCATCACCCTGCCTCTGGAATGCATCCCACCGGAGGAGCGGCCGCGCCGCTGAACCTTAAGCCGGCCCCCGCCATCCTCCTTTAACCCCATATATTGTCAAGTGCACACGACTGCTTCTCGCCGGCCGGCTGTACGGCGCACAGCCGGCCCTTTCCCACCCTCCCCCTACATATGGGCATCTCGTGTCCCAAACCACCGTATATAGTGGCATGCACGGCCGGAGTTCGCCGGCGTGTTAACCCACAGCCCGCCATCGCCCTTTAATACTGGTTATGGTCAAATATCGGGAGGTCTTTGCGCCGTGGTGAGGAGAGCGCCGGCGAAGGCACGCGCAATATCGAGAGAAAAGAGAAGCATGATAGAGCAAATAACAAGTTTTCGAGGCATTTTCCCGCAGGAATCTATGAAAATGCCCGAATTCCCCTGGAAAATCCGCGCAAAGCCTAACGGGCCTGTTAACCGGAGGCCGGCGAAACCCGTTTTACGTGCCTTATCGTCAAGCCCAGAGGGTGCTCGCAGGGCAGAAAAAGGGGGCCGCCGGCATGCCCAACTTGCCGCGCTAGCCCCCTTCCCCAACCCGAAGATGCCCTAAATGTTAAATCGCACCCCGCAGGCAGAAAGGGTCAATCAGGATTATTGGAGTCATCCTGCGGCAGGTCCGGGAAGGCGATGACGGAGTAGCGCACCCCCAGGTACGGCCGTGAGGCATCATCCGGGTGCGGCGCCAAGGTCACAGTGAACTCGCGCCGGCGCCCCCGCTCCCATACCGTCAGCGTGACCTGATCGCCGGGCTTATGCTCAGCCAGCGCGTCGGCCAGGGAATAGGACTGGCTCAGCCGCTTCCCGTCCACCGCCAGGATGATGTCACCGCGGCGCAGGCCGGCCTTGTCCGCCGGCGAACCGGCCATCACGTCCGTGATGAGAGCCGCGCCGCCCAGCCGGGGCATGGACGGGACGGTCGGGGTCGGCACTTCCTCCGGCGCCAGGAATTCCGGGGTCGGGATAATGCGCTCCCAGGGCGCCTTTTTCTCCAGGTCCTGCACGGCCCAGCGGCCGGCCAGGAAGCCGGCGACGGCGCCGGCCATACAGCCCAGTATCAGGCTGATCACCACACCACCAATGACAACCGCCCACACCCAGCCCTGTTGCTGTCGCTGTTCGGTCATAATTCCACCCCCTTACGCAGTGCGGTTCGGGTTGGACGAACAAGCTCGTCCTCTATGTAATTATACCATGTCACAGATACATTAAAAGGAGCTTAATGCGTTGGTAGCCTCACTGCCCGGCCTGCGCTGGGGGAGCGAACAGGTCGCGCAGTGCCTCTAAGCGGTTCTCCAGGGTAATGCGGAAGTCCTTTCGGAAAAAGAGCTGGTCATACAATCGGCCCATGAACCCGCCTAACAGCCGGTATTCCAAGCGCAGGGTGACCAGCGTGCCCTCATCCTGCGGCTCCAGGACCACATGCTCGTGCCACTGGACGCCGGCCTGCTCGGCGGTCACATGTTGATAGGCCAGGTGCCGCGGGGGCTCCCAATGGGTTACCTGGCAGGTCATGCGGAAGGGCCGGCCGCGCAGAAGGCCGTGGTCCTCCCACTGACTGCCGGGGCCAATGGGAGGCGGGGAGATCAGCCGGCGCTCCTTGACGTCCGGCATCCAGGCCGGCGCCCGGCTCGCGTCGCTGACCACCTGCCAGACGGCTTCCGGCGGTGCGGGGATATACAGCGATGCCTCGATAATAGGCATATAGTTCTTCCTTGAATCAGAAGGTTGGCGCCGAATCATGCGCCCTGCGTCGGTACGGGATGGGGCCACGCCATTGTGCCCCATCCCACGGCAGGCGCGGCTGGCTCAGGCCGCCTGGCCCGAAGGCCGCGGCGTCAGCGTGCTCCGCAGAAGGGGGCGGAACTTGTAGCCGTAGATGATCTGGCCTTCCTCGCCTTCTTCACGCAGTTTGCGCGTCACCATCTCGACCGGCATGCCGATATGCACCTCGGCCGGGTCCACGTCGGTGAGCTGGGCGGTCACCAGCGGACCCTCCTCCAGCTTCACGAGGGCGACGGTATAGGGCGCGAACTCCTCGAAGCCCTCCGGCGGCTGGTAAATGGTGGAGAAGGAATACACCTCTCCGCGGCCGCTGAAGGTGAAGGGGTCGGACGCCGGCCGGGCGCACTCTGGGCAGACGTCCCGCGGCGGGAAAATCTTGGCGCCGCATTTGTGGCAGACCTCGCCCACCAGGGCGTAGCGCTGTGTTCTCGTTCTCCAATACGCAGGAATTCCCATTGCATTACCTCCAGGACATGGTCCTCAATTTGTCATGCTTCCAAAATGGTGGTGATGACCGTGGCGCCGCTTCCGCCGATGTTCTGCGCCATGCCCAACCGGGCGTTCGGAACCTGGTTGGCGCCGGCGCGCCCGGTCACCTGCTGTGCAACCTCAATCACCTGATACACGCCGGTGGCCCCCACCGGATGCCCACGCCCCTTCAGCCCTCCCATGGTGGAGATGGGGATGCGGCCGTTCAGGGCGATGGAGCCGTCCATGGCCAGGCGCACCCCTTCGCCGCGGCGGGCAAAGCCGGCCGCCTCCAGGGAGAGCGCGGCCATGATGGTGAAGGCGTCGTGCAGTTCGAACAGGTCAATGTCCGCCGGCGTGACACCAGCCCGGGCATAGGCCTTCTGCACTGAGATATAGGCCGCCTCCAGAAAGAGCGGGTCGCGGCGGTCATGCAGGGCCAGCGAATCGGTGCCCACTTCGCAGGCCCGGATGCGCACCGGATGCTCGCTGAAGGAGCGCGCCTGGTCGGTCGGGCACAGCACCACCGCCGCCGCGCCGTCGGCCACCGGCGAGGAGTCGAGCAGGTTGATGGGATCGGCGATCATGCGGGCCTGCACGAACTCCTCTTTGGTAATGGGCCGGCGGAACATGGCGTACGGATTGTTGACCGCGTTCTGGTGCGCGGTGATGGCGAAGCCGGCGAAATCCTCGTGCCGCACGCCGAACTCGTACATATAGCGCCGCATCAGCAGGGCATTGATGGAAACGAACGAAAGCCCATGCGGCGTCTCATAGTCCGCATCAGCGGCCTCCGCCAGGGCGGTGGTGATGGAATTGCCGATGGCATCGGTCATTTTCTCCAGGCCGACGACGATGACCAGGTCGGCCGCTCCCGAGGCCACCGCCAGGTAGCCGGCCCGCAGGGCCGCCGCGCCCGAGGCGCAGGCCGCCTCCACCCGAAAGGCCTCGATGCCCCGCAGGCCCACGAAATCCGCCACCAACGCCCCCAGATGGTGTTGGCCGGAGGTCTCACTGGCGATCATATTGCCCACATACAGGGCATCGGCGCGATCGATGCCGGCGTCCTGCATGGCCGCCAGAACCGCCTGCGCCGCGATATGACGCAGGGAAAGCTCCCAATGTTCCCCCACCGGGGTCTGTCCGAATCCGATAATGCTCACGTCCCGCAAGGTGATCTCTCCATGCTCCAGGTCGTGCGATTAATGCATATGCAGTTTGCGCCGATAGCGCACGTACAGTCCGTAGTCAATGGGTTTGCGCCGGCTGATGTACTCCCGGGTGAGATAGGCGCGCTCGCGGCGCTCCTCGATGGCCTCCGTCACCCGCAGGGAGAAGGCGTCACTGCCGGCGCCGGAACCGAACGACACCAGCAGGATGCGGTCGCCGGGTTTGGCCACATCCAGCGTGGCCGAGAGGCCGATGAGCGAGGAGCCGGCGTAGGTGTTGCCGATGTCCCCCACCAGCAAGCCGGGCCGGATCTGCTCCGGCCGGAAGCCCAGCTTCTTGGCCGCCTGCTGAGGGAACTTGATATTGGGCTGGTGGAAAACGGCGTAGGTGAAATCCTCGGGCCTGGCCCCCAGCTCTTCCATCAGCGCCTGGGCGGCGGCCAGGATGTGCTTGAAATACGCCGGCTCGCCGGTAAAGCGGCTCCCGTGCTGGGGATAGTGCTGATACGGCCGGCGGAAGAAGTCGGGCGTGTCGGTGACGTAGCTGAAGGAACCCTCAAAGACGGCCAGGGCCTCCTCGGCCGGCCCGACGATGTAGGCCGCGCCGCCGGCGGCCGCCGTGTATTCCAAAGCATCTCCCGGCCGGCCCTGCGCGGTATCCATGCCGATGGCCAATGCGTAGCGCGCCATGCCGGAGCCTACCAGCCCGATGCTGGCCTGCAGGGCCTCAGTGCCGGCCTTGCAGGCGAATTCCCAATCGCCGGCCAGGGTGTGCGGCACGATGCCCAGCGCCTCCGCCACAATGGTGGAGGTGGGTTTCACGGCGTAAGGATGCGATTCGCTCCCCACCCAGACCGCGCCGATGTGTTGGGGGTCCACGCCGGCGCGCTGGAGGGCGTTGCGCGCCGCCTCGATGGCCATGGTGGCCGTGTCCTCGTCCAGGCCGGGCACCGATTTCTCCCGCACCGGCAGGACATCCTCCCCATCTTTCCAGACGCGCGCTACTTCGCTGGCCGGCAGGCGGTAGCGCGGCACATACGCCCCGTATCCGATAATCCCAACGTCCTTGACAGGCTTCATGAAATCCCCGATGTCTCCCAACGTCCTAAGGTGTCACCGCGTCGGCGGAGCGCCGGCCCTGGCGCAGTTCGGCCAGCAGGGCGGCCGCCCGCTCACTGCGGATGTTGTTCTCTTCCAGCATGCGCTGGACGATCCAGGTGATCTCCTCTCCCTGGGCGCCGGCGGCCATGGCAAGCTGTCGCGCATGCAGGGACATATGCCCACGCTGAATGCCCTCGGTGGCCAGGGCGCGCAGGGCAGCCAGGTTCTGGGCCAGCCCGACGCTCACCACCACCTCCGCCAGCTCGCGGGCGCTCTGCACCCCCAGGATTTTCAGAGCGATGCGGGCCATCGGGTGGGCGCGGGTGGCGCCCCCGACGATGCCCAGCGCCAGGGGCAGTTCCAGCGTGCCCACCAGGTCGCCGGCAGTGTTCTTCTCCCAGTGCGAGAGGCTGGTGTACTGCCCGAAGCGCGCCGCGTACGCGTGCGCGCCGGCCTCCACCGCCCGCCAGTCGTTGCCCGTGGCAATGACCACCGCATCAATGCCGTTCATGATGCCCTTGTTATGGGTGGCGGCGCGGTATGGGTCCACCGCCGCCAGCGCATAGGCCTCGATAATGCGCTCCACCACCAGCTCGCCGGGAAAGTCGCCAAAGGCCAGGGCCGATGCCGGCACGACCGCTTTGGCGCGCGCCAGCCGGCGGTCGGCCAGGTTGGACAGGATGCGCAGGTTGACCCGCCCGCCGGTGATCTCCTCCACCGCCGGCGCCAGCCGCTCGGCCACGGTGTTCACGGCGTTGGCGCCCATGGCATCGCGGCAGTCGAAGAGTATATGCACCACGAGCATGGGGCCGGCCGGCGTTTCCGGAAAGAGGCGCGCCTCGATATCGCGCGCCCCGCCGCCGCGCTGGACGATGCTCCCGCCGGCCTCATCGGCCAGGCGCATCAGGCGCTGGCGCGCCTCCAGGACCGCATGGCGCGCCCCCCACAGGTCCGGGACATCCAGCACCTGGATCTGGGCGATCATGATCGGCTCGCCGGCATGGGCCTGGAAGCCGCCGCCTTCGCGGGCCAGGCGGGCGGCGAAGCTGGCGCCGGCCACGACCGATGGCTCTTCAATGACCATGGGCACCAGGTAATCGCGGCCGTTGACCCGGAAGTTAGTGGCGATGCCCAGCGGCAGGGCATAGGTGCCGACGGCATTCTCGATCATCTGGTCGGCCATCTGGCGCGATAAAACGGCCTCCCCCATGAGGAAGGCCCGCTCTTCCTGGGACAGGCCGGCCCATTCGGCGACGATGCCGACGCGTTCGTCCATGGAAAGCTGATAAAAGCCGGGCAGGCGCGATGTTTTCTCGTCCATGACCGCCTGATTCTGCGATTTCCGCGCACATGAAAAAGCCTCGCGCTGTGCCGAGGCTTTTTCAACACAGGCATACTATAGCATTCGGGAACTGTCAAAATCTATCAAAAAGCTTTCAAGGCCTTTCAGAACGCGTCAGAAAGGGCGATCTTAACTGCTCTCCTTTTCCCCAGGAACGGACGAACATCCGCTTTCGTCCGCCGGCAGCGCGGCATGCTCCGCCAGCAGGGCGCGGATGCGCGAGACGATCATGTCCAGCGCCACCACATTATACCCGCCCTCGGGGATGATGATGTCCGCATAGCGCTTGCTGGGCTCCACGAACTCCAGATGCATGGGACGCACCGTCTCCAGATACTGGCGAATGACCGATTCCAGCGAGCGGCCCCGTTCCTGGATGTCGCGCTGGAGCCGGCGGATGAACCGGATGTCCGCATCGGTGTCCACGTAAATGCGCACATCCATCAACTGGCGCAGGAGCGGGTCCACGAAGATCAGAATGCCCTCAATCAGGATGATGGGGCGAGGTTCCACGCGGCGGGTGGTCTTCGTGCGCACGTGCTGGGTGAAATCATAGACCGGGATCTCCGCCGGCTGGCCGGCCAGCAACTGCCGGATGTGCTGAATCAAAAGATCGGTTTCCAGCGAGTCCGGATGATCAAAGTTGATCTTCATGCGCTCTTCCGGCGGCAGATGCGATAAGTCCTTGTAATAGGAGTCGTGCTGGATATAGGCGATGTTCTCCTCGCCCACGCGCCGCAGGATCTCGTTGGCCACCGTGGTCTTGCCCGAGCCGGTGCCGCCGGCCACCCCGATGACGATGGAGCGCTTCTTCTCCGTCATACCCCCTCCCTTTCTACCATGCCGCTTATCCCAGCCACCAGCGCAGGATGCCCCAGGCGCCGATGCCCACCGCCGTCCAGGCCAGCACCAGGTCTACCAGCCAGGCTGAGGGATTGCGGCGCTCGGCCTGATGCCATGAGCCAAGGAGCAGGAGGAACACCGCGCCGGCAAATCCCAGCAGTGCCGGCGCCTGCACATCCAGGCTCTCGCCCCCCAGCCAGGCCGCGCCCACCAGCAGGACGGCGAGGCTGAAGACCAGGCGCAGGCGGAGGTCCAGCGGGCGCCGGCGGGCCTCGCCCCGACGCCGCATCTGCAGGGTCATCCAGACTGCGCCGGCCAGCGCCAGCGCCCACCCGAGGAGCATCAACCAGCCAGGCCAGGGGACATTCATCACAACACCTTCAGCGTGTCGAACCACTCGCGATGTGCCTCGTCCACAACACTGCATTCCCATTGCACGATGGCCACGTGCCGCGCGGTGCGGAAGCGCCAGCACTGCCAGCCGGCCGGCGCCATCAGCGCGAGCAGGATGCCCGCGACAGCCAGAAGCCCCCCGCCCCACAGCATGCCGCCGGCCGGCGCGTACCCTATGTTCAGGACGACGTAGTGGTCCAGCTCAAAGAACAGGCGCTCTCCATCCAGCTCCACCGCGCCGCGCCCCTCCCAATCCCGTTCGAGCGCCGGCGCGGTCTCGCCGGCCCGGTATGCTTCCAGGTGAATTTTCCCGTCCGCCAACTGCAGGCGGAAGACACTGCCGGTAGCAAGGGAGCGGAAGTAGCGCTCGGACTGCCCGGGGGCGAAGGCCAGGCTTAATGTGGTGCCGGCCTCCCCCACCCGCGGATGCGCCTCCAGCCGCGCCGGCGTGCCGTCCGGCGCCGTGCCGGACACCCGCACCAGCGGCCCGCGGGAGCGGAGCCGGATGGAAAGGGCCAGGTGCCGAAGCGCAGGGGAGTTATCCGTCAGGATGCCCTGAAAGACGAGGCGTCCGCGCTGGAACAGCGTCACCTGCTCGGCCGGCCAGGCCGCATCCCCA
>Ga0078972_1007772_pt1 | contig 23402 bp, 20 predicted proteins | sample YelNatPaOPGAMG01_FD_67568 | JGI IMG/M metagenome (GOLD analysis project Ga0078972, IMG submission 67568) | Hot spring thermophilic microbial communities from Obsidian Pool, Yellowstone National Park, USA - OP-RAMG-01 (SPADES assembly) (version 2) | ecosystem: Environmental > Aquatic > Thermal...
ACTTTTGCCCGAAAAGCTATATGTGATATAATTTTCTAAAGACCTCAAATGAGCGAGATTAGAGATCCAATTTACGGATTTATTTATCCAAAGGATACCGAGGATTATCTTGAAAACTATCTCGCGCATAACGACGAGACCGTGACCGTCAAGCTTTTAAAAGAGTATAGTGGGAGCCGTGCCGGCTTGCTTTTCTCCAAACTCTGTAAGCGGGACCTTTTTAAGCAGGTTTTTTCCTACAAGTTGGGAAGCCCTGAGCTTGATCCAAAATTAACTAATAAACTGATGGATATATCTAAATCTGAGAATATTCAATTTAGAAAGGAGTTGGAAAGATGCATTTCCAGGTTCGGGGAGATAAATTGCCATCCGGAGCATGTTATTGTAAAGTCATACAGCATAAAATCGGTGAAGGAAATGGCTAGGGATTCACAAGCCCCGATAATGGTTCGCAAAACAGATGGAACTTTTAGTTCTTTTGAGGAAGAATCTATAGTTTTCAAATCCATAGATGCTACGATGAACGAGATTTTCCTGGAGGTGTACGCCCCGCTGGATTCGGTGGCTCATCGTGCCCGAAGAGAAAAAGAGGGAAACATCAGAAGCGCGATCATTGACCTGTTAAAAAAGGAGGTATTTGAGATGAAAGCCAGGGATTTGATCTTGGTTCTTCTGGATGCGGAAGGAGGAAGCATTGCTAGCAAAACTAAAATTCAAAAGGAGATATATTTCATTGCCGACCAGATAGGCTTGAATTTGCATTATCGCGCCCACTATTATGGTCCCTATTCTCCGGATGTGCAAGATGGCCTAGAACAACTGATCGCGGTCGGATTTGTGAGCGTTCAATCTCATGAATGGGGAGTTGACCCAAGAGGGTTTGAGATGAAAAGATATGATTTCTCCGTGACTTCCACCGGCAAAGAAATTGTTAATACAATCAAGCAAGAAGATGGAGTAATTTTTGAAAAGATTCAGCAGGTTGTAAAGAGACTGAAGGAAATAGAGGACCTTAATTATATAAATCTTTCCATCGCGGCCAAGGTGCATTTTATCTCCAGAAAGGAAGGCATCCCCTTAAAACCAGCTGAGATTAAGTCTAAAGCTAGAAGTTTGGGCTGGAAAATAACCGATGCGGATATTGAAAACGCGGAAGCCATTCTGCAGAAACTGGGATATTCCAATAACTGAAGCTAAATTTTATTCAAGATTGATTTTGAGTCCGCTTGCTGGAAAGATAAATTTTTCGGAGAATTTTTGCGCTATCTGGAACTGAATCATCTCGCCAGTGCAATGACCAACCGCAATTCTGCCCGGATTAAACCTGGCAAGCTCCTCTAGGGTTTGCGAAACCTGCTCTTTGCTACGGGAAAAAAGATGCATCCCTCCCAGAACCGCATCCAGCTTCTTTATTCCCCAGAGCTCCTCAATCCTCCTTAAACTATTGATCGCTCCCCGATGCGCGCATCCAAAGATGACGCTCGCGTTCCCCTTTTTCCCTCGGACCGCAATGGCAAAATCATCCGCAAAATCATCCGGGACCAGCTCCCCATCTTTCTCCACGAAAAATCCCTGTTCCGGCTTTTCAAACTCTACTTTCAGAGGTATGGTGCCAGTGATAAGGATTCTGCCTTCAGCTAACTCCACTGGATTCTCCAGAAAAATCAGCTCCGCTCCTTTTTCCTCCATCTCCTTTTGCGAAATCGGAATGCCAATCTCAACCTCAATCTCCTGGTCCCCGAACCTTCTTTTAACCTTTCTCTTCAAAAGCGCTGAGGGATGAAGATAAATTTTTAAGTGCGGATTCTTTTCTAAAACATAACTAACCCCGCCAGTATGGTCATAATGCCCATGGCTCAAGACTAGCGCGTCAATCTTGGAAAGGTTTACACCGAGCAGTGCCGGGTTCTGACGGAGCGCAAATCCCTGTCCAGTGTCAAAAAGCAGACGGAAACCATCTATCTCAATCAGCGCTGAAAATCCGTGCTCCGCAATCAATCCCCTGGTTACGGCACAGCGGTTCTCCGCAAGAATTATTATCTGCTCCATCAATTATCTCTTCTTCCCGCTCCTGGCTTCTGCGAGCTTCATCTCAATCACTCGCAGTTCCCTTTGCGCCTCCTGATGATATTTGTCCAGCTCCAGGGTCTTTTCAAAACATCCTTTTGCATCTCCAAGATTGCCCATAACCCGATTGAGCACCCCAAGATAATACCAGCCTTCAGCTACTTTGTCTCTCTGTTTGAGAGCCTCTTCAATCATCCTCGCGGCTTTGCTCGCAGAGCCCACTCCCTCGGTCTTAAAAACACAATATCCCAGATGAATCTTAAACTCCGGCTCGTCCGGGACCAAGTCAACAGCGGTCTCAAGCGATGCCCTCGCTTCCTTGAACGCCCCCCTGCGCATAGCAATCATCGCCTTTTGTAATTCCATTTCCGCTTGAATCGCCCGGTTAGCCTTCTCCATATCCTCCTCCGTGACCTTAGCTTTGAGCCGGTCAAGATAAGCGCGCCTCAGCTCCGGCTCAGTCAATGTGCTATAAGCCTCGCTTATTTTCGTGAACAAGTCCTCAACCTTTTCCCGCAATTCACCCTTATAAAGGTCTGGCTTAGCGTCTGGATGAAAAATACGAGCCATTTTGAAATAAATTTTTTTGACCCGGGCTGGTGGAACAGTTTCATTAACACCCATAATATCAAAAAATGTTGATTCCTTCTTAGAGACAATCTCCAGCATTTTATCAATCTCTTTAATCAATTCCTGATCAGTCATTTCCCTGTCCAGCATTTCCTCAATCGGAAGCTTGGGCTCCTCTTTTTTAACCTCTGGCTTCTTCTCTTCAACCACAGGTTTCTTTTCCTCAACTATTCTCTCAACCTTCTTTACCTTTGGCTCAACACCTTCATAAGCCCTTCCAAGCGGAAAATCCTGTTCCTCTGCAGGCAACTCTAAAAATCCTGCCATATAAAGAGCGAGGATAGTCTGCATTGCCTGCTCTGGCTTGAGGCTTGAGCTTCGCACTGCGTTAATGAAGGAAAACTCTTTGCCCAGTTGATTCATCCAGCGGATTTCCCTGGGACCAAATCCGAAATCAGCGTATTTTTCTTTCAACTCAGGCTTAACTTTAAAATTTTTCTTTTCAATTCCCGCAAATTCCTTGTCAATACGCGCTTTGGGATAGTGAGTCTTGACCCCGCTAAGCATCAACTTTTCCGGGCTTAATGGAATCAAAGGATTTTTCTGAAGGCTCTTGGCGTCTATTTCCTTGAACTGATAATAGCCCTTGATGAGCGCAAAACAATTGATGAGCTTAAACTCAACCTGATACTCATAAATCTCTGCAAGCTCCTGCGCACTCAGCTTCGCCTCAGCCTGAGCAAGCTCCTCTAGCTTCTTGTAATCTCCTCCGGTCTGCGCTTTCAAATCCTCATACTTCTGCTCGCTAATTTTACCCTTGGCAACCAGAATCCTGGCTATGGTCTCTTCTGGAGCGCCTCCCTGCGCATAAAAGTTAGCGCCTGAATAGAAAATTATCCGCTTCACAATTTTGCCTTGAGGAGGCGGTCCTGTCAGGATATCAAGATATCCGCTCTTTTTCTCCCGAACCAGTTGATAAAAGATACAGCCGAACGGGACATCCTCCAGATTCCCGCTCAGCATTATTGCGTTTCCCTTATTAACGCTTTCAGCCATCTTTTCAAGAATATCAAAACAATCCTTGAATTTCAAAATCTGGACAGGCTGGGTGATGAATGCTTGAGTCAGGGTAAAACAACTAATTTATTGGAGAGAGATTGAGCATAAAAAAATCCGCGATTTTACCATTTCCGCATTTTCCGCTACAATAAATAACTTAGGCACCGTGATAGTCATCTAAGTATGAGATGGAATTAAGCGAAAAATTGATAACCCGGGAAAGGGAAAAGATATGATGGAGAAAAAAACCGTTCTGCTAGTGGACGATGTTAAGCTGTTTTTGCGTTTAGAGGAGACATTTTTTCAGCGAGCCGGATGTCTGGTTCTGACCGCGGATTCTGGAGCCACTGCGCTCAAGCTCGCGCGGGAAAGAACTCCAGACCTGATCCTGCTGGATTATCTTATGCCGGATATTAAAGGGGACCAGGTTTGCAGAGAATTGAAAGCAGACGAGAGGACCAGCCACATCCCCATCATCATTGTGTCCACCTCGTCAAAAAAAGAGGATATTGACCTCTGTTTTAACGCAGGATGCGATGACTATGTGACCAAGCCCATTAACCCCGAGGTGGTTTTGGCAAAAGCGGCTCAGTTCCTGGGGGTGTCCCAGAGACTACATAAACGGCTCGCAGTGAACTTCCGCATAGAAGGACAAGCGCCTCCATTGACCTTCACTGGCTTTTCACGAAACTTAAGTCGGAGCGGAATCCTGATTGAGGCGGACCAGAAGCTGGAGCCGGGAACCATGCTAAAGCTATGGCTACCTCTGGCGCCTGACCAGACAATGGTGGAATTTAATGGAGAGATAGCTCGCGCGGAGTTGGAGCCTAAGCGCGGAAAATATCTTTATGGAATTCACTTTAAGCTCTTGGCCAAAGACTCGGAGGTTGCGCTCAATAATTATTTGCAAAGACACCTTCCAGAAGAGCAGATGCAGAGCTGATGGAGCAATGAGGTGAAAGTTGACTTTGGATAAAATAGATAAAAAACCTGTGAGCCAGAACCCTCCGGTAGCAAAGAAGACCGGGCAACGGCGCAAGATAGACCCGGCTGAAAAGGAGCGGCTACGGTTCAATAAATCTGTTCTAATGTCCGCGGCTAAAATTGCGGACAATGTTGGTGTGAAATCTTTTTTCCTGATTCTGGATGACCCCAGAGATTTCCAGATCCCGGAATTCATCTCGCAGAGAAAAGACCTCAAACTCGTGGTCAGCGCCAAAGGCGCAGAGGACCAGGTACGATCGCAATTTCCATCTGTCCTCAGCATCCCGGAGATCAAGCTCAGCCGGATGGGAAAGATCAAGCTCGCTGTGATGAGCGCGATCAGCAACGGAATGCTGGAGCTGGGCGACCGGATCATCTGCGTCTGCGGTGTCCGGGAATTCAAAACCTTTGACACACTCGTGCTGATAGAGATCGGAAAAGAGTATGAAATTTTGTCATCAAAAGAGGCGGAAACCATCTCTGCAACCGTGCATCCCGGGGTGTTTGAGGAATTGTTGAAAATATCTGTGGAGCTAGCCACTCAGGGACGAGAGGGAAAACCGGTCGGAACCATCTTCGTGCTCGGCGACTCTGAAAAAGTGATGCAGTTGTCCAGACAGATGATCTTCAATCCATTCCAGGGATACCCGGAAGAAGACCGCAATATCCTAGACCCGTCCCTTAGAGAAACCATCAAAGAGTTCGCATCCCTTGACGGCGCTTTTATCATCCGTGATGACGGAGTGGTGCTCGCGGCAGGAAGATATTTGAACGCATCTATTGAAGACGCGTCTCTTCCACAGGGGCTTGGCGCGCGCCACGCCGCGGCCGCAGGCATCACCGCGCTCACAAACGCCATTGCCATTGTCATTTCCGAATCCACCGGAGACGCCCGGATCTTCAAGAACGGAAAAGTATTCCTGGAAATTGAAAAGGAAACCCCGCAACGCACTGGTTGAAAATTAAGCCGATTCCTCAGAATCTCTCTGGTCTTGATCCTTTCTGCAACCGCTCTGGCTTTGAATATCTATTTCTGGAATAATCTCCGGGATAAATTCCCAATCACCTTTGATTATAGATGATGGTTCAGCAAACAAGTCGCGCGAGAATGGCGGGAAAAACGAGATGGGCAGGCAGTTAGCTTAACCAAATTCTCCGCGTGCTTTTTTCAACCCAAGGCGCAAGCTCTGCATAGACAGAAATTCCTGCTTGCTGGAAGAGTTGCTTAAGGATATGATGCCGGTATGGAGGCTATGATGAGAAGGATTGCTGAATTGGTTGTAATGGTCGTTGCGCTTTTTTTAATGAGCGCGGATTTTTATGATGGCGCCGGGATTTTTGGAAAATGGGTTCTGGATAAGAACGGACTTGTCGCGTATCAGTATGATATGGATCAAACTTCAGACCCGCGCGCAAAATGGGACCGGGGTGGAGACGAGACACGGCTGATGTGGCATCAGCTTGGAAACCTGCGTATCAATGCTATTGCCACAAATGATGGCTTTGTCCAGCTTTTTTATAATGACTCTGCGCAGAGATGGCTCAATTATTATGACCCGAAAAATTTAAGATACTCTGGAGGATTCGGATTTATTCTGGATGGCGAAACCGCATTCACATCATATTATCCATATGCTCCTAAAGAAAAATACAGCTTACGGATGTTTGGACAGGGATACTTTGAAAAAGAGATGGAGCATAATCAGGTTCTTGTAAATGAAACCATATTCGCTCCAGAAGGAGACCTGCCGGTTTTGATTATGCGCGTGAGAATAAAAAACCTGTCCAGCCAGAAAAAACAGATATATTATTTCGCTTACTTTGATGTTAATCCCTTTGAAATTCTTCCTTTCTCTTCAAGTCAGGCAAATGCGCGAGCTGGCGCTAAAATAAAATTCACACCTGAAATTATTCCGGAAAGCTCTTTATGCATAGCCCGAAGCCAAAAAATCTGGAGCAAGGATGGAGGATTTCCTCCAAAAGTCATGAGCAGAGACCCAGAGCTTCCAGATATTTTTCTCGCTAGCCTTGATGGCAACGCCGTTTCCTTTCCAATTGACCCAGAGGAAATTTTTAGCGCGTCTGGATGGAAGGGCGCAAGCGCGTTAAAAAATTTGCTGATTTATGAAAAAGCTCCTGCGAAGGCTATTCCAAAAATTTCAAAAAATAACTTTGCAATGCTTGGTATAGCTGAGCTGGAGCTTAATCCAGGAGAAGAGCGGGTATTTAATTTCGCTTACGGCTATGCCAAGGCTCAGAAGATAGAAGACCTGCTTTCTCAAATTTCCAGTCCTGAAAAAATTTTTGAAAAAACTCTTGACTTCTGGAAAAAGATCAAGCCGGTTTTGACAATTGACCGGGACCAATATCTTTCCCGGGAGCTTGAATGGAACAATTATTATCTGGTGTCAAGTTTTCTGTATGACAGCTATTACAATCGGCATTTTGCGCCACAAGGAGGGCATTATCTTTATGTGTCAGGGGTTCACGGCGCAACCCGGGACCTTGCGGGCTTTACGCTTGGATTGATTTATTTTCAGCCTGAGCTTGCGCGGGAGATGCTAGAGCTTTGCCTTGAGAATCAGGAACCCTCTGGAAGAATGTTTTACGATTTTGAAGGTTATGGTAAACGCTACAGCATTCCGTTCAGACCAAGTGACCTTTCACTATGGATTTTATGGGCAAGCACAGAATATGTTTTTGCCACAAGAGATTTTGAGTTTCTTAAAAAAGAACTGCCATACTGGCCCAGGGAAAAAGGAGAGAAAGGGGCTGTTTTAGAGCATCTTGTCCGCGCTTATGAGCATCTTCAAAATGATATTGGAGTTGGACCGCGCGGGTTGCTCCAGTTGCGAATGTCTGACTGGAACGACCAGATGACCTTGCTTGTTACCAGAAATGACCCGATTGATTTTATCTTGACTTATTTTGATGGAGAGAGCGTGCTCAACTCAACAATGGCTTGCTATATTTTACCGAATTTTTCCAGGTTATTGAGAGCTGTTGAGCAGGACAAAAAAGCAAAACAGGTGGATGATTTTTACAGTAAGCTCAAAGACTCTCTTCAAAAGCAATGGCTTGATTCAGGCTGGTTTCCGCGAGCCTATTCCGCGCTTGGGAAAAGTTTTGGTAAAAAGGAAATTTTCCTGGAACCGCAAATCTGGGCTTTGCTCAGTGAGGACCTTCTGACAGGGGCTCAGCAGAATCTACTTATGAAAAACATTCAGGATAAACTGCGAAGCCCCTCAAAGCTCGGGATGCTGATTAGTTCAGACACAAAAGGCTCGCTATTTGCCAAGCCCGGAGAGCAGGAGCGAGGGGGGATATGGTTCGCAATGAACGGTCCCGGAGCCTATGCGCTCTCAAAATATGCTCCTGAAATCGGATATGATGAGCTGAAGAAGAACTCTCTTGCCTGGCACGCAATACAATATCCGGAACTCTGGTATGGAATATGGTCAGGCCCGGATTCCTTTAATTCGGTTTTTTCAAACCATCCCGGGGCAACCTGGCTGGAATCCAAAATCGCTGGAGGTCCCTCGCTTTTCCCGGTGATGAACAATAACTCTCACGCACAGTTTCTATGGCCTATTGCTAGAATGGCTGGGTTCAATCCAACATCTGAAGGATATTTGATTCACCCCTTGCTCCCTTTTGAAAACTATAAACTTGAGACGCGGCTCCTAGGCATTGAAAAATCCCGAGACAGGATTGCAGGCTATTTTATTTTCAATACAAGCGGATGGATGACATTGAGAGTTGAGCTTCCGGAAAATTTCAGCGAAAAAATTACAGTGCTGGTGGCTGGCAGGGAAACGATTTACAATCTGGAAAATAATTTTCTCAAATTTCCGCTTGCTTTTGAAGCTGGGGAAAAAATAAACTGGGAAGTTAAAAAAGTTGTAAAATGAAAGCACAAATCCGGGCATGGTTGGCGCTGAATGCTTTTTATCACTGCTTGTTTTAGGTTCTGGTCGCGCAAAATGAAATTTGCCATTATTGACAGCGCAATTTCGCGTTTATAGAATAAACCAGCAGGGGAAAATTTTGTAGAATCCAGCGATTTTATAAACAGAGAAAGGATGCTCTTATGTCAAAGATGGTTAAAGCCGCGGTGATGACTGCGCCGGGCAAGATGTCGGTTCAGAAATTTCCTTATCCGCATCCACGCAAAGGCGCAATGGTTATCCAGATGGAGATGAGTGGAATCTGCGGAACAGATAAGCATTCGTTCAAGGGCGAGATGGTCCTTTACGCAGGAACCGAGGCGGAACAGCGTGGAGTATTCCCTTGCGTGAAAGGACACGAAAATGTCGGACGCATCGTGGAGATGAATGGTCCTTATAATGATTATGACGGAAGGGCTCTTAAACTGGGGGACCGAATCACAATGTGTCCGAACATCATTTGCGGAAAATGCTGGTATTGCAGGCATATTTTCGGATGGCCATATTGCGCGAAAAACAAGACCTACGGGGTTTATTTCCCTGCGGATAAATGGCCTCATATCACGGGTGGCTGGGCAGAATATATGTATATATTTCCTGGCTCGTTCGTGTATAAGGTTCCGGAGGATATGCCTCCAGAGATTGCCGTGAATATTGAGCTAATGGTTGTGACGAGTAATGTTGACCGGGCTAAAAGCTATATGGAGTTTGCCTCGCGCGGATTCGGCTTGATGGACACGGTCTTGATCCAGGGAGTTGGCGCAATGGGCATCGCGCATCTGATCAAGGCGCGTGTGCTCGGCGCTGGAGACATTATTGCGCTTGACACTTCAGATTACCGTTTGAAACTCGCCAAAGAATTCGGGGCAGACTACACTATCAATGTTAAGAAGACCACTTTCAAGGAACGCCTGCAATTCGTGCGCGACCTGACCGAGGGCAGAGGAGCGGATATGGTGATTGAGACCACAGGTCTTGCGAGCGTGGTTCCGGAGGGGCTTGACCTTTTGCGCCGAGGAGGGACTTATCTTGAAGCAGGAAACTTTGTTGACTCTGGAACCACCATCATCAATGTTCATCGGCACCTTGCGGCAAAAAATGTGCTCCTGATCGGCAATACCAACCATCCTAATTCAGAATACTATCGCACGATCAAGATGATGCAAAGGTACAAAAATGATTTTCCCTGGAAAAAATTCACCACGCATAAATTCCCGCTGGACAAAGCGCAGGAGGCATTGGAATTCTCGCTTGGAGAAAAGGCGCTTAAGGTCGTGTTTGATATGACTGGAAAGACTAGATGAAAATCGGTTGCAATACAGTTGCGTTCCGCAAATCTAGCCTTGACTTTGCGCTAGAAAGGATCGCTAGAGCCGAATATAAATATGTTGAGGTTGAGGCGAATATGAGTTGGTGCGACCATATTCGCACGGACAAAGATGACCCGGTCAAATTTGCGGACAGGATAAAAAACTTTGGCTTCAAAGGCGTGACCTGTATCGGGTCTCATCGTGAGTTGCTAACGGAGCAGACTGCGGAAGAGGACTTGAGGAATTCTCTGGAATTTTGCTCAGCCGCGGGCGTGCCGGTGGTTGCGAGCGGAGAAGGGAGGGTTCCAGCGGGAATGTCTATTGAGGATGCGCTTGAAATTTTGAAGCCAAAGCTTACTCGGCTGGCAGAGGTTGCGGAGCGTTGCCGGGTTTATCTAGCAATGGAGCCTCACGGGTCAATCTCGCTTGTGCCCGGGGGCTTAAACAAAATTATCTCACTTGCTCCTAGCAAATGGCTGGCAGTGAATTTTGACACTGCGAATCCGCATCGTGGGGATTATGTGGGCACGACTAGAAACGGCTTTGAATGGAAGCTGGAGCAGAGAGCTCGCGGAGATGAGCTTGCTGTGCTTAAGCCGGTGGTAGATAAAGTGGTGCATATTCATTGGAAAGATGTGATAGGAAGGAACGCAGTGATTTTGGGCAAGGGCGAGGTCAAGCTAAGAGAAGAGCTTGAGGTTTTGCGCGCGGCTGGATATGATGGCGCGCTTTCTTATGAGACTGAGGGATGGGAGGAGCCGGAGGAGTCTCAGAGGATGATTGAGCAGAGCCTTGCCTGGACCAAAAATTTGTTTGAAACCATGAATATAAAATATGAGTAGGATTCAGACAAAAGGAGGAATAGAAAGTGCAAAGGCAAGCCATTGAATATAAACTTCCACTCGCAAAAGCAAAAGAAGCCATAAAGGAATTCAACTCTGAATATGAAACTATGGTCTCTGATTATCTTGTTTATCAGCATTTCTTAAAAATAAAACATACATTTGATCCGGAAATAGTTGGCGCGGGGGCTATTCTCCTAGATAAACTTTGGAATACGAACATCCAATACTCTGGTGATATGAAGAAAATATGTCGGGCACTGGGGGAAAAATGTTCGTTTATTGAAGGAGAATTAAAGAAGCTCAATGAAAATGATTTGAAAGATCATCCGGAAAAGATAATGGATGTGGCAAGTAAAGTATTCCCTGTAATTCTTAATGGCAAAAAGAAGAGACACTATTCCTTTACAACCAAGTTTTTTCACTGGTGCAGTCCCCAACACTTTCCGATGGTAGATCTCAAAGCTCGTAAGGCGATAAGAAGCTTTCAAAAGGAGCAACTCATTGCTAAACAGAACCTTATTAGGAATCAAGAGTCATTTGACGACTGCGATGACTGTCTTGATGATTATGAGGATTGGGTATATTTCTATAGCAATCTTCTGAGGGGTATTTCAGAGGACGATGAAGAATTGCTTAAACAGGCCGATCGTAAGTCAAAATATCCCGGACTAGTAGTCCAGCACAGTTTGCTTAGAATTTTGGATAAGGTTTTTTGGATATGGGGATACAATCAAGATGAATAGTAAAGGTGTCTGTTGATGAAGAAACACGATACAGAACCAACTATGATGGCTTCTGAATTTTATGTTTTATCCCAGCTTTGGCTCCGAAATATGCCTGCAACTTTGTCCCTTGGAAGGAGAAAAAGCATTGACATTTTTGTTGAAACCAGACGCGGAATAAAGACCATTGATGTTAAGGGCATTCATATGCATGGCATAGGTGACAAATGGCCTATCGGCAAAAAGGATTGGACAGGGAAAAAGGACCACTTTTTTATTTTGGTAAGATGGGGAGAAAAGTTGGGGCAAGCGCCGGAAATATGGGTTGTTCCCGCTTCCAAAGCGGAAGAACTGAAAGAGAAATGGCTGGGCGGCGCTTATGCTATCTACTATAAAAATGAAAAACTGAAAGAATATAAAGACAGGTGGGATTTGCTCAGGCCTGGCGAAAAAGATGGATAACGAGATCTATGAGCAATAAATTTCTTACAAATCGAGATTCAATGCAAGCCGCGGTTTTGTTCGGATACAATGACCTGCGCGTGGTTGATGTTCCGGTTCCTAAACCTGGGGCGCAGGAGGTTTTGATTAAGGTCAAGGCGTGCGCGATTTGCGGCACAGACCCGAAGATCATTGCGCACGGCTGGCAAAATAATCCGCCATTTGGTCAATACATTCCGGGGCATGAATATGCTGGAGAGATTGTTGCGCTTGGAGAAGGCGTGACTGGATTTGCGATTGGTGACCGGGTTGCTGTTGAGCCTCACAAGGGATGCGGAATTTGTGAGAACTGCATCAGAGGTTTTTACACCACCTGCCTGAACTACGGCAACCTTGCCGCGGGTCATCGGCATTATGGCTTCACGGTTAACGGCGGCTATGCAGAGTATGCGGTTAATCATATCAACACTTTGCACAAGATTCCTTCTTCGCTCTCTTTTGACGAAGCCACGCTCATCACAACTGCTGGCACGGCTCAATATGGCATTACCAGAATCGGGGGCGTCAAGGCTGGTGAGACAGTTGTGGTTTCTGGTCCGGGACCGCTCGGGTTGATGGCATGTCAGCTGGTTAAGATTCAAGGCGCGGGAAAAGTGATTTTCACGGGCACAAGAGAGGAGCGACTAAGGCTGGGAGTTGAACTTGGCTCAGTGGATATTACAATCAATGTGAAGGAGAAAGATGTGGTGAAAGAAATTTTCCAGCTTACTGATGGCATCGGCGCGGATTTGACGATTGAATGCGCGGGCACGGGGCAGGCGGCTAAGGACGCAATTGAATACACGCGCAAGAATGGCAGGATAGCTCTGCTCGGGATATATCAAGGGGAAATTCCGGTTAATCTCAACAAGGTTGTTCAATGGAACATATCACTTGCGGGCGGAAAGGCAGAGGGGGAATGGAGCTTGCAAAGGGTGGTTCCGCTTATGGCTGATGGAAGAATAAAATCTGCGCCTCTCATAACCCACAGGTTTCGGCTCAAACAGATAAATGAAGCGATGAAGACCTTTGTGGAGCGAGAGGGAGGAGCGATCAAAGTAGTGATTCATCCGTAGTTCTGAATTATGAGTTATGAATGATGAATTGTCATAAACAAAAATTTTTGCGAGCTTTGCGAACTTTGCGGTAAAAATTTTATTGTGCGCAGAAGGGAGTGTCTGCGCCCCGAATAATGTAATGAAGAAAGGAGTAGAAAATGACAAAAGCAAGTGAGCTCTGGATTACGACCGAGCATCCAGCGATTGTGTTTGAGAACACAGATGTTGGGAGGGTCAAGAAGCAAATATGGGACGCATCAGAGAAGGAGATTGACAAAATACTAGAATCTTATGGAGTGCCTGCTGAGCCTGAGCTGGGCAAACCCGGCTCGTATATTCAGACAACCGTCCGGCATCAGCTGATTGAGAACCGGAGAAAGAACGATATTGTTTTGATTCCGGTTGGATGCACTGAAAATCACGGTCTACATAATGTCTCTGGTCTGGACAGCTTTAATGTAACACAAATTTGCGAGGCTGTAAGAAGATATACCGCAAAACAGGGACGCCCGGTTGCGCTTGCGCATAACCCATTAAGCTACGGGGCTCATCCTTATCATCATATTGGTATGCCCGGAAATGTCATCATCCCGCAGGATTTGGTCAAGGAATATATGGTCTATGTTATGCTCGGGCTGTGGAACGACGGGTTTAGAAAGCAGATCATTGTCAACAATCACGGTCAGCTCTGGGCGCTTGAGTCTGCGCTCCACGAATTTATGAACCGGTTCCAGTTGCCCGGAGTGTTCCAGGTAATTGACTGGCATCGCGCAGTGCGCGAGTTCTGGTATCCAGAAGCCAAAGATGACCATATTGACACCCCGTTTGTCCATGCGGACGAGGCTGAAACCTCGCTTGCGCTACTATTGTTCCCAAAAGGAATGGTAGATATGAAATACGCGGTTGACACCAAGCCAGAGCCTCTGCTTCCAGCTGGACACTTTGACAACTCCGTAGATAATTTCCATCGGCCTCATCGCTGGTCAGAGGGAGAGGGACATATGGCAATTGAGCTAAAGGCAACTCCAGAAGGAGTCGTTGGCTGTCCTAAAAACGCAAGCGCACGCAAAGCAAAAAAGCCTGTTGCCGCAATACTCAAATACCTCACTCTTTGCATTGACCAGATTCTTAAAGCGTTTCCTCCAGGAACAGTTCCGCCTGTGGAAAAAGTCACTCTCAGGACCGCAAAAGAAATGGAGCCATACTTAAAAGAGCCTTTGAGCAAGGGCTGGAAATCGGTTTATTCTTTGCCAAGATTGAGCTTTTGAGGAACGGAAAAAGGGACGATAAAAGGCTGACGCACTGAGATTATTTTTTTCCCTGCTATATTTAGAAAATGAGCCAGTCGTTTTCTCGGGAAATTATTCCCAGATAGATGCTCTTGCGCTCAAGCACAAGGTTATTTCTTTTAAGCCAACCGAAACTCCGCATCCACGCCCCTTACTTTACAAGAGCCAAAAATTATGCTATGCGAAGTTTCATCTCAATAGTGGAAGGCGCTTTTTAAGCGGATTCGTGGTTTGAGGCTTTAGCTTGATTTTATATGAGCGCTGGTCTATATTTAATTAAGGAGTAGAGATGATCGTTCAATGCCCTAAATGCCAGGCTAAATTTAACCTGGCTGATGAGAAAATAACAGAAAAGGGACTGAAGGTCAGATGCTCAAAGTGCAAAAATGTCTTTGAGGTAAAGAAGGAGACCGCGACAACAAAGGATGCGGTATCTATACCAGAATCCGCGGGAAAAGACAATTTTGATTTTGGAGGGGATTTTGATTTTGCTGAGGACAAAATTTCCACTGAGCGTCCACCTCAAGCTCCCACGCATCAGGACTTCGCGTTCAGCGATGACCTTTCCACACCGCGTGCGCCTTCAAACCAGGAAAAGAAAGAAGCGGAGGATTTCAGCTTTGAAGAGGAAGCCGATTTTTCTACCAGCGATGAATTTGGCGCAGAGGAAAAAACAGACGAGATGGGAATGTCTCCGGATATGCCTGAGATTCCTTCTGCGGCCGCGGAAAAAAATTCTGACACAGGGGAATTGGGATTAAACGATGAATTTGGCGATTTCAAAATAGACCGCGGGTCTGAAATTCCAGCCAGGGCAGAGCCAGGAAAGCCGGAGAAAGCCGCGGAACAGGAGTCAGACGAGGAGTTTGACTTTTCAGCCAAGCTGGAAAGCTATGCCAGACCAGAAACGCCCCTTAGAAAAACAGCCAGCGCAGGGGACGAGCTTGAAGCCAAGCTGGACATGGATGTTGAGACCGAGGGTCCCTCGCCATCTGTGGCTCCTGCGGCAACTGTCCAGGTCCGGGAACCAAGACCAACAGCTCCGGCGAGACCAATGCCGGTTACTTATGCAAAAGAAAAGGGAGGCGGATTCAAGACCTTTATAATCATTGTTCTCATACTCATCCTGCTCAGTCCGGTCTTTGCGCTCGGGTATCTACACCTGAGCGGCAAATTCAAAATTACCGAACTTTTCAAGCCAGGAGGATTTGCTCAACTCAAAGCAGTGCCAGAAGTTAATAGCCTGCTGGTTAAGCTGGGCATGGCTGAAGAGCCGCCACAAGGCGAAATCACGATTCTCAAGAACGAGGTGACCTATCAGATAATCAATCGCAGGGAAGGCGGACAAATTGCTGTAGTCGCTGGAAAAGTCCGAAACGACTATAACCGTCCAGTGGAATATATTCAAGTGGAAGTGAGCCTGTATGACGCCAACCGAAATCTGCTGGCAACTGGACTAAGCTATTGCGATGTCAGGTTCACTCGCGAGGAGCTTGCCACACAAAGCCAGACATGGATTCAGGATTATATTGACACTGCCGCGGGAAGATATATGCAGAATCAACGAATAGACCCGGGCATGGAAAGAGATTTCACCGTGGTCTTCTTCCAGATTCCTCCCGGAGTGGAAGGATATGATGTCAAAGTAAAAAGTTTCGGAATTATCAAGAGCGGAGGATAAAGCCGAGGATAATTCTCTGCCCGAAAAAAATCTTCTATTTTTATCTATGTAAAAATGGCGCTGGAGCGGAAAGAAGCTGAAAAGATTGCCCGAAAAATTATTCAGGAAGTGTCCGCTATCCTTGACCGCAGGCAGAGAACCTATGCTCTTGCCAATAAGCTCAAAAAGCTTTCTGACGAAATGATTGCGGAAATTTTTCAGCTTACAGCGGAGTACGCCCGTCAGAAAAAGCCTTTTTTCCAGGACGGCTACCGAGTGATCTCGGACATCGGACTCCTGACTTACTACCTTGGCTCCAGAAAAATGAGCGGAGTTTATACCATCGCCCGTAGAAAAGATTATCAGGATGTGGTCAGGATTATGTCCCAAACCCCTCCCTGGAGGGTCCCGGGACCAGAAGACGAGCCTTTGGAAGACCGAGAGCTAAAGGAAATAACTCTTGGAGAAAAAAAATCGCTTGCCAGAACCAGAGACCGCGATTTGATCAACCGCCTGCTCCACGATCAGAATCCCGCAGTGATCCATATCCTACTCCAGAACCCAATCCTCACGGTCAAAGAAATCATCAAGATAGCATCCAAGCGCCCAACAAGCCCACAAGTCCTATGGCAGGTCTATAGAAATGTCAAATGGATCAATCATTACTCAGTAAAGAAATCCCTGATCAACAACCCATATTGCCCGACCCAGATTTCCTTGAGCCTGATACATTTTATGCTGGAGCAGGACCTGGAGGATATTGCAGAGAACCAGGTCTTGCACCCGAAAATTCAGGAATCCGCCTGGGAACTGCTTCAGGAAAGAATCAAAGCCCGGCAAGAGCGAAACAAAAATCAGGAATAAAACTTCTCTCTATTACTTTTTGTCTTCCTCAGACTTAACCGAACCCTGGTCCTCGCCCTTTAGCGAAGCCCGGAAATTCCTGATCCCCTTGCCTAGACTGCTCCCTAATTGCGGAAGCTTCCCTGCTCCGAAAATCAATAGAACAATGAACAATATAATTACCCATTCCAACGGTCCGATATTAAACGGCATCTCTCTACCTCCGATTCTATTTTAGCACATATTCCATCCATTAGCAATACCAGCAAAAGCTGAGGATGTCAACTATTTTGTGTCAGGCAATATATTAGGGCTTGGTTCTCTTTGTATCTGAACAAAACCGAGAACATAAACAAATTAGATGGTCTTAACCTGATTCCCCAATTCTTGCTCCAAAGGAAATCTGCTAAACAATCCCTCATTCCCCTGCTCCGGGCAATCAAGTGCTTTGAGATAAATCACTCCCCCTGTTCCGGACAAACTGCTACAGAGCTTTCTCCGCATCATCCAATCTCTTATCCTTATAAATCTCCCGCAAACCCTCAGCCACTTTTCCTGATCCAACCCCTTAACTTCTCTTCCAAAATTTCAGCTAATTAAAGGAATGTTTTTGCGATTTTGGAACCTCTTGACAAAGCCCGAACCGATGCTTACTAAAATAAACGAGGTTTGAAAAAGTAAAATTTTAGGCAATTAGAAAGGAGGCAGTAAGATGAACGGAATAGAATTAAGAGGACCAGAAGGGCTTTGGGAGGATTACTGGAGCAGTATGAGCACTTTATTTGACAATATCGTGAATGCTACTGCTTGCGTGTGCAACCCCACGGTGGATATTACTGAGGATAAGGACCATTATCTTCTGAGCGTAGAACTTCCGGGCTTAAATGAGAGTGATTTCAAGGTTGAGCATGAAAACGGCATATTAAGCATCAGCGGTAAATGGCCTGAGCCCAAAGAGGATATCACGGTAATCCGCAGGGAAAGACCGAGCGGGGAATTTTTGCGCAGATTCAGCATTCCAGAGGATGTGGATGTTGAGCGCATAGATGCGAAATACAAAAACGGGGTGCTGGAGCTTACTCTCCCGAAGAAGGAATCTGCGAAGCCAAAAGCGGTAAAGGTTGAGATACACTAAAATAAAATCGCGGGGGCGAACCTAAGTAGCCCTTGCGGAAAGGAGGTGAAAAAGATGGCTATCACCAAATGGGAACCCTTTGAGGGACTGCTAAATCTTCAGGACCGCATCAACCGCCTGTTTGAGGAGACCTGGGCGCCTCTTACACGAAGGACTGAGCAGGCATGGACACCGGCAGTGGACATCTACGAGGATGACAAGGAGATTGTGGTCAAGGCGGAACTGCCGGATATTGAGGAGAAGGATGTAGAGGTGAATATCCAGGATTCAGTCCTCACCATCAAGGGCGAGCGGAAAAAAGAGCGGGAGGAGAAGAAGGGAACTTATCATCTGATTGAAACCAGCTATGGCTCTTTTAGCCGGTCCTTTTCCCTCCCAAACAATGTGGACACGGATAAAGCCTCTGCTAAATATGAAAAAGGCGTCCTGAAGATCACGCTCCCGAAGAAAGAAGGGGCTAAACCGAAAAAGATAGACATTAAAGTGCATTAAAATATGTCAATCATCATGATTACAATGGGGAGCCTCGGCTCCCCATTTTTTTTCGGAAACTTTGCCAGATTATATCTAAAGCGTTTTTTCATCTGGCATATTGTTCAACTTACCCGCTTCAAGTCCTTTACTAATAATCGCGTGCGTGACTCTCCCTTATAAACCAAGCGCTCAATGCTATAAGCAAGGTCAACCAGAGACCCGGGAGCAAGGTCCTGAATCCAGCTCCTGAACATCCACGCCCGATAACTGGATTCCCGCTCACGAACCAGAAGCCACAGATGCTTATCCTTAACAATATGAACATCCAGAACCATCACAGAGCGTGCCACTAAAATCGGCTCGTAATTACCAGGTCCATAAGGCTTTAGCTTTTCAATCTCTGAAATCAGCTCCGGAGTGATCTGATACAAAGGCAGTTCAGCATCGCACACCAAAACCTCCTCCAGAGCCTCATCAGAAACTCGCTCGCAAACCACTTTCTCAAATGCCTCCCGAAAAGCCTCCAGCTCCGATTCCTTCAAAGAGAGACCGCACGCAAGCCTGTGACCCCCGAATTCCAGAAGATGCGCCTGACATTCACTTAAACCAGAATACAAATCAAATCCATTGATGCTTCTGCCAGAACCTTTGCCTATGCCCTGATGAAAACTAATAACGATTGCAGGACGAAAAAATTGCTCCCGCAACCTCTGCGCCACTATACCTATCACCCCCGGATGCCAGCCCTCCCCTGCAACCACTAAACTCTTTCGCTTACCCTTATCCGGAAAAGAGTTAATCTGCTCCAGAGCATCCTTCAAAATCTGCTCCTCTATCCTCTGTCTTTGTTGATTCCTTCTCTCCAGCTCGTCCGCTAATTCATTAGCACGCTTCGGGTCTTGGGTCAGCAAAAGCTCCAGACCCAAATCCGCCTCATTGATCCTGCCCGCGGCATTCAGCCTTGGCGCCAACGCAAAAGCCACGCTCCCATAGCCCAATTCCTTATCATCTATTCCCGCACGCTTCTTTAGCACTCTCAAGCCAAAGCGCGAGGTCTGCTCAATCTCCTTGATCCCGAAATTCAAGAGAATCCGATTCAAGCCCAGAGCAGGCGCAACATCAGCAACCGTGCCTAATGCGACCATATCCAGGAACCGCCTTAGATTAGGCTCCGCAATCTGCTGAAAAAATCCCTTGTCCCTCAGCAGGCGCCTTAGCATCATCAGCAGAAAAAAAACTAACCCGGCTGAGCAAAGCTGTTCCAGCCCCGAAGGATTCTTTGAAAGATGAGGGTCTATAATTAAATCCGCACAGGGAAGAGCCTCTGAAGGGCGATGATGATCAACAATCATTACGGTCAAGCCAAGCTCTTTTGCCAGTTTAACCGCGGAAAAATCAGAGATACCGCAGTCAACCGCGATCAGAAAATCCACCCCTTTGGCTTTTAACTCTTTGATCCCGGTTTCACGCAAGCCATATCCGTCGTCAATCCGGTGTGGCAAAAAGTATTCCGGCTGAGCACCGATTTTGCTCAGAAACTCTATCAGAAGCGCAGTTGCGGTTATACCATCAACATCATAATCCCCGTATATGCCGATCCGTTTCCCCTCCGCAAGAGCGCGCTTGAGCAGGCTTGCGCCTTTGCTAAAAATCTCCAGGTCCATTCCCTCAAAAAGATGCTCGTATTGTGGGTCAAGAAATTTTTTTACCCTATCCGCGGTTGCTATATCCCGGTTCAGCAGAAGCCATGCAAGCAAAGGACTAATTCCAGCTTCTTTGCTCAATTTCTCAACCGCGGACTTGTCCGGCGTCAAAATCTTCCACCGCTTCATCTGGGGTCAGACCTTAATTTTAACTTCTCTCCGAAAAAAGCACCGCCAATTCTCTCAGACTAAATAATAAATCACCACCGCGATCATTGTTGCTCCAACTGCAATCTTGCTCACAATCGCCGCAAGCCTTCCAACCATCGCCGCGATGCCAGCCTCGTATGCATCCTTCAGCATACGCGTCTTATAATACTCTGCCAGAAACGCTCCAAGAAAAGCTCCTAGAAACGCTCCGATAGCAGGACCGAGCACAGGCGGAAAACTGCTCAGAATAACAGCGCCCAGAACACTGCATACAATTGCGGAGATGCTCGCTAATCTGCTTGCGCCTTTTTTTCTTGCTCCAAAATATCCCGCGATAAACTCAATCAACTCTCCTAACAGCGCGATTCCAAGTAGGATAAGCAAAACTGTAAATGTTATGGTGTTAAAATTCCCGATGGCGCCAATGATGATCGCCAAGCCCAGGATGATCCATGTTCCGGGAACTCCAAATATAATGGAGATCAAACATAAAATACCAGCAAGAGCAAAAGCGATGATTCCAAAAATTTTTAGCGCAATCACGGCTTATTTGCTTTTCCTGCCTGAGCAGGCTTCTTACCCCTCAGCTCCTCAACAAAAAGCACAATAGAACTGGCAATATAGATGGTGGAATATGTGCCAGTAATACCGCCCACTATGAAGATAAGGGAAAAATCCCGAATGATGCCCTGATTTAAAATAAACAGAATAACAACCACGGTCATCACCGTGAAATTTGTCAGTAATGTCCTGCTTAAGGTCTCGTTAATGCTGATGTTAACTATCTCGTGAAGACCGCCTTTGCGAGACCTCCGAATGTTCTCCCGAATCCGATCATAAATAACTACAGTGTCATTCACAGAGTATCCGATCATCGTAAGGAGCGCCGCTATAATGGATAAACTCCATTCACGCTGAAAAATCACATAAAAGCCCGCAGTGATGATTGCGTCGTGAATGAGAGAAGCAAGCGCACCAATGCCATAGCTGAATTCAAAACGCAGTCCCACATAAATCAAAATCCCGATCAACGAGAAAATCAATGCCTGAACCCCCCGGATCTTAAGCTCCCTGCCAACCCTCGGTCCAACATAGTTCACTGAAAGCATTTGAAAAGAGTCCTTACCAAATTTCTCATTCAGCCTTTCCTCAATCAAATGCGCACCCTTGCTGGTTTTCTCTCCCTGTGCCTCAGACCCTTCTGTAACCAGCTTCTCAACCCGAATCAGATAATCATTCCCTGCTCTTGTCTGCTCTCCTAGCAATGGCTGGATCGTTTGAATCTGCGTATCCCCGAGTTTCATCGCCTCCACTACATCGCGCAACTCTCCAATGCTAACAGGCTTCAAAAACCTGACCCGAATCTCAGTCCCTCCCTTGAAGTCTATGCCCCAGTTAGGCCCAGGCCAGAAAAAAGCGCCAATGCTGATGAGAATAAAGAACAAGGAAATCCCGAAAAAAAGGCTCCTCCTGCTCACAAAATCTATTCTTGTATCCGGTCTGATCAACTCCATTTCTATAGCTCCTTGCTTCTTACTTTCATTCCAATACTCATCGTCTCAACCTTTTCCCTGCCAGTGTAAAGCATCTGATATATAGTCTCGCTTACCGTGTAACAGGTGAAAACCGTGGTGAAAATCCCGATCGTCAAAGTCACCGCAAAGCCCCGAATAGGTCCAGTCCCTACCTGGAACAAAATGATTCCCGCTATCAATGTCGTAATGTTAGCGTCCAGAATTGTCCAGAGCGACCGCTCAAACCCAGCATCTATCGCAGACCTCGGCGTCTTTCCCAGCCTCAACTCCTCCCGAATCCTCTCAAATATAATGATGTTCCCGTCAACCGCCATACCAATTGTCAATACAATCCCTGCTATACCCGGAAGGGTAAGCGACGCACGCAAAGTGGCAAGCGCCGCCAGAATATAAATCACATTAAGCAACAGCGCAATATCCGCAATCAAGCCCGCACCAGCATAATAAACCACCATAAAAATCCCAACCATTACCCCTGCTATCAGAACCGACAGAATCCCGATCCGGATCAAATCCTTTCCCATCGTAGGACCTACCGTGCGCTCCTCTTCTATCTTGATCCCAACAGGAAGCGCACCAGCGCGTAGAACCAGAGCCAGATCATTTGCCTCCTGCACTGAAAAATTCCCCTCAATAATCCCTCTATCGTAAATCCTTGAGCGGATCACTGGCGCACTCTTAACCGTGTCCTCCAGAACTATTGCCAGTTGTTTGCCTATATTCTCTCCCGTAATCCTCGCAAACCTTCTAGCTCCCTCTGAGTTCCACCTAAATTCAACCACCGCGGCCTGTAAATCCGTCCGACTGCCACTGCTTACCCGCGCATCAATCAAATAATCTCCCGTGATCTTCGGCTCCTCTTTCAAAAGATAATACGCAACTATCTTCCCCTGTTTATCAACCTCCGGCAATATCCGCTTTCCAATCGGAACACTTCCACCTAATCTTTGCAAAAGCGCATCTTCACTGGACGCAAAATCTTCAACCAACATAAACTCCAGCTTCGCAGTCCGCTGAATTATATTCAAAACCCGATTCCGGTCCTCCTCTTTAATCCCAGGAAGCTGAAGAACTATCCGGTCCCTGCCCTGAAGCTGGATGCTTGGCTCAGCAACTCCGAACTCATCAACCCTGCTCTGCAAGGTCTCCATAATCTGGTTCACTGCATTGCTTTTATACTGCTCCGCTACATTTTCCTTCAGCCTAAATCTCGGTCTTAAGCCACCCTCCTGTCCAGATTCCTCCAGAACCGTGAAATTCCTCCGGATATAATCAACACCCTTTTGCAGGTTCTCCGCATCCGGAAACGCAATCTCTAAAATGTCCCCGGGCAAAACATTGATCTCCTCAAACCGGACCTTCTCTTTAGGAAGCCATTCCCGCAATGAGCCTTTTATATGGTTAATCTCATTGGTTATAGCCTCCTGCGTGTTCACGCTTACAACCAGATGCATCCCGCCCTGAAGGTCCAACCCAAGAACAACCGCTCGCGTCGGAAGAATCTTCGCCTTTTTCCACCAATCCGGCATCCGACTCCGATTATTCTGATAATCCCACATCAAGCTCGGCGC
>Ga0078972_1007774_pt1 | contig 23399 bp, 25 predicted proteins | sample YelNatPaOPGAMG01_FD_67568 | JGI IMG/M metagenome (GOLD analysis project Ga0078972, IMG submission 67568) | Hot spring thermophilic microbial communities from Obsidian Pool, Yellowstone National Park, USA - OP-RAMG-01 (SPADES assembly) (version 2) | ecosystem: Environmental > Aquatic > Thermal...
TGATAATTAAAAACACCCCCTCTCTCTAACTCTCTCCCACGGAGGGGAGAGAGGATTTTTTAAAAAATTGGAAATTGGAAATTGATAATTGAAAATTGATAAACGCCCTGCTTAAAAGGGATTGCGACTCACTTTCAATTGCTTCCGCCAATTTTTCTTGGAGTTCCTGGTCAGAATGATGACCCTGCTTAAAAGGGAAGAAACAGATTCCCCTCGCCCTTTGATGGGAGAGGGGGAAGGGGAGAGGGTGATTAAAAAAAATTAAAAATTATCAATTAAAAATTTTCAATTGAAATGAAAAAATAATAAATAGCAATTAATAATTGAAAATTGGTAATTGAAAATTGATAATTGACAATTAAACCACCCCCTCTCTCTAACTCTCGTCCGTTGCAGGGGAGGGAGGATGTTTTAATTGCAAATTGTAAATTGCAAATTGAAAAACGCTCTAATTAAAAGGAAAGCCAGGGAATTCAACTCGCCCTTTGAAAATGATTGCAAGACAAACTTAAAAAACTAATAAAGGAGGTAATGCAAAATGGATCTCAAAACATTAATTCCTAAAGATTTAGATGAAAAAGTAGACCGTAAAAGAGTTATGCATCACGTAATAAATTTAGAAAAGAAAGGTTTAACTTATACACAATCTATTGCAGGGAATGATGTTAGTAACGATGAAAAATTACTTATAACTTTTTATGCTTTTGAAAGAGCATTAGAAATGGAACATTATGAAATGAGAGACCAATTAGGTGGGTTGCTTATATATGGGCTTTTGACAAACGGTTATTATGATTTAGCCAAATTAGCTGTGGATAAGACCTTAGTACCAGAAGAAGGGGGAACGATTAGTTTAGGATATACATATTTAATGAATATAATATGGCTTGAGAGAAAAAAGCATAGATTTGTAAATAGAGATGAACTTGCAGTAGTAATTCCAGAATTAAAGAAATATATAAAGGATAAGATAGATAACGATCTTGAAAGATTGGTAATGACTGATAGAATTTTACGTCTTAGAGAAATATCGTTAGCAAGAAGAAAACTAACTACGTATGTGTTGGAAGCAATATTAATCGGGCTTAGTGTTCTTGCTGCATCTTGGATTGGTTCATTTTTAGCTTCTCACGGAATTACTATTATCAGGTTTTGAAAAATTTGAAAGGAGGAGAACTGTTACGCGTATAAATATTAATAAGATTAAGAAAACTCACTTAAATCAGCAATGGATTAAGACCAGATCAGGAAAAACATTTTTCGGAGATATTAAAGGTTTAAATAGTGCAGTGATTTTTGTAAATCCTAAAGGTTCTACTTTAAAAATTTTCAAATGAATAAAAAATGATAATTGATAATTGAAATTCCCTCTCTCTCTAACTCTCTCCCACGGAGTGGAGAGAGGATGTTTTAATTGCAAATTGAAGATTGCAAATTGAAAAACGCCCTACTAAAAGGTAATCCAGGAATCCCCTCGCCCTTTGATGGGAGAGGTGGGAGGGGAGAGGGTGATTAAAAAAATTAAAAATTAACAATTAAGAATTTTCAATTTTTATTTTCCCCCTTTTCAGAGCTTGTGCAAAAAATAGGAAAAAATATAAAAAACAGAAAACTGACGTATAAAAATGATTAAAAAATAAGGGAAAAATAAAAATAGAAAAAATTAAAATATCAAATTTTATGTTTTTTGCACAGGCTCGGAGGGGAGAGAGGATTTTTTAAAAAATTGGTAATTGTAAATTGATAATTGATAATTAAAACCACCCACTCTCTCTAAATCTCTCGCGTGCAAAATACTTCAATTACAATTTTATTTTCTTGACAAAAAATAATAATATACTAAAATTTAATCATTTAAAAGAAAAAATTCACAAACTTTAAAAAGGCGAGAAAATGTTAGATAAAAAGTATGTAGAAACAGAAATAAATAAAATAAACAAAAATATATTAAAATTTAAAAATATAAGGCATAAAAGTTTAGATTACATATTTTCAAAAGTAAATTTAACTTCAGGTAAAAAAATTCGTGGATTACTGCTCATTTTAGTTGCAAATTCAAATGGATTAAAAAAAAATTTAAAAATTTACAACCTTGCTGCTGCAATTGAGTTACTTCATTATGCGAGCTTAATACACGATGATGTAATTGATGATGCAGAAAAAAGGCGAGGGGTTTTATCGCTTCATAAAGTTCTCGGTAAAGAACTATCGATTCTTGCTGGTGATTATTTTTTTTCGCTTGTAACCAAAATTATTTTTAATGAAAAAAATTTTAAAATTTTCAAAATTTTTATTGATGCAGTAAATAGCGTCTGTAAAGGTGCTATTGATGAGATTTATAATAAAAATAATATTAAACTAAAAGAAAATGAATATATAAATATTATAACACAAAAAACTGCTTCACTTTTTCAAATAAGTTCTGAAATCGGTTCTTTGTTAGCAAAAATAAATTCAAACGATTATGAAAATTTAAAAAAATTCGGATTATATTCTGGTATTGCATTTCAGATAAAAGACGACATACTTGACATTACAGCAGATGAAAAAGAACTCGGGAAACCAACTGGCAGTGATATTTACGAAGGCAAAATAACATTGCCTTTAATAAAAGCATTAAAAAATGCCAGGGACTCAAAAAAATCAGAAATAAAAAATATTTATAAACAAAAAAAAGTTCTTGAAAATATGGATAAAATTATGTATTTTATTAAAAATAACAATGGCATTGAACTTGCATATAAAGAAGCAGAAAGATATGTGAATATGGCAAAGAAATTTGTAATGAAATCAAAAATAAAAAATAAAGAAGCCCTTATTCAGATTGCTGATTATATGATAAACAGAAATTTCTAAAGGAGAAAAAATGGAATATGGCATGCTTTTTACTTTTTTAATAATTGCTATTATTTTTACAGCAGCCGGTTTAATAGTAAATTTTTTATTAATGCCTTATAAACCAAATAAAGAGAAAAACTCAACCTATGAATGCGGTGTTGAACCGATAGGCGATGCACGGATAAGATATAATATTCGTTTCTATGTTTTTGCTTTAATGTATGTTGTATTTGCAGTAGAAGCAGTATTTTTAATCCCCTGGGCAATAATCTATAAAAGTTTTTCTGGCTTTTTACCTTTAATAGAAGGGCTTATTTTTATTTTAATTTTATTACTTGGTTTATTTTATGCTTGGAAAAAAGGTGACTTAAAATGGGTTTAATGGATGGCGTTGATCCGGTTTTAGTAAAAAAAATCCCTGGCGGACAAATCATAATTTCTTCGCTTGAATGGGCAATAAATACCGCAAGAAAAAATTCAATATGGACAGTTACTTTTGGTTTAAGATGCTGTGCCATTGAAATGATGGCAATTGCTGCAGCAAAATATGACTGGGCAAGGTTTGGTTTAGAGGTTCCTGCTGCTTCACCGAGACGTGCTGATATGATGATTGTTGCAGGCACAGTTGTTAAAAAAATGGTTCCGGTAATAAAAAGATTATATGAACAAATGCCAGAACCAAAATACGTAATTGCAATGGGGTCTTGCGCCATATCAGGAGGACCTTTTAAATACGATACATATTCAGTTGTAAAAGGGGTTGATAAAATAATACCGGTCGATGTTTATGTCCCTGGTTGCCCGCCAAGACCGGAAGCATTATTTGAAGGAATTATGAAATTGCAGGATAAAATAATGAAACAGCGTTTGATAAAGGAAGCGAAATGAATTACCAGGAAATTTTAGAAAAACTTAAAAGTAAAATAAATATTATTGAGGCAAAAGAAGACCTCGGCATATTAAATGCCACAATTGATAAAAAATCCATAAGAGATGCAGTTATTTATTTAAAAAACGAATTAAATTTTGACCATCTTAATTTTTTAACTGCAATTGACTGGATTGCAAACTTACAGATAGAAGTTATTTATCGCTTTTATTCTTACCAGACAAAAGATAAAGTGGTTTTGCGCGTAAAACTCGAAAGAACAAAACCAGAAATAGAAACAATTTCAGATTTATTTAAAACCGCTAACTGGCATGAAAGGGAAGTTTATGAAATGTTCGGGGTTAAATTTTTAAATCATCCGGATTTGAGAAAACTTTTATTGCCAGATGGCATTGAAATGCCATTGAGAAAAGATTTCACTTGTGAAGATTTTGAAAAAAAACCGGAGTTTTAGTTTACTATGGCTGATATACCATTACAATTAGAAAAAGGCAGGGAAACAGATGAATATATTTTAAGTATGGGTCCGCAGCATCCGAGTACCCATGGTGTGTTGCGTGTTGTTTTAAAACTTGATGGTGAGGTTGTTAAAGATGCCATCCCGGACGTTGGTTACATACACACCGGCATTGAAAAATTATTAGAAAATCGTAAATACGATCAAATAATTCCTTACACAGACCGCACTGATTATTTATCAGCAGTTAATAATAATCTTGCTTATTGCCTGGCTGTTGAAAAATTGCTTGGGATTGAGGTTCCAGAAAGAGCAAAAATTATTAGAGTAATTTTAGCAGAATTAAATAGGATAATGAGCCATTTGCTCTGGTATTCTGCTTATGGCATGGATATGGGTGCTTTAACCCCGATAATTTATGCTTTTCGTGAAAGGGAAGAAATCATTGATATGATGGAAGCAATGACAGGCGGTAGATTAACACATAATGCTTTAAGAATTGGCGGATTTAAATATGACCTTCCATCAGATTTTATTCCAAAACTAAAAAAATTTATTTCACATTTTAATGATAGGGTTGATGAATATGAGGCATTGCTTATAAATAATGTTATTTTTACAAGCAGAACAAAAGGAATTGGTATTTTAAAAAAAGAAATCGGCATAAATTATGGTGTCACTGGACCTTCTCTCCGTGGTTCTGATGTTGTTTATGATTTAAGAAAAATTGAACCATATTCCGGTTATGAAAAATTTGATTTTCAGGTATGCACAGGCAAAAATGGCGATACATGGGATAGATGCATAGTAAGAATGAATGAAATGCGTGAGAGTTTAAAAATTTTAACTCAATCAATTGATTTACTCAAAGAAGGTGAAATAATGGCAAAGGTGCCAAAAATAATAAAACCAGCCCCTGGTGAGGTTTATGCAGCAGTAGAAGGACCAAGGGGCGAAGTTGGTGTTTACATAGTCAGTGATGGTTCTGAAAAACCATATAGAATAAAATTGCGTTCACCTTCTTTTTCAAATTTAAGTGTTTTAAAAGAAATTGTTGTTGGTTATAAAATTGCTGACATTGTTGCAATTATGGGCAGTTTGGACCTTGTAATTCCGGAAATTGACAGGTGATTAAATGGAACTTATAAAAGAATTACTTTTTAATACTGATAAAAAACTCGCAGAGTTTTATTTATGGGCAAAAAATTTATGGCTTTCTTTTGGTCTTCATCCTGTTTTTCTTGATATCATAATACAACTTTTGGTTGTCATTGCTGTTGCTGCATTTTTGGTTTTTAATGCACTTTTTATAATTTATTATGATAGAAAAGTCGCTGCAAAATTTCAGGTAAGATATGGACCAAACAGGGTTGGCTATAAAGGTATTTTGCAAACCGTTGCTGATACAATTAAATTACTTATAAAAGAAGACATAAATCCGGACAAAGTTGATAAAGTTATTTTTGTGCTTGCACCATTTTTGGTCTTTATTCCTGCTTTTATGGTCTTTTTAGTGATTCCTTTTGGTAAAGGGCTAATTCCTGCGGATTTAAACATCGGGATTTTATATGTTCTCGCAATTACAGGGCTTTCTGTTATTGGTATTTTATCAGCTGGCTGGGCGTCAAATAATAAATACTCGTTAATAGGCGGTTTAAGGTCTGCTGCCCAGATTGTAAGTTATGAAATACCAATGGTTTTAGCCATATTAGCAATTTTAATTTTAGCAGGCAGTTTAAAAATGGGCGATATTGTTAATGCCCAGAGCAGTATTTCAAAATGGTTTATTTTTTTGCAACCGGTTGGATTTTTAATATTTTTAATTGCAGGAAATGCTGAAATAAATAGAGCACCATTTGATTTACCAGAAGCAGAATCAGAACTTGTATCCGGATTTATAACTGAATACTCTGCATTAAAATTTGCGTTTTTCTTTCTTGCTGAATATACAAATTTATTTTTAACTTCGGCAATTGCAACTACTTTATTTTTAGGTGGATGGCAGGGACCATTTTTGCCTTCATTTGTATGGTTTATTATAAAAGTTTATTTAGTTGTAACTTTTCTTATGTGGATTAGATGGACATTCCCGAGGATAAGGGTTGACCAGTTAATGGAATTTTCTTGGAAATACTTAATACCGATTGCGTTTTTAAATTTAATTATAACAGCAATTGTTGTAAAAATTGTTTAAGGTGAAAAAATGATAAGATATTTTTTAAATATAATAAAAGGAATAATAAGTTTATGTGAAGGGCTCGGCGTTACTTTAAAACACGTTTTTAGAAAGCCGATAACCCTGCAATATCCGGAGCAAAAGCCAGACCTTGCCTTGCGTTTCAGAGGACGATTGGTTATGCCTTTGGATTCGGAAAAAAATGATAACCGCTGCACAGCGTGTATGATGTGTGCAAAGGTATGCCCAAATGCATCTATTATGGAAATAGAAAAAGTTGTAGAAGATGGCAAACCAAAACCAAAAGCAAAAAAATATATTTATAATTTAGGAACCTGCATTTTTTGTAATCTATGTGTGGAAGTATGTCCTTTTGCCGCCATAGTTATGTCAGATGATTTTGCGACGGCTGACTATAATAAGGATAATTTAATTATTGACCTTGTTGCTGAAAAATATCAGATAAGCGGCAAAAAAGCAAACTGGTGGAAAAGTAAATTTAAAGAAGAAATTACAAAGGAGCAAAAGGTAAATGGTTGAGTTAATTTTATTTTATTTTTGGGCTGCGATAATTATAATTGCTGCTATTTTTACAGTGATTTCAAAAAACATATATCATTCTGCATTATGGCTTGGTTTAACACTTTTTGGAGTTGCAGGTATTTTTGTTTTATTGAATGCATATTTTTTAGCAGGCATTCAGGTTCTTATTTATATTGGTGCCGTGGTTGTTTTAACCATATTTGTTATAACCCTTACCAAAGAAATCACAGGAAAACTTGAAAAGCAGCATAATAAACAGATTATACCTGCTTTAATTTCGTGCCTTTTATGTGTATTTTTAATAATTTCAGCTGTTTTAAAAACAGATTGGGCAACACGCATAATTCACACAACAGCAGAAGATAAAACCGCAAAAATTGGTAATTTATTATTGACTGATTTTGTTTTGCCTTTTGAATTTGCATCTGTCTTATTGCTTGTTGCTTTAATAGGTGCCATAGTTATTGTTTCAATTGATAAGGAGAATGAAAATGCTTAGTTTAATGCATTTTGTAATTTTAAGCGTAATACTTTTTTCCATAGGTATTTTTGGTGTTTTGACCCGTAGAAATGCGATAGGAATTTTAATGTCCCTTGAATTAATTTTTAATGCAATAAATATAAATATGGTTGCATTTTCAAAATTTTTAACTCCTGATAATATTTATGGTGAGATATTTACCATATTTATCATAACTGTGGCAACAGCAGAAAGTGTGCTCGGACTTGCAATCATACTTGCAATTTACAGGATGCGTCAGAAAATTTATGCAGATGAAATGAATTTAATGAAATGGTAGAAAGGAGAAAAATTGGATAACATAATTTTAACAGGCATTTTAATTCCTGTTATGCCTTTTCTGGCATTTTTATTAATAGTATCCATTACAAAACGTTTTAAACTTTTAAGTGCAATTATTTCAATAACTGCAATTTTTATTTCTTTGATTTTATCCATTGTGGTATTAAACTGGCAATTAAAAAATCCTGGTATGCATTTAAAATATGATTTGCCTTGGTTATACCTGAATAATTTAAAAATGCATATTGGAATAATAATTAATTCTTTGACTTGTATAATGCTTCTTGTTGTAACTACGGTTAGTTTTTTAGTTCAGGTTTATTCAATTGGTTATATGAAAGGGGATGACGGTTTTTCAAAATTTTTTGCTTTTATTTCTCTTTTTTCATTTTCCATGCTTGGTATTGTTATTGCGGATAACCTTTTACAATTATATATTTTCTGGGAACTGGTAGGACTCTGTTCATATCTTTTAATTGGTTTCTGGTATTATAAACCAGAAGCAGCAGAAGCAGGGAAAAAGGCATTTATTGTCACAAGGTTTGGTGATTTTGGCTTTTTAATTGGTATTTTAATTGTGAGTTACCTTGCCGGCTCTTTTGATTTTGTTGATATTGAAAACTTTATTAAAGCTGGAAATATATCAGATAAATTATTAACCATAATTGTAATTCTTTTATTTTCTGGTGCAGTAGGGAAAAGCGGGCAATTTCCTTTACATATATGGTTACCTGATGCAATGGAAGGTCCAACACCTGTTTCTGCATTAATTCACGCAGCAACAATGGTTGCCGCTGGTGTATTTATGGTAGCAAGATTATTTCCGATTTTTTCATCATCGCCGGATGCAATGTTAGTTGTTGCCTATATTGGCGGGTTTACAGCACTTTTTTCTGCAACAATTGCACTTGCCCAGAATGATATAAAGAGGGTGCTTGCATATTCAACATTAAGTCAGCTCGGCTATATGATGCTGGCTTTGGGGGCTGGCGGTTATGTTGCGGGTATGTTCCATTTATACACGCATGCATTTTTTAAAGCACTTTTATTTTTATGTGCGGGAAGTGTTATTCATTCATTGCATACAAATGATATATGGCAGATGGGTGGTTTGCATAAAAAAATGCCAATTACTTCAATAACCTTTCTTATTGCCGCACTTGCAATATCAGGCATATTCCCATTATCCGGCTTTTTCAGTAAGGATGAAATTTTATTAACTGTTTTACATTCAGGGAACAAAGTTCTTTATTATGCAGCACTTTTTACTGCGTTTTTAACAGCATTCTATATGTTCAGATTGTATTTTGTGACATTTTTTGGAAAAGAAAAAGAAGAAAGTCATTGTCATGAATCCCCGGCTGTTATGACAGTGCCGCTTATTTTACTTGCTTTACTTGCAATTGTTGCTGGTTTTGTTGGTTTACCTGGAAAATTCAGTATTTATAATTTTCTTTTCTTAGAACATCCGGAAGAAGTCAAAATGGATTACGGTGTTGCAATAACTTCTAACATTGTTGCGATTTCAGGTATATTACTCGCATTCATAATTTATGGTATTAGAATTTTAAGTCCTGATACAATCCGTGAAAAAGCCGGTTTTGTATATACAATTTTAAAAAATAAATATTACATAGATGAAATTTATTTATTTTTTATAAGAACTGTTTATTATAATCTAACAGAAGGAATAAAATGGTTTGACAGGCATATTGTTGATGGGGCTGTAAATCTGGTTGCATTTTTATGTAGATGGAGCGGTAATAAACTTAAATTCACAATTACCGGCAGAGTTCAGAATTATGCTTTAATCATTGTTGCTGGTTTGATTTTTGTAATCTTGGCAATATATATTTTTATGCCTGACTTGATATTTGCGGGTGGTGTAAAATGAATTTATTTTTAAATAGTTTTCCAGTATTAACAACAATATATATGATGCCTTTGCTTGCAGTCATCTTATTATTATTTATTCCAGAAAAAAATCACAGGGCAATAAAAATTACATCTCTTTTTTTTACTTCAATTTCTTTTTTGTTATCCATAATTTTATTTTTTTCCTATGATTTTCATCGTGGTGGACTTCAATTCATTGAAAGACATAACTGGATACAAGCGATAGGCATAAATTATTTTCTTGCTGTAAATGGAATAAATGTAACTCTTGTTTTGTTAACCGGAATAATAATAGTAACCGGAGTTCTTGCTTCCTGGGATGTGAATGTAAGACCAAAGGAATTTTTTATGCTTTTGCTTACTCTTGTAACAGGTGTCTTTGGTGTTTTTATGGCTTATAATTTATTTTTATTCTTTTTATTTTATGAAGTTGCTGTGCTTCCAATGTATCTTTTAATTGGAATATGGGGAACAGGGGATAAGCAGTATTCTGCTATGAAATTAACCCTTTATTTACTTGTTGGGAGTGCATTAATTCTTGCTGGAATACTGGGACTTTATTTTGCAACAGGGCTTAATACTTTTGATTTTGATGTTCTGGAAAAATTCAAATTTGCAAGAAATTTTCAGATAATATTTTTCCCTATTTTATTTCTTGGCTTTGGTGTTCTGGCTGCACTTTGGCCCTTTCATACCTGGTCGCCTGATGGACATGCATCAGCACCTACTGCGGTTTCAATGCTTCATGCAGGGGTTTTGATGAAACTCGGTGCTTATGGTTGCCTTGTAATTGCTGTTTATTTATTGCCGGAAGGGGCAAAATTCTGGTTACCCTTTGTTGCTTTGCTTACTGTTGTTAATATAGTTTATGGGTCTCTTGGTGCTTTTGCCCAAAAGGATTTAAAATACATTGTTGCATATTCAAGTGTGAGTCATATGGGTATTGTTCTTTTAGGTATTGCGTCGCAGAATTCCCTTGCATTAAGCGGGGCAGTCCTGCAAATGTTTTCTCATGGAGTTATGACAGGCCTTTTCTTCGGACTTGTCGGTATGGTTTATGGCAGAACTCATACAAGGATGATAAATGAGATGTCAGGTCTTGCAAAAAAAATACCTGCACTTGCAGCATTTTTTATTATGACCGGATTATGCTCACTTGGTTTGCCAGGTCTTTCCGGTTTTGTTGCAGAAATTATAACTTTTATAGGGGCATACAGAACATATCCTGTTATAACTATAATCTGTGTTACTGGTATTGTGTTTACTGCTTATTATGTTTTGCGTGCATTGCAAATTATTTTTTATGGCAAACTTGATGAGCATTATGCGGACTTAAAAGATGCAAATAAAATAGAATTTACAGCACTTTTTATTTTAATGTTTTTCATAGTTGCGATCGGCTTTTATCCTTTTTACATAATGAATGTTATAAACAGTGCAGTTGGTGAAATTGCCCAGAAACTTTTAATGCCTTAATGGAGGTAAAAATTGAATTTTTTATTATTGATTGATGAGATTGTAATAGCAGCAATAATTTTATTAATTTTTTTAATTGACTTTATTTTTAAAAATAAAAAAATAAGCGGTTATTTTTATATTTTATCCCTTATTGCTTTAATAATTTATATAATTTTATATAAAAAATCAGGAATCTTATTAAATGGGGCATTTGTTTATGATGGAATTTCCTGGTTCGGGAAAATAATACTTTTGACAGGGGCAATTATAACCGGCTTTTTATCCATTGACACAGTAAAGGTAAGTAATAAAAGAATGGGAGCATATTATATTTTATTACTTTCTGCAACACTCGGTATGATGCTTTTAATTTCATCAAAAGAATTAATTACACTTTACGTTGGGTTGGAACTTGCCACTGTTAGTTTGTATGCTTTAACAGCGATTTATAAAAAAGATGATTATTCATTGGAAGCAGGTATTAAATATTTGATTTTAGGAGCTTTATCTTCTGGCATTTTATTATACGGAATCAGTTTGATTTATGCATCCACGCGCACCACTTACCTTGAAAAAATTCTTTTTTATTCAACAGTTCCGGGTATTTCACCTGTATTCATTCTTGGTATAATTTTAATTTTAATTGGCGTATGCTTTAAACTTTCAGCGGTCCCAATGCATGTGTGGACACCAGATGTGTATCAGGGAGCGCCAACGCCTATTACTGCATTTATTTCAACTGTATCAAAGACAGCTGGCTTTATATTTTTAATAAGATTATTTTCCTATACTTTCATAAAATTTGATTTTTTATGGTTACCTGTTTTTGTTGTGATTTCTTTTTTAACAATGACACTTGGAAATTTAATGGCAATTCCGCAAAAAAATATTAAAAGGTTACTTGCTTATTCAACAATATCACAGGCAGGTTATATTCTTGTTGGTTTTGTAGGCGTATCTGTGATTGGCATCAGTTCAGTTATTTTTTATTTATTTGTTTATACTTTTACAAATCTTGCTGCTTTTGCAGTTGTTATTGGTTTTTCAAATGTAACCGGTTCTGATGAAATTGATGATTATTCGGGGCTTGCTCAAAGGGAACCGCTTTTGGCATTAACTTTTTTGCTTTCATTATTATCGCTTGCTGGCATTCCACCACTTGCCGGTTTTGTTGGTAAATTTTATTTATTTTATGCTGCAATGCAAAAAGATTTTCTTATTCTTGTAATTCTTGCAACATTAAACAGCACCCTTTCTTTATATTATTATCTGCTTGTTTTAAAAAGAATGTATATTTTTGACCCAAAAGAAAATTTTGCAAAAATAAAATTACCGATAAGTTTAAAAATTGCTTTGATTATAACAATAGCAGGTATTTTATTGCTTGGCATATTACCAGGAAATATTATCGATACAACATTTAATGTTTCTCAGGAAATTTTTGGGAGATAAAGTATTTACTATATTTTTTTTAAAAAATTGGGATGCTATTATTATTTATATATTATGAAAAGAGGGAGAAAAATAGTAAAGGTTAAATTTTATTAATGTAAAAAAGTAAAATAATAAAACCTACCGTGTCTTAGCTATTGCAAAAAATTGCGATAACTCTTGACAATAATAATAATGATGTTATTATATTTAAAACTAAACTGGAGGTGTTATTTATATGAAAGAATATAAAGGTTCGCTAATAGGTAAAGGTAAAAAAGTTGCCATTGTTATTTCCCGTTTTAATGAAGCAATTAGTAAAAATCTTTTAACCGGAGCGATTGATTGTTTAACAAGACACAGTGTATCTGATGAAGCCATTGATATTTTTTGGACCCCGGGTTCATTTGAAATACCAAATGTCCTTGCAAATCTTTTAAAAAATTCAAAATACGATGGTTTTATTGCCCTTGGCGTGGTTATACGCGGTGATACACCACATTTTGAGTATATCGCAGCAGAAGTATCAAAAGGTATTGCAAATTTAAGTATTGAGTCAGGGAAACCAATTGCATTTGGCGTTATTACCGCAGACAATGTAGACCAGGCAATGGATAGGGCAGGAATAAAATCTGGAAATAAGGGTTGGGATGCTGCTCTTTCAGTTCTTGAAATGATGGATTTGTTGGATAATATAAAATAAATAAAATAAAATTAAACAGAAGGAAAAATGGGAATAAGACGCGTTGGAAGAATAATAGCTCTTCAGAGTTTGTACCAAATTGATATTGTAAATGCAGAAATACAACAGGTTGAAAATTTTATTGATAATTATACTTATCTTGATTCCATACAGGAAAAAGATGAAGATAATTTTATAGAAAAATCAAAAGAATTTGCAAAAGAATTAGTAAAAATTGTTGTTGATAACAGGGAAGAGATAGACAATTTAATCCCAAAATACTTAAAAAACTGGCGATACGATAGAATTTTGTCCATAGATAGAAATATTTTACGACTCGGCGTGGCTGAATTGTTTTTCAGAGAAGATATTCCATATAAGGTTACCATAAACGAAGCCATAGAACTTGCAAAAAAATTCGGGGATAAAAAATCAGGCAGTTTTGTTAATGGAGTTCTTGATAGTATAGTAAAAAATGAAAAAGAAAAAAAAGAAATATTAAAAATAAAATTACAAAATAAGAGCGATAAGGAAAAAGATAATTAACCATTCATTTTTTATTTTTAAATCTCCAAATTTTCTAAAAAATTAGATTTGCTTATAAAATTTCCTTTTTGCAGAAAAGTGACTGTGTAAACAGACGCGTTGTTTAAAATGTATTTTATTACTCTATCTGCATTAGCCATCCTTCCCTTCGGCGGGTTTTATTTCTTTCTTTTCTAAAAGAAGAATTAAGAAGGATTTTAAATTTTTATTATCACCTTCCATAACTGAGTGGGGCATTGCATAAATAGAACCAATTTATATTATCAGAATAAAAATTATTTGACATAGTTTTTTAGTTATTGTAAAATTATGCAATTTTAAATTAAGGTGTTTTAACAATGTTTAAAATAAATTTAAGTTCTTTTTTAGAAAGAACAGAATTAAAATTTGATTTAAAAAAAGATGAGATAAATTTTGGTGATGATTTACCAGTGATTGATAGTTTAAGGGTAAATCTTATTTTAACAAAACAGGAAAACGACGTTATACTTGTGCAGGGCGAATTAAAATGTGAAGTAATAATGAAATGTTCAAGATGCCTTGACAGGTTTAATTATAGCATAGGAACCGATTTTACGGTTCTTTTTAAGAAAAAAGAAATATATAATAATGAAGATGCAGAAAGTGGAATCTTATTATATGACAAGAATGAAATAGAACTTTTTGATTACATACGTGAGACATTGCTTTTAGAAATACCTGTAAAACCATTATGCAGTGAAAATTGTAAAGGGCTTTGTCCTGTATGTGGTGCTAATTTGAATAAGCAACAATGCAATTGTAAAAATGATATAGGAAATAATCCATTCAAATTTTTAGAAATTAAATAAATTTTTAAAAGGAGGAGATTTTTGTGGCAAATTTAACACGAAAAACATCAAGGTCAAAATCAAGAAGCAGAAGAGCCGCAAATATGAAATTTAAACAAAATATTAATCTTGTTGAGTGCCCGAACTGTCATCAAAAAAAATTACCACATAGAATTTGTGAAAATTGTGGTTATTATGATGGAAAAAATGTTCTTAATATAGAAGAATAAAATTTTTATACCAGGAGATATGATGAAAATCGTTCTTGATGCAATGGGCGGTGATAATGCACCCTCTATTGAAATAGAGGGGGCAATTCAGGCAATAAAAGAATATAATGACATATTTATAACGCTTGTAGGAAAAAAAGATATAATTGAAAAAATGTTGATTGGTAGATTAACCAGTAATGAAAGAGCACGCATTGAAATAGTAAATGCGGATGAAGTAATAACAATGAATGAACATCCTGCCCAGGCAATAAAACAAAAACCAAATTCTTCCATTGTAGTTGCAGCAAATTATATTAAAGAAGGAAAGGGAGATGCCCTTGTTTCAGCAGGAAACACAGGCGCTGTTGTTGCTTCTTCGCTTTTAATAATTGGAAGAATACCAGGAATTTTAAGACCTGCCATATTAACTCCAATTCCTTCAAGAAAATATTATACTGCGTTACTTGATGCTGGTGCCACAGTTGACTGCAAACCAGCTTACCTTGCTCAGTTTGCCGTGATGGGTTCATTATATGCAAAACACATACTTGGCATTGAAAATCCAAGTGTTGGTTTACTTTCAGTCGGTGAAGAAGAAGCAAAAGGAAATGAATTAACAACAGCAGCAAAAGATTTGTTAGCAAAAACAAATGTTAATTATAAAGGAAACGCAGAAGGCAGAGATATAATTAATGGGAATTTTGATGTTGTTGTATGTGATGGTTTTGTTGGAAATGCAATTTTGAAATTCGGGGAAGAAATAGCACATTTTATGATTGATTTAATAAAGCAGGGGGTAAAAGAAAGTGGATTATTTGTAAAAATCGGCGCTTTTTTAATGATGTCTGTTTTTGGCAGAATAAAAAAGAAAGTAAGTTATGATGAATATGGCGGTGCATTATTGCTTGGCATAAAAAAGCCGGTAATAATAACACATGGAAGAGCAAATGCAAAAGCAATAAAAAATGCAATCAGGGTTGCTGCGGAATTTATTAGACATCATATTAATGAAGATATAGAAAAGTGTATAAAAAATATATCCTTTGAATAAAGATGAATTCGGCAATTTTAGGTACTGGATTTTATACCCCTGAAAAAATTTTAACAAATTTTGACCTAGAAAAAATGGTACAAACCACAGATGAATGGATTACTCAAAGAACCGGTATAAAACAAAGGCGAATTGCTGCTGATAATGAATCCACTTCAGATATTGCTTTAAAAGCATCTCTTAAAGCAATTGAAAATTCTGGTATAAAAAAAGAAGAAATTGATTATGTTATAGTTGCAACTGTGACCGGTGATTTTCTTTTTCCGGCAACTGCAAATGTTTTAATTGATAAACTTGGAATAAATAATATACCGTCTGTTGATATTTCTGCTGCATGTTCTGGTTTTGTTTATGGACTTGAACTGGCAGATGCTTTAATAAAATCAGGTAAATATAATAAGATATTACTTGTAGGGGCTGAGACATTTTCAAGAATTGTAAACTGGGAAGATAGAACAACCTGCATATTATTTGGGGATGGAGCAGGTGCAGTTATAATTGGTAAATCAGATGAAGATAATGGGATTTTATCAACCTTTAATTCTTCTGATGGTTCAAAAGCAAGGTTATTGTTTATAGAAGGCGGTGGTAGTTATAAACCATTTTCACAAGAGGTTTTAAAAGAAAAATCAATGTATGTAAAAATGAATGGAAGAGAAGTTTATAAAGCAGCAATAGAAACGATGTATGAAGCAGTAAAAGTTTCTGCAGAGAGGGCTCATGTAGGGATTGAAAAAATAGATTATTTTATTTTTCATCAGGCAAATAAAAGAATAATAGATTCAATTGCAGAGAGATTTAATATACCGCAGGAAAAAATAATCATAAATCTTGATAAATACGGAAATACTTCTGCTGCAACAATTCCAATTGCACTTGCAGAAGCAGTAGAGAGCGGAAAAATAAAAAAGGGAAATATAATTGCTTTATCAGCAATGGGAGCTGGCTTTACCTGGGGCGGAGCAATTGTGAAATTGTAAAATAAAGTCAATGCTTGAAATTTAAAAAAATTAAATATTCTGCCAGCCGTATAACTTACAGAAAATATTTAATTTCTAAAACGAAATTTAATGTGGTTTTTTAATTTTTTGCATTTTTTTTTAATTTTACTTCAGAGCGATAAAATTAAAACTTGACTTTTATTTATAAAAAAATATAATTTATTTAGTTCCTTATTAATGAAGGAAATTCCCGTGAGATTCGGGATGCTGTCGCGCAACGGTAATGCTTCCTTTGGGAAGTTAGCCCGGTCCATCATTAATAAAGGCAGAGTACCTTCGCGTAAAAGGGAAGAAGAGAGATATAAATTTTTTTATATAGAATTTCAAACCCGGCGAAGGTGCCGGGTTTTATTATTTTACGAGGTGCTGATATGATTTTATATCTTGTAAGACATGGTGAAACAGAATGGAATGAAAAACTTTTATTTCAAGGGCATTCAAATACATCATTAAATAAAAATGGCATAAATCAGGCAAAAAAAATAGCAAAATATTTTAAAGATAAAAAAGTAGATATTATTTATTCCAGTGATTTAAAACGTGCATTTGATACAGCAAAAATAATTAAAAATTCATTAAAATTTAAAGGTAAAATAATCAAATCAGAATTATTAAGGGAAAGAAATTATGGCTCTTTAGAAGGTAAACACTATAATTTATTTTTTGACAGGAAAAAGTTTGATGGCGAAAAAGATAATGTCTTTTTCTCACGGCTAAAAAAGATATTTAAAAAAATTTTAAATGAAAATAATGGGAAAAATATAATGGTGGTTACACATGGTGGTGTGGTTAGGGCATTTATTGCATTTGCCTTAAATTTAAAGGACTATAAAAGGATAAGAATTTATAATGCTTCTATTTCAGAAATTTATTATGATGAAAAAAAGGATGCATTTTTTGTGGTTATGTTTAATTCAATAGAACATTTAAGTAAAAAAGATAAACAAAAGATAAGATTGCATATAAAAGGAATATAAAATGAAGTTAAAAAAAGGACTTATTCAAATTTATACTGGAGATGGCAAAGGCAAAACAACCTCGGCAATTGGTTCAGCAATAAGGGCTGCGGGCGCCGGACTTTCAGTTGCTTTTTTTCAGTTTTTAAAATATGGAAAATTTAAAAGCAGTGAAGAAAAAATACTGGGAAAAATAAAAAAAATAAAATTTATTAAATTTAAAGAAAAGTCACCTTTATTTTCAAAAATAGATAAAGAAAAATTAAAAAAGCAGATACAAAAGGATATGGAAATTGTCTGGAACACAATTTTTTCAAAAAAATATGATTTAATAATCCTTGATGAATTTACTTATTTATTAAATATGAAACTTTTGGATTTGGGTGCTTTTTTAGATAAAATCAAGCAAAAACCGGAAAATGTTGAAATAATAATGACAGGCAGGAATGCTCCAAAAGAAATTGTAAAAATTGCATCATTAGTTTCCTTTATAAAAAAAATAAAACATCCATTTGATAAAAAAATTTTAGCAAGAAAGGGAATTGAATATTAATGAATAAAAGGATTTTTAATATAGTATTACTTTTACTTTTATTTATTTTACCTTTATCAGGTGAAATAATAGTAGATGATGTAGGCAGAAAAGTGGATATTATGCTGCCTGTTAACAGGGTAATTAGTTTATCCCCTGGGCATACAGAAATGATTTATTTTCTTTCAAAAGAGGAAAAATTAATTGCTGTATCGCAGAACTGTGATTATCCAGATGATACAAAAAATAAAATAAAGGCAGGGACATTTTTTAATCCTGACATTGAAAAAATAATAAAATTAAAGCCAGATTTAGTTATTTCTGGCGGTGGCATACAAAAAAAAGCCATAAAAAAACTGGAAGATTTAAAAATACCAGTTATTGTTTTTTATCCTGATAGCATAGATGGCATAATAAAAAATATGGAAGTCCTTTGCAAAATTTTAAACGCAGATGTAAAAAAAGTTGAAAATTTTAAAAATAAAATAATTAAAAATAAAAAAGATAAAAAAGTTAAAACATATTTAGAACTCTGGGATAAACCAAAAATGGCAATAGGTGGAAAGTCATTTATAAACGATATTATTTTTTATGCAGGCGGGGAAAATATATTTAATAACTCAATATCAGAATATCCAAAAATAAATGAAGAAGAAATTTTAAAAAGAAATCCAGAAGTGATTATTTTATTATATGAGACAAAAAGAAAAAATTTTCCTTTATTTGATAAAACAGATGCAGGTAAAAATAAACGTATTTTTATATTGGAAAAGGAAAAACAGGATATTTTTTTAAGACCGAGCCCAAGAATCTTAAATGCAATTGAATATTTAAAAAATATATATGAGGATATAAATGAAAAATAAACTAATTTTTTTAATAATTACATTTTTAATTCTTATTTTTATCTTTTTTTTGTCGTTGTCAATAGGTAGTGTTAAACTTAATTTTATTCAAATAATAAAAACATTATTTAATAAAGAAAAAGAACAAATTTATGAATTAATTGTTTTAAATATAAGATTACCAAGAATAATTTTCAGTATATTTATTGGCGGTTTACTTGCAATGAGTGGGGCGATTTTGCAATCCATATTAAAAAATCCTCTTGCAGACCCGTATATAACCGGCATTTCATCAGGTGCAGCACTTGGGGCAACTTTTGGGATAATTGTAGGTGCTAACAATATTTTTTTACCAGCAATTGCAGGTGCATTTTTAACGATTTTATTTGTATATAAAGCATCTTTAGTTTATGGAAAAATAAATACAGGGTCACTTTTACTTATTGGAGTTATGACAGGAACTTTTTTATCATCAATTATAATGCTATTAAGCACGGTATTTAATAGAGATTTAGTAAAGGTTGTTTTCTGGCTTATGGGTGATTTATCAAATATAGAGCCGATTTATGTGAATTTATTAGTATTTTTTTCTTTAATAATTATTATTTTTGTAATTTTATTTTCAAATGATTTAAATATTATTGCAACAGGGGAAGAAGAGGCAAAAACATTAGGAGTAAATACAGAATTTTTAAAAACTTATTATTTTATTTTATCAAGTTTAATTGTTGCAATTTGTGTTTCACTAAGCGGTATTATTGGATTTGTTGGTTTGATTATCCCGCATATAATTCGTTATTTTATTGGCTCGGATAATAGGTTTTTATTGCCGGCATCTTTTATTTTAGGTGGAATTTTTTTACTTTTGTCAGATACCCTGGCACGATTTTTATTTTTACCAATAGAAATACCAGTGGGAATAATCACTGGCATTATTGGCGCCCCTATTTTCATAATTTTAATTTTAAACAGGAAAAATGTATGAATCAGTTTATTATAATTAATGACTTAAATTTTAAATATGCTGAAAATGGTTTTAAACTTGAAAATATAAATTTAGAATTAGAAAAGGGTAAAATAATTTCATTAATAGGTCCAAATGGAGCAGGTAAAACAACAATTGCAAAAATTTTATCAGGAATAATTGATAATTATACTGGAAGGATTTTTATTGAGGGAAAGGACTTAAAAAAATTGAATTTTAAAGAAAAGGCAAGAAAAATTGCCTATGTGCCACAGGTATTTAATACGATTTTTGATTTTGAAATAAAAGAAATTTTATTAATGGGAAGAAGAAATAATTCAAATGGAATTGGATTTATGAAAAAAATTGATATTGATATAGTTGAGGAAACTATGCGTGATTTTGGATTGTATGAGAAAAAAAATAAAAAATTTTCAACATTAAGCGGCGGAGAAAAAAGAATGGTTTTAATTGCAAGGGCGATTTGCCAGGGTGCTGATTTCATTATTCTTGATGAACCGGTTGCATACCTTGATTTACATCATTATGTGGATTTAATAAATATACTTTTAAAACTTAATAAAAGTGGCAAAACAATTTTTTTAATTTTGCATGATATAAATATGGCATCTGAAATTTCAGATGAAATAATTTTATTAAATAGGGGTAAAATAATAAAAAAAGACATACCCGAAAATATAATAAATGAAGATATTATAAAAAATTTTTATGGAATAAAAAATTTTATAATTAAAAATAATCCTGTAACATTTAGACCAAATGTTATTATAATGCCCCCATAAATAAATTTAAAGCAAAGGAGGTGAATTTATGAAATGCCTCAGTTATAGAAGGTGATAATAAAAATTGAAAAATCCCTCTTAATCTCCCTTTAGAAAAGGGAGAGATAAAATGAAAAAATTTTTTAATACCCCTCTTTTTTAAAGAGGGGGGAGGGGAGATTTTATGCAAGCAAAAAAAGTAACATGAGAAAATTTTTTTATATTTTATAAAAACCTACCATAACTGAGAGTATACGAATTGATTTAATAATTTTAATTTTTAAATAAAAAGGAGGAGTAAATGAAAAAATTTTTTACACTGGTTTTTGTATTGTTTTATGCATCACTTTTTTCCTATTCAGATGAATACAATGTTATTAAAAACATATATGATAATCAGAATACACAAGGGACAGAAGAAGTAAAGCCGGCAGGGGATGAAATCAAGGATTTTCAACCATATCAGCAACCCAAAAATACAGGGATATATGAATTCAAACCAAAGCAGGTAAAAGAAACCCCAAAAACAAATTTAGGTGATGTTGTTGTAACAGCAGGAACATTGCCTGAAAGTATAGGGGTTGTACCAAGGAATATAGATATAATTGATGAAAAAGAATTTAAAAAATACAGCAGTTCTGGAAATGTGCCAGATGTTTTTGAATCAATTTCTGGAATAAATGTACGGCGTTATGGACCTATAAATGCTCTTTCTACCTTATCTTTAAGAGGTGGTTCATCAAGACAGGCATTGATTTTGATTAATAATATACCGGTAACTGACCTTGGGACCCAGGACACAAACCTTTCTTTGCTTGATTTAACCGGAATAGATAAAATAGAAATTGTAAAAGGTGGTTTATCCTCGGTATATGGTGCAAATGCATCAGCTGGGGTAATAAATTTAATAAATGAGCCAGTGGAAAAAAAATTAATTTCGTTTGACTCATTTTATGGCTCAAATAATAGTCAAAAATTATCATTAAGAAGCACCTATAATTTATTTAATTTAAATTATACTATTTCATTAGCAGAAGAAAAATCAGATGGATATTTTATAAATTCTTCATATTTAAAAAGAAATGCAAATGCTCGTGCTTATTTACAGACAGAAAATTCATTAACAGAAATAGATGGTTATTATGCAAAAAGGGATAACAGTATCCCTTTTAATGAATTTGGTCCTACACCTAATGCCAAACAATATGATGAAATATATGGAATAGGATTTAATGAAATTTACAATTTTGATTTTTTAAAATTAAAGGCAAAAGGATATATGAGGGGTGGGGATTTAATTTATAAAGATGAAATGTTTTCAATTGATGACAGACATATAAAAAAAGAAAAATTAGCTCAGTTATCTGCCTTATACGAAGAAGGGGATTTTATAAAAATCATATTTGGAGGAGAATTAACAAATCAGGAATTAAATAGTACCAAAGCAGGATTGAATACGCTGGATAATAATGCATTATTTTCAAGTATAACATTATTTTTATTTAAAAATTTAACAATCAATGCAAGTGGTAGAATAGATAATAATGCAATTTATGGTCAGGAAAAAAGTGGGAGTTTGGGAATTAAATACAATATGCCTGAAAATACGGAAATTTTTAGTTCTTTAGAATATGCTTTTTCTGCACCAACCCTTATGGAGTTATTCTGGAATGAAAAAACAGTTTATGATTTTGGTGGTGGCTACACATATACAAGCGAAATTTATGGCAATAAAAATTTAAAAACAGAAAAATCATATTCTTATGAAATTGGTATAAATAAAAAAGAAAAGAGTATTACAGAAACAATAAGTTTTTTTAGAAGGGATGTCATTGATTTAATAAAATGGCAGGTTGACACTGATTTTTTAACCTATGATAAGAGTATGCCTGTAAATATTGATAGAGCATTTATTTTAGGTATAGAAGCATCTGTAAAATTTAATCCATTTGATTTTATAGGAACGGGTGCGAATTACACCTATATGTATGCAATTGATAGTAATACAAGGGAAAAATTACCATACAGTCCTGAGGATAAAATAAATGGTTATTTAGAATTTGTTTTACCATTTAAATCAAAAATTGGTATAACAGCAGAGTATGTTGATTTCAGATTTGATACAAAAAAGAGGTTGATGAAAGAATATTATTTATTTGGTGGCTATTTTACGCATACAATAAATGATTATTTTAAAGCGTATTTGAATGTCAATAATTTATTTGATAATAAAGATTATATGGTCATAAATATGATTCCTATGCCAGGACGTGAAATTATGGCAGGAGTTAATTTTATGTTTTAAAAAAAATTTAAAATTTCTTTCTAAAAGAGATAATGTACCGCCTCAGTCACGGTAGGTTTTTAAAAAATATGAAGTAAATTTTTTTGCTTTATTTTTTTGCCTGCATAAAATCTCCCCCTGCCCCTCTTTTAAAAAGAGGGGAATTAAAAAAATTTTTTCGTTTTTATTTCTCCCTTTTCAAAAGGGAGATTAAGAGGGCTTTTCAATTTTTATTATTACCTCCC
>Ga0078972_1007776_pt1 | contig 23394 bp, 25 predicted proteins | sample YelNatPaOPGAMG01_FD_67568 | JGI IMG/M metagenome (GOLD analysis project Ga0078972, IMG submission 67568) | Hot spring thermophilic microbial communities from Obsidian Pool, Yellowstone National Park, USA - OP-RAMG-01 (SPADES assembly) (version 2) | ecosystem: Environmental > Aquatic > Thermal...
CGTCGCCCCCGCGGGGCGGTCCGGGGGGGCGGGAGCGCCGAACGCGCGACCCGAAGGACGACCGCAGGAGAGCGACAGCGAGGCGCTCATAACGACGTCCGCCGATGGCTCGATGCGGACCCACCGTGAGCGCCGAACCGGCGATCTGTCGTCACCGCCGGAGATCGACCGCCCCTACCGACCGTCACCCTCCGTGGCACAGTGTCGTGCCGAGACCAACCAGGCGTCGACGCTGTCGCGCGGAGGTCGCTCAATAGCGTGGACGCCCCGATGCCTCCTCAGTAGAGGCACGCCACAGTGGCTGGCTCACAGTCGAGGAGGTCGCGATGGCGCTGGCAAGGACTGGGCGGGCTCGAGGCGCCTGTGGAGATGACGAGACCCGCGACTGCTTCACACCGCACAACTCGCACGGCGCGGAGCGCGAGCCCGTCGCAACGACGCGACCAGCCGAGCAGAAGCTCGAGACCACGACATGGCCGGCACACGCCACGCTGGCGCTGTGCCGTGGCGGTGGCCGTGGCCGTGGCCGTGACGCTGCGTCGGACGCGAGGTTGCGCGCGAGGAAGAGCTGCTCCTGATGCGCGCGAGGCACGCACGACTCGACGAGGTCGTCATCTCACTTTGCACAGAGGCGGCGAGCCATGACATCGAGCTGCCGATCAGCTATGTCCGTGCAGTCGCGCGAGAGGGACTTTCCCGCGAGCGCGCACTTCGCGTCCACCGCCTCGGTGACGGGGTCGTCATCTGCACGACGTCACGGACGACGGGTCGTCTCCCGGTCCTTCTCGGCTACGCGGACCGTCGGGGCCAGTGGTATTCCGACGGCCACCGCCGCCTCGAGGCACACACGAGCGAGCTCGATCTCGACGTGATCGGCCTCGAGCGATGAGGACCTCGCCGATCACAGCTGCTCGGCAGCGTCATGGTCTCGCAGAGGTCGCGCGGAGATCGGGGATCGAGGTGACGCGTGACTCGGGCTCGGTGACGGTGCGCTGTCTGTTTCCACGCCACGGCCACTACGACCTCTCGCCCTCGCTTCGACTCCATCTCGAGACGGGTCTGTACACCTGCTTCGGCTGTGGAGCACACGGCGACGTCGTCGAGTGGGTCCAGACGAGCGAGGGCGTCACCTGGCGCGAGGCGATCGCACTGCTCGACGCAGGTGGACCGCTCCACAACGCCTGGTCCGGTCCCGAACGAGCGATGGATCTGGCTGGGTCCCGAACGAGATCATTCGCGCACGGTCAAACCGACGCGCTGGTCGGCGAGGTGAGTGCCGCGACCCGTGGCGAGCTCGAGCATCTCGGGACGCGACAGCCCGTGCTCGAGCGTCCGGACGTCGAGCGGACAGCACCGGCTCGTGTCCATGGCGTGCTCGCTCTCGCGTGGCGCTACGACAGCTGCCGAGCGCTCCACGACCGCGGTGTCGCCTACCTCCAACGCCGCGCCATCGACGTCCGCGTGCTCGAGGCCGTGACGCGACGCTGCGAGGTCGGTCACAGCCCCGCGCGCGCGGATGGGCTCGTCAACGCGCTTCGCGGTGCCGGTGTCACCGATGACGAGCTCGTCGACGCGGGGCTCGCGAGGAGGCGAGGAGGCGAGGAGCGTCTCACCGACGTCTACCGCCAGCGCGTCCTCGTCCCTGTCCGCGAGAAGAACGGTCGCATCTCCGGCTTGGTCGGTCGCAACGTCGGCGATCCGCGCTGGCCGACGTACCTCAACCCACCGAGGACCGCGGTCTATGACAAGTCCGTCGATCTCTACCAGCCCCTTCGCGCACCCATGAGTCGAGATGGCCACGTAGTCGTCGTCGAGGGGACCCTCGACGCGATGGCGATCGCAACGGCAGCGATCCGTGCAGGTCGTGAGCGAGAGCTCTGTCCGGTCACCCAGTCCGGCAGGGAGCTCTCCTTGCACCAGATCGAGCGGGTGCTCTCCTTGCACCCTGCGCCACCGGTCATCGCCTTCGACGGCGACGCGGCGGGTGCGGAGTCGAACGAGCGCGTTTCCCGTGCTGTCGCGCGCACTGGTCGTCCGGTCATGGTGACGACATTGCCGGACGGCCACGACCCGGCTTCCTGGCTCGAGGCGATGGGGGACCGGGGGCTCGACGCGTGGATCTGTCGAGAGACGAGCACCTCGAGCCATGATGCGCCGAGACCGGTGCCCACGGTAGAGCGGGGCCTCGACCCCACAGTTGACGAAGCAGCACCGAGCTCGGTTCGACGCGCGCTGCGAGATGGCTACGGCCGTGCGAGGGGTGCGGTGCCGCACGATGCAGCAGTTGCGCTCGTCGAGCCCGGCCGCGAGTTGGGCGTGGCGCTGTGACCACGGCGGAGGCACCGCCAACGACGTGCATGACCACCCACGTGCTCTCGGTGCTCCCGGGAGCTGTCACGACCGATCTGTCGACTACAGCAACCTCCAAAGGAGAGCAACGATGAGGACCGTGAGGCCGAGCCTTGCCCACAAGCCCCTGTTGAGCGTCGAGGAGGTCGCCATCCTCCTCGGACAGAGCCGCTCCTCGCTCTACCGCTCGATCGAGCGAGGGGACCTGCCGCTGCCGGTGTTCAAGCTGAGCGGCCGTTGGCGGGTGCCGCGACGCGCTGTCGAGCGCCTCCTCGAGGGCGATCTACCGGTGATGGGTGTTGGTGCGTCACCGGAGGCTGGTCGTTCGCTCGATCTGTAGGAAGACTGTGCTCGCCGGAGAGCAGACGGCCGATGTGCTCGGCTGCTCGCCGGTCCTCGGCTGGCACCGCGTCGGTGTAGTGGCGCGCCATCTGGACCGTCGCCCAACCGAGGCGGGACTGCTTCTGCGTCTCGCTGATCACCTTGTCGAGCTCGGTCGACTGAAAGTGCCGCAACGAGTGGAGATGGATGTCCTCTGCCACGCCTGCTTTGACCCGCAGCTTGGCAAAGGCATGGCTCAACGTGTCGGGGTGTGGAGGCGTGCTGCCGCCCGCCTCGGATGAGAAGACAAAGCTGCTCGGCTCGACCGTGCGCGCACACTCCCTCGCCACCAGTTCGCAGCGCTGGCGAAGGGTAGCGAGCTCGTCGATCGTCCCGGCGTCGACCGCAACACTGCGCACGCTCGCTCGTGTCTTCGGTCCTCTCGCGGTTGCGCCCCCTGCGCCAGCGACGAGCGCCTCGTCGATGCGAATGGTCGAGCTCTCCCAGTCCACGTCCGACCAGCGCAACGCGCAGGCCTCACCTCGCCTCGCGCCCGTCGCGGCGACGAGCCGAACGTAGGTGGACAGGCGTAGGTCGAAGCTACGAGCTGTGGTCAAGATCGCGCACACCTCCTCGACCGAAGGAGATCGCACCTCGGGCGCTGATTCGCTCAAGGACCACTCGGGCATCTCTGTCTCGCCGACGGGGTTGGGCAAGACGCCGCCACTCCAGCGTCGAGCCAGCCGACAGGAGCGGTGCAACACGGCACGCACCTGGCGCACCGTTGCCTCGGAGAGTCCCTCAGCCTTCAGATCCCGGAGATAGCGCTCGACGTCGTATGGACCGAGCTTCGCGATCTGGCGAGAACCGATGGAATCCTTGATGTGTACCTTCCAGATGCTCGCGTAGCGGCGAGTCGTGCTCGGCGACAGGTCGTCCCACCCGTTGGCCCGCCAACCCTCTATGGCATCGTTGACAGTCGTCGCCAGACCCCAGGATGTGTCGACTTCGGTCGGGACGGCTGCGGGTGCCCTGTCCTGTTCGGCGACAAGGCGTGCCAGCTCGCGCTCGGCGGCACGGCGCGATCCCCGAAACGTCAAGCTGCGGTGCCGGACCTTTCCCGCGCTATCGCGACCGAGGAAGACGCGTAGCTCGAAGAAGTCGGCCCCCCGATCGGGGCGGTGTCGGATGCTTCCCGCCATCGTCGGTCTCCAACTGTTGGGACAACTGTTGGGACAGAGGATAGCAACCAGAGGTGTCGGTGTCCAGAAACGCTCTGAACTGGGTCTTTGGAGTGGGCCGCCCGGGTCTCGATCCCGGCACCTTGGGATTAAAAGTCCCCCGCTCTACCCGATGAGCTAGCGGCCCTCGATGCCACCGGGCACGACTTGCGCCCCCGGGACCATCGCGGCGCCATCGTAGGGCCGCTCGAGCGCTGGTGCATGCGAGCGAGGACACTGTCGGTAGTCCGTGCCATGCGCTGGGACTGCCAGAGATCAGGGACTAGGCAGGGGTGATCGGGTTGGGTCTGATAATACTCTCCGTGGCAGGAGCACTTGCGTGGAACTACTGTGCGTAGTAACACAATCGCTTGTCGTCGTCTCGACCACCCGGTTGCTCGTTCCGCAACACAGTCGGGCCACGACGATGGCTTGTCGCGTGCCCTGGAGGAACCTATGGACCTAGAGCGGGTGATCGCCGATCCGGCGAGACACGCCGTCACCGACGACTCCCACCTCGTCGTGGAGGACGGAGATCGCCTCGAGCTCCTCTTGGCGGCGTCGGGAGCACTCGCATGGGAGCTAGATCTCGCGGGCGGAGAGCCGGTCTGGCTTGCCGGAGGCAGCGACGGCGCCAGCGACGGAGGGCCATGCACTTTCGGCGCCGGGGATCGAGAACGCGTCCTCGCATCGGCGCTGGCGGCGCTCGATGGATCTCCCCGGCTATCGAGCACCCGGTCCGTGACGATGGCAGACGGGACGACTCGTTGGTACGCCCTGACCGGTCAGGTCGTCTCGGGTGGCGCGGACAGCGGAGATCGGTTGTACGCGATCGCGCTGGACGTGACCCGAGAGCACGAGACACTCGACCGGCTGCGCATGCACAGCGAGCAAGCTCGGGAGCTGATCGTACGGCTGCGCACCGGGCCGAATCTCGGCTTTGAGTACGTGAGTCCCGCATGCCTCTATTTCACCGGGTACACGGAGAAGGAGATGTACGAAAACGGGATCGCCTACGCGTTCGGAGCTGTCGAGCCGTCTGCGGTCGCCCATATCCGTCAGGACCTGCTGAGCGGCTCGATCGACGGAAAGAGCTACGACTTCCCTTCTCGTCGCAAGGACGGGTCCGTGCTCTGGGTACGTGCAACCTTCCGACAGTCTGTGGACGAGGCCGGCTACATGGTCCTCGAGATCGCCGTGCGCGACATCGGGCAGATGCGCGCACTCGAGCTCGAGGTCACGAGGCTCCGCCTGACGGACGGCCTCACGGGACTGTTGAGCCGCCAGGCACTGGAGGAGCAGTGGCCGCTGCTTCGCGAGCGCGCGCAGGCGTCTGGAACCTGGACCGTGCTCGCTCACGTCGACATCGACCGCTTTGGCCTCGTCAACAGCGGCCTCGGTATCTCTGCAGGAGACAAGCTGCTCAGGTCTGTCGGCCACCGCCTCGCCCAGTCCGTCGGAGCGGGCGACCTCGCCGTTCGGCTGGGCAGTGACGACTTCCTCGTCGTCCTGACGGGGCTCGACGCGCACCGATCGGCGCTCGCTGCCGCTCGTCGTGTGGCGGGCATGTTCGTCGAGCCGATACCCGGTGACGACGGAGGGTCGTTCGTCACCGTGAGCGTGGGGGCGTCGTTGGTCCCGCCCGGTCCGTGGACTGCCGGTGATGGGCTCGATTCTCGTCTGGCCGAAGCGGACGTCGCGATGCGAGTCGCTAAGGTGCGCGGCGGGAACGGCGTCGAGGTATTCGCAGGGGGGATGCGAGCCGAGGCCCGAGACAAGGTCGAACTGCTCGCGGCGTTGCGGGATGCCGTCGGCGGGAGCCAGCTTGTCCTGTTCTACCAACCCATCGTCGAGGTCTCGAGCCAGGTCGCGAAGGGCGCAGAGGCCCTCGTGCGCTGGGAGCACCCCGAGCGAGGCCTCCTCCTGCCGGGTGAGTTCATCGGGTTGGCGGAAGAGACGGGCTGGATCGTTCCCATCGGAGCGTGGGTTCTCGACACCGCCTGTCGTGCGGCCCGCGCATGGCCCGCGATCGTCGGAGGTGGTCCGACGATCGCGGTCAACCTTTCCGCGAGGCAGCTCGGCTCGGCAGATCTGGTCGGTGCGATCGCACGGGCGCTCGAGGAAAGCGGGCTCGCGGCGGAGGAGCTCGTCCTCGAGATCACCGAGACTGCATTTATCGACGACTTCGACGCGGCGGTCTGGACGTTGCGGCGGGTGAGTGACCTCGGTGTCCACCTGGCTCTCGACGATTTCGGGACTGGGTACTCGTCGCTCGCCTACCTTGCCCAGCTCCCGATCGATCGCGTGAAGATCGACCGCTCGATGGTCGCAGGTCTCGAGTCGAACCCGCACAGCAGAGCTGTCGTGGCAGGGATCATCGGCATGGCCGATGCCCTCGACATCCAGACGATCGCGGAGGGCGTGGAGAGTATCGACCAGCTCAGGATGCTTGCCGAGCTCGGTTGTGACCTTGCCCAGGGGTTCCTCTTCTCGGGACCGGTGCCCCTCGCGAACTTGGTGCGCCTGTTGGAACGTGACGCCGTGCCAGGGGGAGTGTCGGCGGGTGAGCGGAGCAATATGCCTGATAAGGCACATCGTTAACCCTCAATGGGCTGACGAATTGCCCAAAAAGCCATCGACGCGAGTAGTTGGTGGCCCTCTTTAGCTAGCCTCGCTCTATGCCTGGCATTGATGCCCAAGAGGGCAAAGAGGCAGCATTTTCGATTGCCCAAGGGGCCCTACTTCGTTCGGTACGCACGACCGCCAAGATGACGCTGCACGACGTCGAGGCTGTGACCCGGGGCGAGTTCAAGGCGGCGAGCCTCAGCGCGTACGAGCGGGGCGAACGTGTCATATCCGTCCTTCGGCTCGTGCGACTCGCGTCTGTCTACAGGACCTCTCTTGTCGAGCTCATCCCGATCCCGGAGCCGAGCTTGGCCGTCGACAACAAGGAAGTCGAATCCGTCACGAGTCGTGGAGGTCCGTGCGAGCTCGTCGTCGAGGGAATTCCCCGGCGGCTGCGCATCGACATCGAGCGTCTGGCCGAACTCGACGGACCGAGCTGGGCGCACGCTCGGCGGGTCGTCGGTGCGATCCAGCAACGACGCCGAGGGCGCGCGGGGAGGTTTGTCTCGGTGCGAGACGACGATATCTGGATGGTCGCGGCGGCCGTCGGACTGTCGCGGACCGCCTTCGTCTCGTCGTTGGTCCGGGAGGGGGCCGCCCGCGCGGAGTGAGCGCCGGCGCTGCAGACTGCCCGCTTCAGACCTCGGTCTGCCGCTCGTCCTCGAAGTCGAAGACGGCCAATCCCTCGGACGGCGCTATTTCGAGGGAGTCTTCTGGCACGCTCCGAGGACGGCTCGTCCGGTGCTTGCGGACGAGCTCGGAGGGATCGGAGGCGACGTCGGGCACATCTCCGAGAGCCGCACCGCGAGCGTCGACCGGCTCGACCAAGCGCCGTCCGATCGATGCCGCCGAGCCGGTCCGTAGCGAGGGCGCCGCGCTCGGCGTCCGGATCTGCGGGCGCGACGAGCTCGGGCGGGCATTCTCCGCCAGTGACTGTTCGTGCGCCGCACGGGTCTGATCTGCTCCTGACCACAGGTCGAGCGCAGCATCGGCAGGGTCCGGGGAGCCGCCGGTGGTCGCTCCCCGTGGACGCGCCACGTCGGCGACCGTCGACTCGATCACTGCCTTGACCTTGAGCAGCTCGCCGAGGGCGGCATCTCGCTGGTTGTGCAGGTGTGTGATCTGCGCGAGCGCGCGCGCCCGGTCCTCCTCGACCTGCGCAAGGTACGCGGTACGCCTGCGCTCGATCTCCTCGTCGATTGACGCAGCGCGTTGACGGGCACCTACCACGATCGCCTCCGCCTCGCCAGCGGTGCGCTCTCGTAGCTCTGCCATCTCCTGCTCGGCGGCCTGCCGTAGCGCGTAGGCACCTTCCCAGGCTTCCTGGAGGATGCGCTGGACGCGCTCGCCCAAGGTATCCAGGGGTGCCGGCTGCGGGGAGCGCTCCTCGCTCTCGAGCACGGCGACGCGGCGATGGAGCTCTCGCAGCTGCCCGACTGCGGCTGCAAGCTTCCTCTCAGCGTCCGAGGCACGCCGTAGGGCTTCGTCGAGGCGTCGTTGCTGCTCGGCGACGTAGCGGTCCACTTGATCCGGGTCGTAGCCGCGGCGGTACGCGCCGAATATCGGAGTCGCCTCACCTTGCGGGTGCTGTGCGCTTGCGTTGTCCATCGTCGCCCCGTTCCTGCGCGTCGTGGGACGCAGCCGTCGTTGTGTGCCCGCTGCGTGCGGTGTCGCCGCCGGGCTGCCTTGACGCAGATCGTACCCAGTGGTCACAGGCAAGTCGCGGATACCTCCGTCCAGGGCGCGACCACGCGAGGTCATGTCCTGGGCTCGGCGTGGGTCGAGCTGTCCTGGGGAGATCACGACCCACGATCTCGGGGCCGGTCGGGCCGTCCTACCTATCCTGGACACGTCGCGGTGCTCGAGCAATCGGTCAGCTCGGAGATGAGGCTCGCCTCTGGCACCGCCAAGCTCTTCGGACGGGACGGCTACGACGCGATCGTGCTCTCGCGGCCGGGAGGATCCGGCTGCAAAGCATGCCGATGCCCGTGCTCGCCCAGTCGACTTGGCCGTCGGTGAGGGCAGGTGCCGGTGGTCATCCGCGCCAGGCAGAGCCGCAGGGGACCCCTCTGGGCCGTCCTCGGGCGCAACGTCTGACCCGGTGACCACACCTCCGGTCCGCGCAGCTGCCGCTGCGTCAGCGGGCCTTGGCGAGGAAGCGATCGCGCTCGACGGCGATCCTCGTGACGCGTCCGGCACCGACGAGCCCGGACGCGTCGGATGCCGTGACGGTGAAGACGAGCCGCTTGCCTTCGATCCGGTGCACGGTGGCGTCGGCGCGAACGGCTGTCCCGATGGCCACCGGAGCGAGGTGGTCGAAGCGGACACGCATCGCCACCGTTGTCCACTCGGAGGGGAGGAAGCCCTCGATTGCCTTCAAGGTCGCCTCCTCGCAGAGCGCGACGAGGCGGGGTGTCGCGAGAACCTCCACGTCGCCCGAGCCGGCGGCGACTGCCGTGTCGGACCGGCTCACGACGAGCTCCGCCGAGCCCGCAAGCCCGACGCGTAGGTCCGCTGCGGTGATCACGCCCGTTACGATAGGACGAGGTAGCGCAGGTGGCCAAGATGGCCTGTGTGTCGGCGGTTCGCGCGCAAGTCCGGTTGGGTCGCTGGCGGTCCACGAGATCACCGAGGAGAGGACCATGACCACCGCAACGAGCCCGATGGTCGACCCGGAAGTCGTTGAGAAGGTGCTCGCGTCGGCGCTCCGCCATGGAGGCGACTTCGCCGAGGTGTTCGTCGAGGACAAGCGGTTGACCTCTATCGTGCTCGACGATCGACGAGTTGAGGAGCTGTCGTCCGGTCACGACCGTGGCGCAGGCATCAGGGTCGTGCGGGGAGAGACGACCGGCTTCGCCTACACGGCGGACCTCTCCGAGAGTGGTCTGCTCGTGGCTGCCGAGGCGGCTGCCGTCGTCGCTCGATCGGGCTCCGGGGAGACGTACGCTGCCAAGCTCGATGGTCGGGCAGAGCCGGTCAGCCGTGTCGAGATCTTGCCCGAGCGGGTGGACAAGGCGACGAAGGTCGAGCTGCTCCTGCGTGCCGACGATGCAGCGCGTTCGGCCGGTGGGGCGATCGTGCAGGTCTCCGCCGGGTATGGCGACAGTCGGCGGCAGATCCTCGTTGCGAACTCCGAAGGATTGTTCGCAGGCGACGACCAGGTGCGGACTCGCCTTTTCGTGACGTGCGTCGCCTCCGGGGACTCGGGGATGCAGACGGGCTACGAAAGTCTTGCACAGACGGTGGGCTTCGAGCTGTTCGACCAGTTCTCCGTGGAGGATGCCGCGCAGGTCGCAGCCGGGCGTGCGCTCGCGAAGCTCTCTGCCCGCCCTGCGCCGTCGGGCGTCATGCCCGTCGTCATCAAGGGCGGCACCGGCGGCATCTTGTTCCACGAGGCCTGTGGACACGGCCTCGAGGCAGACCACGTCGTGAAAGACGCGTCGGCCTACCGGGGCAAGCTCGGCGAGCTCGTCGCGAGCCCGCTCGTCACGCTCGTCGACGACGGCACGCCCGCGAACGAGTGGGGCACGGCGGCGATTGACGACGAGGGTCATCGATCGCAGCGCAACGTCCTCATCGAGAACGGTGTCCTCACCGACTACATGTGGGACTACCTCCGTGGTCGCCGCAACGGTCGTCGGTCGTCGGGTAACGGGCGGCGTCAGAGCTACCAGCACCTCCCGATGGTGCGCATGACCAACACGTTCCTGCTCGCCGGTGAGGACGAGCCGGACGAGATCGTCGCGCAGACCCGGGACGGGGTCTACGTCGCCAAGCTCGGTGGGGGCCAGGTCAACACGGCGACAGGCGACTTCGTGTTCGGGATGACCGAGGCGTTCCTCATCGAGAACGGTCGAATCACCGAGCCGCTGCGCGACGCAAACCTCATCGGCAACGGACCGGATGTCCTGCGCAAGATCGATGCCGTGGGGACCGACTTCGACATGAGCCCGGGCACCTGCGGCAAGGACGGCCAGAGCGTGCCGGTCGGTTGCGGGCAGGCCACGTTGAGGATCACCGGCGTGACTGTCGGGGGGACCGCAGGTGCCTGAACTGCTCGACATCGCCCAGCACGTCGTGTCGGCAGCACGACCCGGCGAGCAGGTCGAGGCGTACGCATCGTGGAGCCGAGAGACCGATATTCGGGTCTACAGCGGCGAGGTCGAGTCGCTGTCGTCGTCCGAAGCGGCGGGCGTCGGGGTGCGGGTCGTCGTCGGAGGACGCCAGGGGTTTGCCTACGCCGGCAGTCTCGACGAGCACCTCGTCGCCGAAGCACTTGCGGAGGCGCGCGACAACGCCAAGTACGCGACGTCGGACGAGCTCGCCGGTCTCGTCGCGCCCGACGGCGTCCGAGCGGTCTCGATGGAGCTCTCAGACGAAGGCCTCCGTGGCGTTCCGACGACGGCGAAGGTCGCGCTCGCCCTCGAGCTCGAACGTCAGGTGCGCGCCTGTGACGTGCGCATTCGCCAAGTCGTGAGTGCCGACTACGGAGACTCCCTCGTGGAGTCCGCGATCGCGTCGTCGACGGGCATCGCGGCGGTGAGCCGCCGCACGGCTTGCTACCTCGCGGTCGATGCCGTAGCAGGCGACGGCAACGAGACGCAGACAGGTAACGGCTACTCCGTCGGTCGCGGTGTCGAGGACCTCGATGCCGATGTCGCCGCTCGCGATGCCGTCGAGCGCGCAACGCGATTGCTCGGTGCGCGAAAGCCGCCGAGCGCGCGCGTCGACGTCGTCTTCGACCGGCGGGTCACCTCCACGTTGCTTTCTATCCTCGCGGGCACGCTCTCCGGAGAGGAAGTCGTGAAGGGGCGATCGTTGTTCGCTGGTCGGCTCGGCGAACAGGTCGGCGTGTCGTCCTTGACCCTCGTCGACGACCCGACGACCGCGGCAGCCTTCGCTGCCGCTACCTACGACGCAGAGGGTCTCGCGTGCCGGCGCAACGTTCTCGTCGAACAGGGACAGCTTGCCGGTTTCCTCTACGACGGCTACTCCGCGCGGCTGGCGGGAACCACCTCGACCGCCTCGGCCGTCCGGGCCGGCTTCAAGTCGCCACCCGGCGTCGGAGCTCGAGCCTTGTCGGTCGTCCCAGGCGAGCTCGACCAGTCAGGGATCGTGTCGCTCGTAGGAGAAGGCTTGCTCGTCCAGGGCATCAGCGGTGTCCACTCGGGTGTCAATCCTGTGAGCGGCGACTTCTCCGTGGGAGCCGAAGGACTCATGATCAGGGGTGGGGCTCTAGCCGAGCCGGTCCGCGAGATCACAGTCGCCTCGACGATCCAGCGGATGCTCCAGCATGTGCTCGCCATCGGGTCCGACGTCGAATGGCTCCCCGGCATCGCAGCCGGTGTCACGCTCGCGGTCGGCGAGGTCGCCATGAGTGGAGCGTAGACAGAATCGGGACTGCCGGCGGTCGCTAGGAAGAGACAGGAGCGTTCGCGGCGGGCGCCGTGACCGACTGAGCCGGTGCCGGCGTGGCCGGAGCAGGGGCCTCGGAGGTCTTGGTCGTCTCGCTCGTCGGGGTCGGTGCGACAGCGGGGTCGGTACCCGAGGTCGACGCGGGTCGTGTTCCCGTGCCGGTAGACCGACTGTCGGTCTTGTAGAAGCCACTGCCTTTGAAGACGATTCCGACGCTACCGAACACCTTGCGCAGCTCTCCGCCACACGCCGGGCACGTCGTCAGCGGCTCGTCATGAAAGCCCTGCACCGCCTCGAGGCGCTCACCGCAGGACCGGCAAAGATATTCGTAGGTCGGCATCGGCGTCTCCCATTTGGCACTCTAGGCCTACGACTGCCAACTATACCCGGGCCACGCACGCCTCCCGGCCGTTGCGCGCCGCTGACTTCAGCAGAGAAGGTCACGCGCGGACCTCCACGGCGGCAAGATCCGTGGCGGGCGCCTACACTCGATCGAGTGCCAGAGCACAGATTGACCAACGTCGACCCACTCGGACGAGCACGCATGGTCGACGTTGCCCCGCGTGAGGCGACGCATCGCCGCGCGTTGGCTCGCTGCAAGGTGTTCATGATGCCGGAGACGACCGCAAAGGTTGCGAGCAACGCCATCACAAAGGGCGACGTGCTCGGTGCGGCACGTATTGCCGGCATCCAGGCGGCAAAGAGGACGTCGGATCTTGTTCCTCTGTGCCGGCCCTTGCTCGTCGGGAGCGTGCAGGTCAACTTCACCATCGGGGACGACTACGTCGAGGTGGAGGCGCAAGTGGAGACCTTCGACAGGACCGGCGTCGAGATGGAGTCCCTCACCGCTTGCGCGGTCGCGGCGCTCACCGTCTACGACATGTGCAAGTCCGCCGACAAGACGATGGTCGTCGGCGAGCTCTGCCTCTGGGAGAAGATCGGCGGCAGCGCGGGGGCCTGGCGTCGAGCTGACGATTCGTCGACCGAGCCGCCTTCGTAGGACCTCGCTCCTGTCGGTGCAGTGACACACGCGTCGAGGGTCCACCCGCGGCGGTTCCATCTCCGGTAACTTCTGTCGAGATGCCATGCCGGCAAGCGGCATTCGGTCGGGAGATCTCGGGGGGCAGCATTGGTCGTACTCCTTCTCGTCGTGGTGTGGCTGGTGGCGCTGGTGCCGGTGGCGCTGCGCAAGCTCTCCGAGTGGCAGGTGACAGCTTCAGTCGCTCGCTTTCGGCATCAGCGACGGGTGATGAGCAAGTCCCTTGCATACCCCCCGCCACCGGTTGGTGTGCGTGCTCTGCCGGTGCCACGGCAGGTCGTCGGTACGGGGAAGACCCAGTCGGCGTGGGCGCAGCACCGAGGGCGGGAGCGCTCGGCCCGACTCGTGGCCCGGCGCCGTCGCGTGCTGGCTCGACTCACCGCTTCGTTGGCGTTGACCCTGGTGCTCGGTGCAGTCCCTGCGCTGCGCTTCCTATGGGACTTGTCCCTTGTGTCTTTCTTCTTGACCAGCGGTTACATAGCGCTACTGGTCCGAGTGCAGCAGCTGGCAATTGCCGAGGCCGCCGAGTCCGAGCGGGCGGAGAAAGTGGTGTCGATCCACGCGCGTGCTGGTCGAGTCGAGGGGAGCGCGGCTGCGTACGGGTCGTTCGGGCATTCTGGCTCGCCAGGCCAGGCCAGGCCCGCTTACGTACTGGTCGACGTGCCTGGTTGAGCGGGCTCTCTCCGAGCGAGGGCGTGTGTCCGGGTTGACTCAGCCGACGAGTAGTGCTCACCACGGCGTCGAGCTGGACTATTCTCTAACTCGGTTCAGTGAGCTGACCCTCGGGGAGTCTTGCTGCCACCACACCCTGGGGGTGTAGCTCAGCTGGTAGAGCGCCACGTTCGCAACGTGGAAGTCGGCGGTTCGAGTCCGCTCACCTCCACCCTGTGCTTTGAATCTTCGCGCCTTTCGGGCTGACTGTCCTGGGCTTTCGTGCTGTTTCGTGGCATTCCCACGGGGTTATCCACAGGGTTTATCGACCTGATTATCGACCCCTGATCACCCTGCCCTACGCAGCCCTACGCACGAGATCTGGCCGCCACACCGGGAGCACGCTGGGGTTTCGCGTGCAGTGGCGTTGAAGGCGTCCCTCGTGGCCCGGTCTGCCCTACGCAGCCCTACCGCAGCGTAGGGCAGTTCCCTACTCAGCGAGATGGGCCAGAAGTCGCCTGCCGTGTGGTCCAGGTTGGGGGGTTGAGGCGGCGCTCACGCGATCATGGATCGTTGTGGCGTGCTCGCTGACAGGAGGGACCGGTTGCCCGATGATCGACGTGCGCTGTGTCGGGTGCGGGGCGATGGTGCCCGGTGGCGAGGGCCCGATCCACCCGTACATGTGGTCAGCGGCGGGTTGTTGGGAGCGGTACTGCTCGCTCGAGGAGTGGAAGGGCCGTCTCAGCGGTGAGGAGTCGATCGGCATCGTCCAGGATCTGGTGGACAGCTTCGCGGTCCAGCACGCCACGAACACCGACCGTCGCAACGTCCAGTCGGTGGCCGTGCACCTGATGAGCCTGTGCTCGGGGCTGGAGCGTGGCGCCACGGGGCGCCAACGCCGTGTGCGGATCGGACGGTGGGTGGGGCGCGACTACCCGGTGCTCGATCCCCGTCCAGCGGGCTACCCGATCACGATCTCCGACGTCGCCGCTGCGCCGGCGGCGGTGCGCCCTGCGACGATCGAGCGATTGGCACAGACGTCGTGGGCGGCGTGGTCGGCCCGTCACGACACGGTGCGCGCCTGGCTGGACGACCTTGGGTGAGCACGCGCGCTTGAGGGAGGCGACGGCCGTCGATGTAGCGACCCTGAGCGCGAGGTGGTTGTCAGTGGCCGCCGACCTCGATGTAGCGCTTCGGGTCGAACAGCAGCCGAAGGCCGGTGATCACCTCGGTGTCGAGCTCGAAGAACTCGGCGAAGCGGCAGGTGCCCCCGGGTAGCTCGGCGTCGTAGAGGGCGGCGGCCTTGCCGGGGGTGGTGACGAGCTGGCGCATCTCGAGGTGCTGGAGGGCGCTGACGAACCCGACGACCCCCTTGCAGAACGGCTCGGCGCCGACGCGGTGCCCGGCGATCGGCCCTTCGAAGACGAGCTGGGGGGCGAGGATCGCCCGCAGCTGCTCGGCATCGAACCGGTCGGCGCCGCTCTGGAGGATCTCGTAGTAGGTCTCGATGGTGGTGCTCTCCGTACCGAGGATGTCGGTCATGTCGGCTCCTTTTCGGGTTGGTCTCACAAGATGAGACACCTGCCGTCGCCGGATCGGAACGGTCGTCGCCAAGGACGTCTTTGCGGTGGCAAGCTCGCCGCGATGGTTGCATCGCTGCTCGAACGCGCCCAGGGCGGAGACGACGACGCCTTCGGCGACCTGGTGGCGCCGTATCGCGCCGAGCTGCACCTGCACTGCTACCGGATGCTCGGCTCGCTCGCCGACGCCGACGATGTCCTCCAGGACACGATGATCGCCGCCTGGAGGGCGATCGGGGGCTTCTGCGGTCGGTCGTCGCTTCGCACCTGGTTGTATCGGATCGCCACCAACCGCTGCCTCAACGCCATCCGTGACGCCAAGCGCCGACCACCGCCCGTACCCGTCCCACCGTTCAACCCGCCCCGACCTTCCGGGGCCTTCGAGGCGACCTGGCTGCAGCCCTACCCCGACGCCTGGGTCCAGCAGCCAGCTGACCCGCAAGCACGCCTCGAAGCCAGCGACACGATCCGTCTCGCCTTCGTCGCCGCTCTCCAGCGCCTGGCGCCCCGGCAGGGCGCGGCGCTTCTGCTCTACGACGTGCTTGGCTTCGCTCTCCCCGAGGTGGCGGCGATGCTCGATGCCACCCCCATCGCGGTGAAGGGGCTCCTCCAGCGGGCCCGTGCTGCGCTCGAGCACGACCCGCATCTATCGCCCAGAGGCCCGACGAGCCCGGGATCCAGCGCCAGCGACGACGAGGTGGCGCGCCGCTTCGCCGAGGCCTACAGCACCGACGACGTCGACGCGCTGGTGGCGCTACTCACCGACGACGCTTGGCTCGCCATGCCGCCTGCGCCCCACCTCTACCACGGCATTGACGCCATCGCCCGGTTCCTCCGCGCCAGCGCGGCTGGGCGCGCCGGACAACACCTCGGGCTCGTACCCACCCGAGCCAACCAACAGCATGGCTTCGTTTGCTTCCTCGGCGACCCTGGGGATCCCCGAGCACGCCGGTCGGGTGTCATCGTCCTTGACATCGCCGCCGGCGGGATCACGGGTATCACGCGCTTCCTCGAACCCGCGCTCGCTGAGGCATTCCTCCGCTCCTGGGGGGCCTGAGCCAGGAGGCCACGTCTCGCTCGTCGGGCTCATAACTGCACGGTCGTAGGTTCACGCATCACCCCCGCCACTACGACCGTTGGTCAGGCGCGCACCTCGTGCAGGGGTGCAGGGGCCTGACCAGCGGTTTCTAATTCCGGCGCTCGTCGGGGATGCGAGTTTCTCGGGTGTTTTTCTCGGGGCCTTATCAACGCTGCGCAGGGCATGCCATGGCAGGGTGGCGCGGCGCGTGTGGCCGCTGAGCTGCGGGTTCGCGGCGGGCTTCTCGGTGGAGCTACTGGCGCACAGTGCTGCACAGGGCATGCGTACGCAGTGCCCTGATCAACGAGATCCCGACGGGACCGGGCAGCGAAGTGTCTTCGGGGTGCTGCCGTGGCGTCCCGTCGGGCGATATGGGCGTGCGTTCGGCGCTCGCTGGTTCCGCTCACGGCTTGGGACGTTGCAATCCAGAGCCGTCGTTCCGCGTCGGTCGCGATTCAGCGAGCTGACCGCCAGGGGCACACAGATCACGGCGTTCTGATGTGGATGCTGGAGGAGGCCCCGGGCGTTCAAGGACGCGGGAGCCGGAGGGGGCAGGTCCGCCGTGGGCTGTCCCGCAAGACGCCCCCCCGGGCAGCCTATACGGGCACCCCGTTTTGACCAGCAGCGTTGCGGTTGCTGTGAAGTCGCGCAGGGTAGCGGCTAGCGGGACGGTGTCCCGTTCGGGGTTCGGTGAGCGGTGCATCCTGCGTGGGGTTTCTACCCGGCGTCGGCGAGTTTGTGGTTGTAGGCGTAGGTGACGGCTTGGGCGCGGTCGGTGACGCCGGTTTTGGCGAAGATGTTGTTGATGTGGGTTTTGACGGTGGACAGGCTCACGACGAGGGTCTTGGCGATCTCGGCGTTGGTGGCGCCAGTAGCGATGAGGGCGAGGACTTGGGCTTCTCGTGGGCTGAGCCCGTCGGGGAGCGGCCCTGATGCGACGGGGTTCTGCGGAGCTGGGGCAGCGGCGGCGACGAGGCGGGCTTGGACGGTGGGGTCGAGGACGGCCTGGCCGGCGGCGGCGGCATGGATGGCCCGGGCGATCTGGTCGCGTCCGGCGTCTTTGGTGAGGTAGCCGAGGGCGCCGGCGCGCAGGGCAGCGATGATCGACTCGTCGTCGGCGTAGGTGGTGAGGACGACCACTTTGGTGGAGGGATGTTCCCGGGTGATCCGGGCGGTGGCTTCGACCCCGTCGGTGCGGGGCATGCGCAGGTCCATGAGCACAACTTGGGGGCGGTGGCGTTCGACCAGGGCGAGGGCCTGCTCGCCGTCGGCGGCGGCTCCGACGACTTCGACGTCGGAGAGGATGTCGAGCACGGTGACGAGGCCCTCGCGCACGACCCGCTGGTCGTCGGCGACCACGACCCGAACCTTGGGTGCCGCGACGCTCATGTCGGTACTCGTAGGCTGACCGTCCAGGTGCCGTGGTCGGGACCGGCGTGGAGGCGCCCTCCGAGCAGCTCGGCCCGCTCGGCGAGGCCGGAGAGCCCGTATCCGCCGCCGGTGGCGGCGAGTGCGGGATGGCCGCGATCGACGCCCGGGGGCAGCGGGTTGGTGACCTGCAGGGTGGCGGTCCGGTCCTCGTAGGACAAGATGACAGTGATCGGGGTGCCGGGGGCGTGCTTGCGGGCGTTCGCGACGGCTTCCTGGGCGGTGCGGTAGAGGGCGAGCCCAGCGTCGGGTGGCAGCGGTCGAGGGGTGCCTGTCACCTGATGGGTCACGCTGCCGTTCCCGCCGGCGAGGTCGGCGAGCGCGTCGGGCAGCGAGATGGGGTCGGCGCGCAGCGCGGCGATGGCACGGCGGGTCTCCTCCAATCCTTCGACAGCGAGGTGGCGGGCGCCGCCGACGAGTTGGCGGCCCCGCCCGGGGTCGCCTCCCTCACCGAGGAGGGCTTCGGCGGCGTCGAGCTGGACGACGAGGCCTCCAAGAGTGTGGGCCAAGATGTCGTGGATCTCCCGGGCGATGCGGGTCCGCTCGTCGAGCACTTGAGCGCGGGCGTGCTCGGCCTGCGCTCGCTGGGCGGCCACGGCGACCAGCTCGGCCTGCTCGGCACGCAGTAGGTACTGGTGTCGCCACAGGCCGCCGAGCAGTCCGCCGACGATGGCCAGCTCGGAGCTGAGCAGCGAGAACCCCGGATGGGCGACGACAACGAACCCGGCCGCGAGGGTGACGAGCCCGCAGGCGGTCACCCCGGCCGCCCAGGAGAGGCGAAGTCTGCTGCCGGCCTGCATGGCGACCACGGCGGGAAAGAACAGCGCCGGACTGTTCGGGCTCACGATCGACGCCAGCGCCCCCCCGACGGTCCCCGCCGCCAGCACGGCAACGCTGACGCGCTGGTCGACCCGCTCGGCGGGAAACCAGGCCAGCCAGGCAGCGACGGCGACGACCACGCTGACCAGCAGCACCAAATGCTCACCGGCCAGCCCGGGGGCAGGCCGGTCGACGGAGATGTCGGCCAGCACCAACCCCGCCGCCGCAGCCCGCAGACCCCACATCCAAACGGAGCGATCCGACCACCACGGCGGGACTGCAGTGTTCACCGCCGCCTCCGCCGACGGGGCCGGCCAAGCGAGGGCGTGGGGGGCTGGTCGAGTTGACCTCGCACCCAGTCGAGCCCGTCTCGCCAGCCCGGCGAGCGCCACTCCTCGCCGCCGCCGGCCGCCTGCTCGGATGCGGGAGAACGGGGAGCCACACGATCATCGTCCCACTCCTGCGCCGGGGTCGTCTCTCGCTGGCCCGAGTTGCCCACCGCACGGCTGAACGGCCCGCCAGGACGGTTGCCTCCTTGACGTTTGGGGTCGGGGGCGAAAGGTACCCCGGTGGCCAGCGCCCGGGGGGCGACCAGGACGGCCTCGCCGAGCAGGCTGACACCCAGGGCGAGCATCAGGCTGTGGCTGCCCGAGGCGGCGGTGGCGCCTGCGGCGTGGGCGGCCAGGTCCAAGGCGAGCTTGACCGCCACCAGCACCGCCCAGAGGGCGACGGTGGTCTTGCGGTAGCGCTGGTGGAGGTAACCGCCCCGCGGAAACAGGTCGATGGTCGCTCCTCGGGCGGCGCCCAGGGCAAAGGAGATCGCGGCGCCGGCCGCCAAGAAGGCGATATCGGCCGACGACAGCGGCGGGGCGCCCGACTTGGTGAGATCGACCACGCCGAGGATGGTGAACACCGCCGGCAGGACCAGCAGCCGCTTGGTCTGCACCGGCTCTCCCTTGAGCCGCCGCCACAGCACGTAGCCGACGCCGGCGACGACGGCGACCACGACCAGCGGTGTGGGCAGCCCCCCGCCCGAGCGGATCGAAGCCAGGGTGACGAGGGCGGTCACGCCTGGACCTCGGCCAGCTGGTAGGCGGAGCGGTGACCGCGTGCGGCGACGCCACGGCCAGCCAGGACGGCGCTGCGGGCCAAGCCGAGCGCAAGAGCCGAGAACAGCAACGCGTTGGTCAGGGCGGTGGCGCTGAGCTGGTGGGCGACGAGGAAGTGGCCGAGCGACCCGGCGAAGACGTGCTCCGAGCCGTAGATGAACCCGAGCCGGGCGGCGAAGATGACCGCCCAGAACACGGCGTAGCCGAACCCGGCCCGGCTGACCGGCGCGCCGGACTTTCCCTTGGTCGGGTCGTAGCGCACCGAGACGAACAGGTGGCAGGCGGCGCCGAGGAGCACGCCGACCCCAGCACCGACCGCCTGGAGGACCAGGTTCTTGCCCCCGGTCGGCACGGCGGTCAGGTAGAGGGGGACCACCACGATCGTGGCGAGAAGGGGGCGGGCGACCCGGAACCAGCCGATCTTCCGCCGCCCGAGGTCCGCTTCCATCAGCACCCCGAAAAACACCAGGTTGATGATCCAAACACTGCTTGACATGACGCCTCCGTGACTCGACGAGCAAGACGCCTCCATCGTCTGCTCCCGCGCCGCAAGCCACATCGGAGCACGGGTGGACCGCAGGTGGAAACCGGGTGGACCAGCCGCCGGCGGCGTCCACCCCCGCGCCACCCCTCTCCCTCGGTGTCGGTGCATCACCGGTCGGCGCACGGACGTCGATCACGGCAGCACCTTGGCCCCGTCGGCCCGAACGCAAGCAGCGACGCTGCCCTTGCTGAGATCAGCCAGGTCGCGTACCACCATGCCGGACCGGCACTCGCCGCAGCAGAACTGGATGATCGGCGCTCTCCGGGGGACGAACGCAGCCAGGCGCCGGAAAGTGCCGAGTCGGCGATAGGCGTACGTCGGGCACTGCTGACGTCGACCTTCGGGCCGCACCGAACGTCGAGCGGGAGGACGCTGACGGCGTCGTCGGCCGGGCAGGGCTGTAGCGTCTGGCGGACGGCGCAGGGGGAGTGGCGGGGTACGATGGGCTCGTGTCCAGCCCCGACCGAGCCGCCAGCCAGCGGGTCCTCGAGGACCTCTGCTCGGAAGATCGCGCCTGGCTGGAAGAGCAGCTCGTGCGCTACCGAGATCTGCTCGCGTACCTCCGCGAGCATTGATCCGACCCACCCTTGCGCTCGCCGTAGCGCTCAATCAAGCCGTCCGCGGCGACGACGAATGGTTCGACGAACCTGATGACCTCGAGCGGCTACCGCGAGCGCTCGGAGCGATCGATGGCATCGAAGACCCCGTGGCGGCCGCCGCAGTCGTCGCCTTCCGGGTTGCCCGGGCGCAGGCCTTCGGCGAGGGCAACAAGCGCACCGCCTTCCTCCTCGCCCGCTGGCTGCTCGATCGCAACGACCAGGACGCAGCGGTCCTACTGCCCCCAGACGATCGCGCAGCCGCCGACCTGCTCGTGCGAGCAGCGGCCGGCTCGGACACCCAGGACCAGCTCATCAGACTCCTCCAGTCCCGCCGACCGTAGTCACGCGCGCCAGAACGCTCTCTCACGAGGACCCAGTTGCGGAGCGGCGGGCCGCTCCGACTCGGCGTTGTGGGCGCCCGCCGCCGACGGGCACCCGCCGTCCGGGGCCGCACCGAACGACGCTGCTGGCGCCCGCTCGATCACGCACAGGAAGCGAGGCTGTCGGCGGCGGCTCCTTCGCCCTCTGTCGTTGGCGTCAGCTTGCGTGGCGTTGGATGTACTCCTCGAAGGCCTCACGGCTCACGTCGGCGAGGCGGCGCCCCTGGGAGGCGGCGATCTCCTCGAGCGCAGCACGAGTGGTCGTGCTGACACGGACCGTCAAGCTGGGGGTGTGGGACTCGTCGTCGGTGACCGACGGCCGGCCGCGGCGGCGCACCAGAGCTCGCTCGGCGATCTCGGTTGCTCGCTCGTCGGTCAGCCGGCTGCCGTCGGGAAGTCGGATGTCCTCTTGCTCGAGGTCGACGTCGGCTCCGACGGGTCCGGGGGCGACCTTCCTGCGGGTCACGGCGTGTTCCTCCGGTAGTGGGTGGGCATGACATGGATCACCAAGAGACAGTCGGGCCGGTCGAGGGCGACGATCTCGAGCTCGCGGCCTCGTTCGTCGTCGCCGATCCAGGTGAGGAGGGTGGCTCCGGTCTGGTCGTCCTTGTACTCCACTGCTGCCACGGTGGCGATGACGTGGCGAGCGCTGGTGCGTCCGATCCGGTGTCTGCGGCTGCGGCGCGTGAACCGGAGCGGCTTCACGCCGTCATGCTGGCACGAGCACAAGAGTTATGCAAGACACAAATGCCCCTACGGCTGTGCCGGTGCGCACGGCGGAGCACTGATCGATGCCGCCCGATCGCTCCGCACCGAACGTTCCGTCCCGAGTGGCGCTCGACGGCGACCTGCCGGCGCATAGTCGGCGATCCGCGACGCTCCACGAGAAGGGCGTCCGGGCTGCCGGTCCGCACAGAAGAGCGCCCCGGGTCGATCGGTCATCGGGACGTTCCAGACCGTAGCCATCGCCTCCTGTGCGGCTGAGGCAACACCTTGAGCACCCCAGAGGAGTCCGAGGACACCGATGATCAGCCCGAGTGCGCTGTGGGAATCCAGCACATGCACCCCTGACTTGGAGCGCAGCTGAGGACCGATAACTGGAATTTGTGAGAAGACGGTGGTCGAGATCCGATGCGACAATGACGGGTTGTGGGCGAAGATGATCCCCGTCAGCGTGACCGCGACGAGCAGGAGGGGAAAGAGCGAGGCGAACCCATAATAGGCGATCAGTAATGCCCACGTGGACGCCGAGTCTTGCCCGTACTTTCGGATGACGGCGTAGACAAAGGCTAAAGGCCAGTGGCGTTGCTGGAAATCGTCGACTCGATGCAGGAGTTTTGCGGGATCGGGCATGTCGAGGTCATTCTAGAGGTGGGTCGATCGAGGTGACGATCTGGTATCGGTGAGGGGTTATTCACGGGCCATGTCTACCATCAATCGTCTGACCGTGATGCGCACCGAATCAAGACGTAAACAGGCCACGAGTCTGCTACCGCGACGCTGCCACCTGGGCTATCGGACGCTGGCTGTCCGATTGAAGAACGGTGCCGCGAAACCCCTCGGATGGTCGCCGTTCATGATCCTCGGTTAGCATGCGCCTATGGAGTATCGCAATCTTGGACATACCGGTATGTACGTCAGTGAGCTTTGCCTCGGTGCCATGATGTTTGGTGCTTGGGGGGAGCCCGATCACGAGAAGGCGGTGCAAATCATCCATCGTGCCTTGGATGCTGGCATCAACTTCATCGATACGGCTGATGTCTACTCACAAGGTGAGTCCGAGGTGATCGTTGGCGAGGCGTTGCGCACACGCCGTGATGATGTGATTCTTGCAACGAAGTTTCATGGCCCGATGGACGTAGCCATGGGTGCCGCTGGAGGAGATCCGAACCGACGCGGCAATTCGCGCCGTTGGATCGTTCGGGAGGTCGAGAACAGCCTGCGGCGATTGCAGACCGATTGGATCGATCTCTACCAGGTCCACCGTCCAGATGCTGATACCGACGATGATGAAACGATCGGTGCACTGACCGATCTGCAGCGTGAGGGGAAGATTCGTGCTTTTGGATCCTCGACATTTCCAGCGTCGCGGATGGTTGAGGATCAATGGATCTCGCAGCGGCGTGGACTCGGCCGCTTTGTGAGCGAACAACCTCCGTATTCGCTGCTTGATCGTGGCGTTGAACGTGAGGTACTCCCTGTCGCCCAACGTTATCACCTCGGTGTTCTTGCCTGGA